>SMVB01289338.1_pt1 | contig 50198 bp, 42 predicted proteins | sample 2456461 | NCBI WGS metagenome assembly SMVB01 (sample SAMN11095934, study PRJNA526329) | marine sediment metagenome | biome: Marine sediment; feature: Surficial sediment; material: Deep marine sediment; isolation source: Hadal surficial sediment | place: Pacific Ocean | collected 2014-05 | depth...
CCGTGTAGTTTGCCGTGGGTAAATCCGGCACGAGATAGCGACCCTGGTCGTCGGTTACAACGATTCGCACGAACATGGTGCCGAGGTCGTTGGTCTCCGCAATGACCCAGACGCCGGCCTCGGGCCCGTTCGTGCTGGTAACCACACCCCCGATATCGTCATCGTCGATGGCAACCGAGGAAGGTGATTCAGTTTGGCACCCGGTCAACAACATGAGAGCCGCGGGCAGTCCGCATAGTAGCCAGTTCGTCTTCAACATGGTTCGTCTCCATTCACTTCCCATTTCGAGGGCTCGAGTCTTATAGAATGTCCTCCGAATCGATGTCGTTAGAATCAGGGACAAAGCTAGCAAGCTACGAAATCCTCGGCCTCCTTGGTGCGGGCGGCATGGGAGAAGTGTACCGGGCGAAGGATACCAAGCTCGGACGTGACGTCGCCATCAAAGTGTTGCCCGAAGCGTTCGCCCAAGACGAAGAGCGGTTAGCAAGGTTCGAGCGAGAGGCACGCATCTTGGCGGCACTCAATCATCCAGGGATCGCGACGCTCTATGGGCTCGAGGAGTCAGCAGGTACGAGCTACCTGGTAATGGAGCTCGTCGAAGGCGAGACGTTGCGCGAGCGCTTCGACCGAGGGCCGATTCCCTGGGACGAGGCGATGGCGCTCTTCCAGCAGATCGCGGAAGCGCTCGATGCCGCCCACGAGAAGAACATCGTCCACCGCGATCTCAAACCCGCCAACGCCAAGATCACCCCAGAAGAGCAAATCAAGGTCTTGGACTTTGGCCTCGCCAAAGATTACGAGCCCGGAGGGAAGGACATCGGTCTTTCGGACTCCCCCACCCTCGCAAAGGACGACACACGCGACGGCACGATTCTAGGAACGCCTGCCTATATGAGCCCGGAGCAGGCTCGCGGCAAAGGCGTGGACAAACGCACGGACATCTGGGCTTTCGGTTGCTGCTTGTTCGAAGCGCTCTCTGGGACGTCGCCTTTCGCGAGAGACACCCTCTCGGACACACTGAGCGCGGTCCTTCGGGACGAGCCCGAGTGGGACGCTTTGCCGAAAACGCTGCCGGCGCACATCGAGCCTTTGCTTCGACACTGCTTGGTGAAGGATCCCAAGCACCGGTTGCGCGATATCGGAGACGCGCTCACGGCTATGAAGGGCTCGTTTCCGGCCGGGCGCGCTGAGCCGCCGCGGAAACCGACATGGGCGCCCGTCGCATTGGGCCTAGGATTATTGGCCATGGCCTACGCGCTGTATAACAGCTTCGTCCCTTCGACCAGCACCCCCGCACACGTACGTCGCTTGGTCATCACGCTCCCACCGGAGCAAACATTAGCAAGCGGATCCTCCGACGTCATCGTGTTCTCTCCCGATGGGAGTCGGCTCGTATACGTGGCGAAAGTGAACGGCAAGTCGAGGCTCTACCTTCGGGAGCTCGACGCTTTCGAAGCACAACCCATCGCCAATACGGAAGGCGCCGCCGCCCCCTTCTTCTCCCCGGACGGAGAAATGATCGGTTTTTTTGTGGACGACGAGATCCGCCGCGCCAAGTTGTCCGGCGACGTGGCCACGCTCATTAACAGCCTCACCCGTCTTACAAATGTCGAGCCCCAAGCCGTTTGGGGCTCGAATGGTGAAATCATCTTCGCGACGACTCGATTCGATGGGCTCTATCGCGTCGACGCGGCCGGAGGCGAGCCGGAGATCTTGTCCACAATAAGAATCGAGCAGGGCGAGCGAAGCCACCGACGCCCCTTCCTGTTGCCGAATGGAAAACTGCTCTTCTCTGTCGAAACGTCGGATGGATTTCGGACGGCAGTTTTATCCCGCGCGACGGGTGAGCACCGACTCGTAGCTGGCGTGGGCGCCACGGGGCCGGACACTCGATATGTCGGGTCCGGTCATCTTGTTTACGGCCAATCGGGAGCTCTATTCGCCGTTCCGTTCGACATCGATGAGCTCGAAGGCAGCGGGAGTCCCGTTCCCGTGACGCCGGACGTGCGCAACTCGCTCATTTCTGACTTCGCGCACTTCGCGTCGGGCGGCGCTAACCTGGCCTACCTCACGGGAGCGGAGGAGGCCCGCGTCGTGAGAGTCGACCGCGATGGCCATTCCACTCCAATATTCGCCCAGACCGGTGACTATCGTTACCCGAATCTCTCACCGAATGGTCAGCGTCTGGCGCTCACCATCCGGGGAAATTTCGGCCTGGACGTTTGGGTTTATGAGCTCGGACGTGGCACGCGTTCCCGACTCACAACCGACGGACGAAGTCTTTTTCCCACATGGTACCCGGATGGCGAGCGCGTCACGTTCTCTACGGGCGAGGGCCTCTTCATCACGGGAGCCGATGGGAGCGGCGAGATCGAGCGACTCGATGTCCAGGGTCGTGCGTTAGGACCGCGATGGTCTCCAGATGGCCAAACTCTGGCTTTTTTCACAGACCCGCGCAGCAGAACAGGAGTCAATATCAAACTGTTCCGAGACGAGTCCCTAGCGCCGTTCGCGGCGGGTGAGTTCCACGAGTCCTCTCCGCAGTTCTCCCCTAACGGTCGTTGGCTGGCCTATATTTCCGACGAGTCGGGCAGGCACGAAGTCTACGCCCAGGCTTACCCCGGTCCCGGCGAAAAGTATACGCTTTCGAACGAGGGCGGGAGGGAGCCCGTCTGGTCCCGCGATGGTCGGGAGATTTTCTATCGAGACGGCGATCGTTTTATGGTCGTCCCGCTCCAGCTCGAGCCCACTTTTAGCCCGGGAACGCCGCGGATGCTTTTTGAAGCGCCCTATGTGTCCAATCCGGGTGGTCATCCTAAATTACGACGTCTCGCTGGATGGCACAGGGTTCATCATGATCGAAACGAACGCGACGGAACGTAACGAGATCCATGTGGTGCTGAACTGGACTGAAGAACTGAAACGATTGGTTCCTACTCAATGACTCACGGCGATTTTCTGCGCGTAGAGGGCCAGCTCGCCGTTCTCGCTGGCGGGGCCGGAAGGGCCGGACGGGAGTGTTGTCGGGGCTCCAATATCTGCTAACATCCGGCCAGCGAGTTTTCGAATGCAAACAGCAGCGCGCGATCAGAGTGCGCAGGAGAAAACCGTGCAACGTAGCCTGATCATGAACACTGTTTCGATCCTCCTCACTGCCGCCTGTGCCGCCGGCGAGCAAGCTGCGACGACGCCGGAGGAGGCGCCAACTTCCGCCGCCGACAAGCAGTTTCTGTTGACCTACCCGAATCTGGCGAATCCTGGCGGTGAGGTGCTGTTCGAGAACGAGCGAGTGGTCGTGCAACGGTTCCTCGTGGGCCCAGGCGAATGGGAAGGCATCCACTCTCATCCGGGCAACCAGCTCTACGTGCACGTCAAGGGCGGACAATGGTCCGGCATTATCGGCGGGGGCGAGCCTACCCTTTCCGGTTCCGCCGCCGAGGACGGTTCCGTGGGCTGGATGGACCCGATTCCGCTCAGCGAGGGGCACGAATCCGGCAATACCGGCGATACCCCGATCGATTTGATCTGGGTGACGCTGAAGGAAGACGCACCGGCGGCCCCCGATGTCGATCACCCAGGGCAGATCTACCCGGACATCCCGCTCGAGTTATTGCTCGAGAACGACCGCATGATCGTGCAGCGTGTCCAGGTCGAGCCGGGGGAGTGGGAGGGGATCCACTCGCACCCCGGCAACCAGATCTACATCCACATCAAGGGAGGCGTCTGGTCGGAACGCCGCGGCGGCGAGCAACTCGATCCGTCACCGTTCTCGGAGACCGGCTCGGTGGGGTGGATGGACGCTGTCGACATGAGCGTAGGCCACGAGTCGGGCAACACCGGCGACACCACCATCGATCTCATCTGGGTGACGCTCAAGTAACAGCGGCGATAAAACCGGTCTGTGGCCCCGTTCCGCCGCACCGACGCTTCAGCAAGACACGCAGTTGTCGCTATGGTTCGGGCCTACGAGATGGGTGGGTTAAGCCTTCTCCTCCGACTAGACCGCTATCAGCAACGTGACAGAATTATGATAGCGAGGAGCGCAATGCCAATTATTAAGCCTATTTCGGACTTGAGGAACAAGGCGAACGAGATCTCGAAGTTAGTGCACACGTCGCAGGAGCCGATCTTCATCACCAAGAACGGCGAGGGCAATATGGTCGTGATGTCGATGGCTCACTACGCCCAGATGCTAATGAAGATCGAGTTATTGACGAAGCTCGGAGCTGCGCGGTCGCAGCTCGCGTCGGGACAAAAAGGCCGTACGCTTCGTCAGGTGATGAGCCGGGTTCGGAAGAAACTGCGCGCCAGATAAAGTCAAGTTCGTCGTTCGACTCCTGCCCATTGCCGAAGACGACCTCGACGAGATCGTCGCTTATGTCGCGCTGGATAATCTCACCGCGGCCTTGAAATTGGCGGACCGTTTCGAATCGAACTTCGCTAGCCTCGCGCGCTTCCCCGAACTAGGCCGTCTTCGGCGTGATGAGGATGTTCGTGAGGCTGGGTACCGATACCTCATTATTGGCAATTACCTAATCTTCTACACGGCTGAGAAGCGGACGGTTCTCGTCCACAGGATATTGCACGGTGCACGTGACTACAGAGAGCTTCTTTAGAGAAGGAGCTTCTCGCGTCAATCGCCAATGATTAATGACTAGACCGTCATCCGCCGGTGGTAGGTCCACCACTCGATGAGGAGGAGCACGAGGGCGACGAGGATCAAGACGAGCCAGGGCTCCCCGCCGCCAACCGAGCCAGTGAGGTAGTCGACGAGAGCGCCGTCGGCGTTCTCGCCCGCGAAGGCCGACGCGTTTATGGCCGAGACTTTCGGGCTCAAGAGGTTCGCCGAGACCACGAGCTCGCTATCCGCCGTGCGCACCGAGTACAGCCCCGGCGCTTCGGGATTGAATACGGTCATGTCTCCTATCGAGCGCGTCGGAACTTGGTTGCCGCGCCCATCGGTCACCGACGCCACGCGCGCGGGCACGGTGAAACGCCCGAGCCCCGCGGGCACGACATCGGTGCTCGTCAGCCAAGTCACGGCGTTGGCGAGAAAAATGGGAAAAGCTGCTTGGAGCGGGAAGCTCGAATCGGCGATATCGAAAGTGAGCTCGGCCCAACGCAAGGGATTCTCGCCAACGATGAGTATCGGCTCCGCGGAGGTTCCCACGACGACTTCGTGCTCTCCCGGGTCAACATGGGCGGCACGTTCCACGACGACGTCGGTCAAAGACACGTGGCTCAAAATGGGATGATCGCTCGTGACACCCGCCAGCGAGAAATCGCTCAGGTCTACGCCAGCGGAAGCGGGTAGCCAGCCGCGTGCGGTCGGGCGAAACAAGAGGACCGGGGCCACTGGGCGCTCCTCGGGCGCGAAGCGATCGAAAACATAAAGCCCGGGTAGGTCGCCGTCACCGTCAGGAACGGAATATTCTTCGGGAGCCACGATCTCGAGCGCGACCCGCGGGTCGAGGTCCAAGAGCGTCTCCAAGTAGGCATTGCCGCGCGTCACGAGCACCGTGTCGACGCGACGCGGCGCGGCGAGATAAGTGTAGGCGACATTATCCAACGCGAAAGCATCATCCGGCGCGTCGATGAGCACGCGAATCGGACCCGAGAGAAAGTTGTCCACATCGACAGGCTCACCGAGCACTTGCCCGGGTGCGAGGATAAGGGCGCGCTGCACCGAAGCGCCTCCCGCTCCGTCGATTTGCATCGCAACGCGTTTCGGCTCCGTGCTGTGATTCGAAAGCTCGAGAAAACCCTCGTAGCGCGTTGGCTCGGCGGGAACCGGCCGGATAGCGAAGGCGGTAATGCCCACATTGTCGGACGGTTCGAACACCGAAATGGTCCGGACCGAGTCTGGAATATCTCGAACCAGAACGCCGTCACCGATGAAGTAAACCTCCGTTTCGTCCCGCTCGTCCTGCTCGTTCCGCTCCGTCGAGAAGGCGTAGCCCTCGGGGAACCGGCCCCGGTCTTCGAGGCACGGCTCGAGCCCATCGAGAAGCTCGAGCGCGCGGCGGCGACTGACGAAACCTGTCGCCGGCAGCTGCCCACAGGTATCGGTCACCATGAACTCGCTCGAAGGGCTGCCTTCGTTCAAGAGGTCGTGGGCATGCGCGAGCGCGAGCTCCCACCGCGTGTCACCGGAAGACGTCGTCGCCATCATCGTTGGCGAGTTGTCGAGGATGACCGCGATATGTCGGGCGCGCCCCGAGAGCGCTTCAATGACAGGCTTGCCGATCGCGGCCGCGATGGCGAGGCCGATGGCGAGCGCCACGAGGAGCGACACGAGCCACCGCCAGAAATCGTACCGCCTCTTACGCTCTTGCATCACACGCACCCAAATGAACGTGGACGGAACCGTCACGCGCTGCGGCGGCGGCTTCAGCCAATAGAGAAAGAACACGACCCCGAACGTAGCCGCGGCCAAGAGAAACATTTGAAAAAACGTCAGCGCGAGAAAGCTCATGAGGGCGTCAGCGTATGAAACGGTCCTGTTTGAATATCCGGATGATCAAGTCTTCGAAGGGTATCGGTGTTTGTGTCTGCACGTAGCCCCAGCCGTAGCGGGAGCAATAAGACTCGATGCCGGTCTTGAGCTTTTCCATCTCCGCTTCGTAGGCTGCGATGAGCGTCGGTGACATTCTGAGCCGCTGCGACGTTCCGTTCTCGGAGTCGATGAGCATCGCTTCGTCCGGCAATTGCGGCTTGAGCTCCTCGGGCGTGAGGATCTGCACGTTGAATACGTCGTGGCGGAACATGCGGAGAAAGTCGAAGGCGGGCTCGTAGCCGTCCGGATCCATGAAGTCCGAAGCGATCACGACGAGGCCGCGCCGCCGCTTCGTGCCAAAAAAGGTCTTGAAAGTGCGCTCGAGAGACGTCTCCCCCGTCATCTGCATTCGATCGAGAAACTTGAAGATACGCCAGATTTGGTTACGACCGCGCTTTGCGGCGATCTGCTCGGAGACGCCGTTCGAAAAACCAACGACGCTGACGCGGTCGAGGTTCAAAAGCCCGATATAGCCGAGCGCCGCCGCGACTTTGCGGGCATAGTCGAACTTGGGCGGGTCGCCGAAGGCCATGGATTTGCTGGCGTCGACGAAGAAGTAGATCGGCAAGTCGGCTTCTTCATCGAAAATCCGCAGAATGAGCTTGTCCAGCCGGAGGTAAGCTTTCCAGTCGACATCTTTGGTGTCGTCGCCGCTGACGTATGGCCGGTAGTCCGAGAACTCGACGCCGGTGCCCCTCTTTCGGGCGCGGTGCTCACCCCGCAAGTGCCCTGGAATCATGCGGTTGGCGACGAGCTTGAGGTATTCGAGCTTCCGCAGGAACTCCTCGTCAAAAAGTGTGCTGACTTCACTCATGCTGTACGGCACGCATTATAGCTACAAATATTGTGCTGGAACACCCTATGAGCCGCTTGACGCACGCCCGTTTGTTTGGTCTCATGGAAAGATCCCAAAAAAAATCTCCCCTCCAACACAGGTCTAGGCGGTCGAAGCGATGCGACGTCGTTTTCTGCCGGCGGTTCTGCCGCTGGTCTTGTGTGTCCTCCCCAGTAGTGCTTTCGCTCAGATGTGCGTGGCCCCGAGCTTCGTCACGCCAGCACCCACCTTCGCCATCGGCGCAGCGCCCGACGACATCGTCTCGGCGGACTTCGACAACGATGGGCTGCTCGACATCGCCGTTGGCGACGCGGGACGCGTGCAAGTCCATCTCGGAACCGCGGGCGGCTTCGTCTTTTCGGCAACGATCCTCGCGGCGGACACAACTGCCGTAGCGGTGGGCGACATAAATAAGGATGGCAACGTGGATGTCGCCATCGCCGGCGGCACTTCTGTCTTTACGGCCCTCGGAAACGGCGCTGGAGGCTTCGGGGCAACGACCCAATTCAACGTCTCCCCAGCGGCCGCCGGCGCGATCGAGCTCGTCGACGTCAACCATGACGGCAACCTCGACGTTATTTATGGAAATTCCTTGGGCCCGGGAATCTCCGTGCTTCTGGGCGACGGGCTCGGCGGTTTCGCCATAGGCCCAGCATTCACGATGGGCTACACCTCCGAAATGGCGATTGGGGACCTCAACAACGACGGAAACGTCGACGTCGTCGTCACCAACTCCGGCGCCGATCAGATCGACGTCGCTCTTGGCGTGGGCAACGGCGCTTTCGTTTCGGGCGGCACCTATGGGACCGGCGCGTTTCCCGTTGGTCTCACGATCGCCGACTTCACCGAAGACGGCAAGCTCGATGTCGTAACCATGGACGTGGTCGCGACGACCATGACGGTGCTCCAAGGAGTCGGCAATGGGTCGTTCATCCCCCTCGCCCCCGTTCCGAGCCCGGATCCGCTCGTGTTCTTTGTGGCCGCCGGAGACTTCGACGGCGACGGCACCCTGGACCTCCTCGACCGAACCTCTCCAGCAAGACGGTGAGTATCTATCTAGGAAACGGAATGGGTGCCTTCACGACGGGCGACGTAGTCCCCGCGCCGTCCGACGCCCATAACCTCGTCGTTGCGGATTTCGACCGCGATGGACGCGACGACTTTGTGACAACGTTGAAGGTCGTAGGCAACGTCGCGTACTACCAGAACGACTACGGTATCCCATGTGCTGAACCATCCTTCGACCGTCTGGGCTACAACATCCCGACGGGTACCGCGCCTGTCGCGATCGTGACGGGCGACTTCGATCGCGACCACTTCGTGGATATCGCGACCGCCGACCAAGGCTCTAGCACCGTCACCGTTCGCCTCCGAAACGGCGTCAACTTCGCGTTGCCAACCGTGTTTGGGACTGGCACGACACCAGTCTCGATAGCTGCCGCGGACTTCACCTCGGATGGATTCTTGGACCTCGTCACCGCCAATCAAGGCTCGGCGGACATCTCGCTATTGACCAACGATACTACGGGAGATTTCGGGACCCGCGTCGATTTTGCGCTCGGGGCCGTTCCTGTGGAAGTCGCGGCGGAAGATGTCAACTTCGACGGAAAGTTCGACGTCATCGTGACCCGCACCGACGGCAATGTGTCCGTCGCATTCGGAGATGGCGCGGGAGGATTGGGTGCCTTCACGAACTATGTCGTTGGTGCGAGCCCAGGATCCCTCGTCATCGGGGACTTCAACAATGACGGCCCGCTCGACCTCGCCGTCACGAAGACCACGCCCGACGAAGTGGTCATCTTGAGAAACCAGGGCGGTGGCACCTTTGTCGCCGCCGGCACCGTCCCCATTTCGGGTGTTTTGACGGGCGTCCGGGCCGCGCATTTCGACGGCGATGCGAATCTGGACCTCGTCGTCTCCTACCGTCTCGGAGCCTCCGGACGCGTCGAGACCCTGCTCGGAGACGGCGCACTGGGATTCGCGATCGGTTCGACCACGCCGATCTTCGGCGCGCCTATGTCGGGTCACGGTCTGACGACCGGTGATTTCGATGGTAATGGCACGGCTGACGTCGTGGTCGCGAATGCCGACCTAGCAGCCCTGACCGTGCTACTTGGAAACGGTACCGGTGGACTCCCAACGATGCGGCAGCCTTCGCTCGGAGTTGCACCTTCTGCGGTCGCGGCCGACGATATGGACCGAGACGGGGCGCTGGACCTCCTCGCGACAGAGCCTGCAACCGACACGATCGCTCTACTCCTCAACGACGGCGCGGCCCGCTTCGCTCCTGACTTCTTCACGAGCAACGACTTGGATAACCGAGGCGCCGAGACGGGCGATTTCAATCATGACGGCATTCTCGATCTCGTGATCGCCAACGCCAAGAAAGACTCCTTCGCCTTCTACCGAGGTCTCGGTGGCGGCCAATTCAGCGCTCCCGTCGACCATTCGCTTGCAGGTTCGTTCAAACCGGTTTGGGTAACGATTGGGGACTTCAACGCGGACGGCCATCTAGACGTCGTGACGACGAACGAAGGCACCGCGTCATTATCGTTTTTTGGCGGCGACGGATTGGGAGGCTTCAGCTTCCCGAGCACTTCGATTGTGCTTGGCTTCCTTCCCTCCGTCACCCGAGCGGCGGATTTCGATGCGGACGGCAAGCTGGACCTCGCCGTGGTCGTGGACAACACCGTCGAGATTCTGCAAGGCGACAACGCCGGCAATTTTTTGAACATCACGGCCATCGGTCTTGGCGGAATAGGCTCCGGACTAGAGCTCGGCGACTTCGACCATGACGGCGACATCGACATCGCCGCGACACAGATCACGGACGACGTGCTCGCGATTTTTTGGGCCGGGGCTCCGCTTCTGTCCACTTGGACGGCCGGGCCGCAGATCAACCTCTCCAAGGATCCGCTGATTTTTGCGGCGGCCGATGTCAACAACGATGGCAATGTCGACTTCATCGTCCCGGAAGACGCCTCGAATCAGGTCACCGTCATTCTCGCGACGGGTCCCGGGACGTGGACCCTAGGATCCTCCTACCCAACACCAGGCGCACCCATCATGGTGCGTGCGATGGACATCAACGTGGACGGCTTCCCCGATTTCGTGCTCAGCGTTCGGTCCGGACACACGTTGGGTTTTTTCACCGGCGACGGCGGGGGTAACTTCCTTCGCGAGTTCAGAACGGCTGGCCTCGCGCAACCAGCGTGGATCACGACGGGCGACTTCGACGCGAACGGGCGCGAAGACGTCGCGGTCGTTCCCGACACGATTGCGGCGGGGAGCCCGCCGGCGGGCGTGGCCATCGTGCTCAACACGAACTGCCTGCCGCGTCGTCTCGTCTCCATCACGGAACCGTCGACCTGTGACTTGCCGGAGACCCCCTTTGCGGTCCAGCCAGAGCTGAACGTCACCGACGACGGCTGGAACGTCGTGCAGTGCGAGCTCGCCCCGGTTCTCGCTTCCATTGTCCCGGGAACGGGAACCGCGGGAGCGGTACTGAGCGGCACAAACCCAGAAGTGCCTTCGTCGGGCCTCGTCAGCTATAGCGATCTCGAGATCGATCGACGCGGCGGCGGGTACCGGCTCGAGTTCGTCCACCCCCAGGCACCGCATCGGCTTTTGAGCGACACCTTCAGCCAGGGTCTCGCAACGGTGATTGTCGGCCCCCTGGGGGTGTGCCAAGGCGACCCGGCAATCTTCAGCGCCAACCCGGGCTACGACATGTACAACTGGTTACTCGACGCCGTGCCTCAAACGATGGCGCCCGTCGCGGATTTGACAGCCGCGCTCAGCTCGGGCCTGCACACGGTCGATCTGAGTGTCGAACAGGACACTTGCACAGCCGATGAAGACTTGCTCTTCAATGTGACGGCCCCGCTAGGGCCGGTGACCATCTCGCCAACGGGACCCGAAAGCGTTTGCGCAATCTGTGAGGGAATGGAGGCGACATCCTCTTTCGCGGACGGTGGCACCGTCAGCTACCAGTGGGGCTATCGCGCCGCCACCATGGGTCCGACCACACCGATTCCGTTGGCCATAGGTCCGAAATACACGATTGACGGCAACGATTTCCCGGGCGTCGGAACGTATTATCTCGTTCTCACAGTGACTCCGGCTTGTGGCGCACCCATGACGTCGAACGAGATTCAAGTGGACGTGACGGCTGCGACCGTGGCGAATCCATTGGTCGCGTTCACCGCGCGCTCCACGAGCCAAGAGAACTTTCTCGAATGGGCCATACCGCCGACAGGGCCGTGCGTCCATGTTCGGATCATCCGGCGCGAGAACGGTACCTTCCCCACCAACCCATTGGATTTGTCGCCGCCGAACACGATCGTCGGTGATTTCTCCTGCCCCGCGCCCGTGCCTGGCAAGGACTCGAAGAGCGATTCAGGACTGACGGATACAACGACCTATCACTACGCCGCTTGGGTGTATGACGGCACAGGTTACTCGGTGAGTGCAGAGGTCACCGGGCGCCCCTTCGACCACATGGTCGGCCCGGTGCAGTGGGCCTACACCACGGGCGCTTCTTCGCTCGCACCTCCAGGACTCCGCCCAGTGGGCACGGTGGGAACGATCTACATCGTCTCGAACGACAAGCTCGTCCACAGTGTCGACGCGAACGGTTACTGGCCAGCGACGTGGAAGCCGTTCCGGATGAGCGCTCCGGCTCAATCCCGACCTCCCGTTCCTCGTTTCTCGGTGGGTACGGGCGGGATGACGGCCGGAAACGGCGCCGTTTTCCTCGGTTCGCAAGACGGAAACGTCTATGTGATCGACGCTAACGAAGGCGACATCGTTTGGAAGCAGAATGTCGGCTCTTTGGTTCAAGCCGCACCCGCCGGAATATTTCCTGAATATGGCGGAGCGCAAGACCTCGTTCTCGTCGGCACCCGCAACGGTGTCCCGAATAGATTCCGCGCCTACGACGTCGATTCGGGATCCGCCGCATGGTCGTTCCAGAACATGCCGATCCATGGCGGCGATGGCTCGTCCATCGGCATCATCTCCGGTGGCGCTTCGGTCGATTACGGCAAGGAGCGCGTGTTCTTCGCTTCCCACAGAACGGGTAATTACAGTCTCTGGTCCATCGACTTCTCGTCCTACCCCGTCGTGCTCGAGTGGGCCCAGGATCTCGGCAACATCGAGACGAGCCCCATTTTCCTTCCGGGGGCGCCCGCAAAGCTCATCGTGGCAACCACCACGGGCGACGTGCATCTGCTCGACCCCGATGCCGGCGGCGCGTCAGTGTGGCTGAGTCCGTTCAACGCCGGGGACGGCGCGGTGAAAGGATTCGTCTTCCCGCAATTCGGCACCGCGAACTACATCATCTCGACCCTGGGCAACGTGACGTCGATCCAGGACAACGGACCGGGGACTACACCGACGCTCTATTGGCAGGTTCCTGTAACCAACGCTTCGATCCCCTTGTTCGTCTTTGGCACCAACACCGCGCTGGTCGGCTCGAACAATGGCGAGCTCATCCAAATCAACGACACGCACACGATTTCGCCGTGGACAACATCCGTCACGCTCGGGGACGGAACCGCCGTCGTGGGCGCTCCCACCCTCCACGGGGGCGCGGCAAGCCGTATCTATGTCGGGACGGATGACGGGGTGATCTACGCGGTGAGCTGGCCGTTGCCTTGAGAGCTTTCTTGATCAGTGGCTCGTGAGACGAGCTCCGTGTTTCAAATGCGCATCGAAAAATTGCTCGGCGCGCTTCCACGCATCTCGAAGAATGTGTTTGCGCCGGAAGAAATGGAGCTCGCCCGGATAGACTTCGAAGTCGAACGCCTTGCCTTGTTTCAGGAGCACGTCGACCAAGTTTAGAGATTCGCGGAAAGCAACGTTGACATCCGCTGTGCCGTGAAGAATGAGCAGGGGCCTCGTAAGCGTTTCCATATGCTTGATGGGCGCGGTGCGAATATAGCCCTCGGCGTTATTCTCCGGCGTGTCCATGCGGCCCGTGATCCAACCGCCGTTCGATTCCAGTCCCCAAGTAGCCCAGTCGGTGACGCCGGCAACGTCGATGCCGGCGCGGAACAGCGTGGGAGTTTTTGTGAGCACCTGCAAAGTCAGGAACCCGCCATAGCTCAGCCCCCAAACGCCAATGCGGTCCGGATCGATATATGGAAGCGTTTTGAGATAGTCCGCTCCCGAAGCAACGTCGAGCGCGTCCGGGCCCCCGAGGTCGAGGTGATGCCCCGTTCCCCAGTCGCGGCCGTAGCCCGAGCTTCCGCGATAGTCCACCGTGAGAACCACGTAGCCTTGCTGCACCAGATACTGGGTTACCGAGTAGTACATCCGGTAGCTGAAAGGATGCCAGCCAAGAAAGTTTTGGTCGGAGCCGGATCCGTGAATCCAAACGATGGCCGGATGACGGCGGGATCGGTCGAGGCCCTTCGGTAAAAACACGCTGCCTGGCACTTGTTTGCCATCGACGCGACTCGGGAAATGGACGGGCTCGGGGGCGGTCAAGTCTGCTTTTTGAATGGCCTCGGGCATCGAGCTCGACAAGCGCGTCAACGGAGCGCCGGGCCGCACATCCACAACATAGAGATCGACCGAGTTCTCGACATCGGTGCGCTCGAGCACGAGCCGGCTGCCATCCGGCGAGAAGCGAGGCCAGTAATTGACGCCCTTCTGCGTAACGATGGGCTCGATCTCGCCCGTCTCGACATCGACGACACGGACGAAGCGTTCCATCGGGCTGTTCTCGTTGTCGTAAAAAGCGATGCGCTTGCTGTCCGAAGACCAGCTTCCAAACCCGGCCTCGAACTGGCCGGATGTCAGACGCCGCGCTTCGGAGGAGCTGTCCGCATCCGTGGGCGTAACGTAGAGATGCGACCAGCCCGTCTCGTCCGCAAAAAAGGCCACGAGCCGCCCATCCGGTGAGACCACCGTGCGGGCATCACGACGTTGCGGCGACCACCAACGCGGGTCGTGGTCGGTTCGGATGACTTTAGTCGTCCCGTCCAAAGACACCGTTACAATTTCTCGAGTTTTCATGTCCGTCGAGATGCGCTCGTACAAGACGCGATTCCCCGCCCATTGCACGGCCCTTGGTCTTCCATCGACGGCAATCCACGTCGGCTCTCCGCCACTCCCACTACTCCCACTACTTAACGACAAGATGCCGACTGAGTAATCGCTGATCTCATTTCGATAGAGCCCCTGTTTGTTCCCGTTATAGGCGAGCCGATCCAAGACTCGCTCAAATCGCGAAGTCGTGAACGCGATGTGCCGTCCGTCCGGCGAGAAGACCGGACCGACCAGCCGCCGACTTTCCTCCAAATGCGTCACTTGCGTGAGCGCCGTGCCATCGAGTCCCGCAATGAAGAGCTGACCTTCACGCACCATCGCTAGGCGAATCCGATCGCGAGACACGGCGAAAGCCGATACCTTATCGATCCCAGGAACCTGCCGAGGTACACCCGCCGCCACCACCTTGAAGAGCTTCCCATCGTGCTGGAGAAGAATCTCGTCGTCAGCGATCCATTCGAACCCGCTGATATCCCCTGTCAAGTCATCCGGATTCGGCGCGAAATTGGAGAGAGCCAGGGGCTTCTCCCCGGGCGTGACGACGAACAGATTCTGATTCCCCGCGTCGTCCCAAAGGAAGGCGATCCTTTCGCCATTCGGCGACCAACGAGCCTCCGATGGATGCTTGATGGACGCGACGCGATCGATGGTGAGACTCCCGTTTGGCTCCTGGGCAGCGAGCGTCGAGGCAAGCGCTACGAAGATGCAAGAAAAGGCTAAGGTTTTTCGATTCATGATTCTGTTTCCGCGAACCATCGATTGGCGACGACGCAAAGGGAAGAACGGAGGAGGCATCACCATGGCAGGTCCGCAACTGTGGCCGTCATTCTAAGAAATGCGGAGCTCAAAAACGAACCTGACGCGGGCCGATGGCGGCCACTTCGCGCCAGACATCGTCCTCATTAGGGTTCCCTTCTTCAGCCTCGTGTAGCCGGCCGTCGTCGCCGAAGGCAAGATGAGTACGTCGGCCCTCGAACGTGTTTGCGATCAGCGGCCCCGCGAAGCGGCGGCCGCTGCATCGTCTTGTTGGGCAGCCTTTTCGCGCAAGCGCCGCAAGAAGGGATCCGTGAGCTCCTGAGATGCCAGCCACTCGAGCTCTTCTTCAAGTGTCATGCCCTCGATCTGCGGGGACAACCTGTCGCGAATCGACCGCATCATCTCCGACTGCGTCGAACTTCTTCTTTGTGCTACTCATCTAGATTCGGGTCTTCATGCCGGCATTCTACCATCCCCTGACCGGTTCACTTCGGACCGCCTTCACACTAGAGAGGTTATACCTATCCAAGAATGGCGGCAGCGCAACAACGCGATTACTTTTTGTCCGGCTTGCGTGGACTCCGCGGCGCAGGAGGCGCGAGCATCGGAATCGGGGCGAGCATCGGAATCGGGGCCAAGTCGGGAATCGGCATCAACATTAGCTTGCCCTTGGGCGATCGCGCCAGGGCGCCGAGATAGCGGACCGCGTCGAGCCTCAGCTCGGGGTCGGGTTCCGACCTGGCGATGTCTTTGAGCTTCTCCACGGCGAGAGGCGTTGCATTCCGAGCGAGCGAGCGGACAGCAAACTTCATGATCTCCGGATCTTGCGCGTTGTAAAGCTCGATGAGAGCTTCGGCCCCGGCCTCCCCGCCCGCAGTGGCCAGCTGGCTTAGCGCCGCTTTGCGCACGGCAGGGTCGTTATCGTTCTTGGCAATCTCAGCCATGAGCGGCAGTAGCTCCTCCTGGGCAATGACCGGTTCTAGAGCTCTCAGGGGTCGCACTGAAGGAGCGGCCACGACGAAGGGCTCGGGCCTCTGCGCCTCGATGCGCGCCAGATCCTGTCGCACGTAGACCTGCTGCCTCTCTAGCATCTCGATTTCATGGATATGGTTTGCGACCTCGACCTCGCGTTGGGCCACCCCCAGCGCCAGCTGCGCGTCCCGTTCGGCCGCCTGTCTATCCATCTCCACAAGCTGCGCGAGGTGGGCGCGCTCTTGCTCCTCTCGCTCTCGCGCTTGCTCCTCTTGCTCAATAGAGGGCTCCTCGAACGCTGCCATCGATGAAGGCCGAGCTTCATTGCCTCCACTTCCTTTGTTGGCTGCAACGAGCGGGGAGACCCAGGCGCTCGCAGCGAGAGCGGCGCCCAAAATAATCGCAGTGACCCAAACGATGTTCTTGTGAACGCGAGGGCTCGCGTCACGATCCTTGTTCAGTAACATTTCGATCCTCCAAGAAAGCTGTTTGCCGCTCTTGAGAGCTCCCGAAGCAAGAGCCGGGTGCCGATAACCTCTAGCGGTCTCGACCAATCGGGTGAGACAAAGGGCGTAGGGCTTGGTGCGTCCGGTGTGTACGACGACCCAATCGTCGCAGGCGACCTCGCGCTCCAGATTCAGATTCCGTGCTATCCAATAAATCGCGGGATGAAAGAAGAAGATGGCCTCCGCGAACCTCTGCGCGAGCTTGGTCCAGTCGTCCCAGCGGCGCAGGTGGGCGAGCTCGTGAAGAAGGACTTGATCGAGCTCTTGTAGTGTCAATTGCTCCGTGAGTGCGGCCGGTAGCAATATCGCTGGCGTGTTCCATCCGAGCGCCATCGGCGTTCCCACCCGAGGCGAGACAAGCAACGAAGCCGTTCGGCCGGCCCCACAAGCCTCCTCCCAATTTCGAAGACGTTCGATGTACTCGGCATCGGCCGCCGATGCGCTTTGTTTCAACCTTCGCAAACTGACGCTCGCGCGGGCGAGCCGAAGCAGCAGTATCAGCGAAACGAAAAGCCATAGCTCGAGGACATAGGATGACCATCCCCCCGGCAGCTCGAGCTCTAGACTCTTGGTGGGCGGCGGCATGATGGTCGCGCTCGAAGGCGGTAGTAGGGCCACGGACGCCACTGGCAAAGACTCGGCGAAGCTCGACGGTGCCGATAGATCGGAAATCTCCACGGGTAGCGTATATCGACCCGCGATGATGGGTAGCGCCATGACGGCGAGCAGCGTGGCCGACCAAACGACGTAGCGTGTCGTGGCGTTGAGTCGAAAGACCCGTAGGAGCAACGAGACGCCGAGCGCGAGAAGCGCACCTTGCCAGAGGCCGTCCGCGAGCGCCGCTACAACTCTTTCTGCCATCGTCTCACCTCTAGCTCTCTTCGATCCGGCGCCTCAACCGCGCGAGCTGTTTACTATCAATCTCTTCATGCTCGAGCAAGTTGAGCACCAAGAGCTCGGGGGAATCTTCGAAAAACCGGCTGAGAACGAAGCGTAACGCTTTCCGCCGGGCCTCACTCTTCGGAACGAGGGGTTGATAGACGAAGGCTCGTCCGTTCTTTTCGTGGTCGACGTAGCCCTTCCGCTCCAGGACCCGCATGGTCGTGAGCACAGTGCTGTAAGCCAGAGCACGACGTTTCGGCAGCGCGTCGACGAGCTCACCCACAGTCACCCGGCCCTTATCCCATATGATTTCCATGAGCCGAAGCTCGGCATCAGTGAGCGTAGGAGAACGTTTTCTCGCCATCGGACCTCTAAACTATTAATGAACTAATTGTTAACACGCGAGATCCCGCCTGTCAACTATTAAACTAATAGTTCGGGTGAGCTTCTCTAGATCCGATCCGCGCGATGCTCCTCGACGAGATAGTCGCAAGCGCGGGAGGCCAAAGCCATGAACGTGATGGTCGGGTTCTGGCAAGCGGAGGACGGGTAGCCCGCGCCGTCCATCACGAAGAGGTTCGAGATATCGTGCGCTTGTTGCCACTTGTTGAGAACCGACGTCTTGGGGTCGTTGCCCATGCGCGCCGTTCCCACTTCGTGGATCGCGAGACCAGGCGCGGACATTTCATTTCGGGTCTCGATGTCCTCGGCGCCGGTGGCATCCAGCATCTCGGCGGCGGATTCCGCCATGTCGGCGACCATCTTCCTCTCGTTGTCCCCGTAAGCCGCGCTGATGTGAAGCACGGGGATACCCCAAGCGTCGACGCGTTGTTTATCGAGCTCGCAGAAGTTTTCCCATCGCGGGAGACATTCCCCAAAGCCGCCCAACGAGATGCGCCAAGGACGGGTCTCTTTGACCGCCTCTTTGAAATCCGAGCCGAAGCCGGGGATGTTCATCGCGTGACCCCACTTCACTTCCTGAGCGCTCCCTTGATAGCCGTAGCCGCGGATGAAATCCGAGTGTTTGGAATCGATGTTCCGGTACCGGATCACATAAATCCCGTTGGGCCGGTTGCCGCGGGTGTCGGGAACGCCTTTCAAGACAGGAAGCGTACCCGAGGCCCCGCCGCCGGTTACGTGGTCCATCAAGTAGTGCCCGAGGGCCTCGCTCGAGTTGGCGAGGCCGTTCGGATATTTCTCGGTGCGTGAGTTCAGCATGATGCGGGTCGACTCGAGCGTCGAAGCGCAGAGAATGACGATCTTGCCGAAGACTTCGCGGTGGTGCCGCGAGATGCGGTCCACGTAGTAGACGCTCTTGCACTTGCCGTCATCATCCACTTCGACGTGGCTCACGACGGCGTTGTCGATGAGCGTCAGCCGCCCGGTTTGCGCCGCGGCCGGAAGCGAGCTCGCTGGGCTGCTGTAATACGACCCCGTAGCGCAGCCGCGCGAGCACGGACCGCAATAGTGGCACTTGGGGCGGCCTTTGTGATCCTGGGTCAAGACAGCCGTTCGGCCGATGGTCATGGTGCGTCCGAACTTTTTCTTGATCGCGTCTCGGAGCATCCACTCGCCGCACGTCAAGTTCATGGGAGGGAGGAAGTTTCCATCGGGAAGCTGAGGCACCCCTTCGGCTTGTCCGCTGATACCGACGAAGCCCTCGACCCGGTCGTAATACGGGGCCATCTCTTCATAGCTGACGGGCCAGTCCTCACCGAACCCGTCGCGTGACGCGGCTTTGAAATCGTAATCGCTCAACCGGTAGCTCTGCCGCGCCCACATGATCGACTTGCCACCGACATGACGCCCGCGGATCCAGATAAAAGGGCGGTCGGCCGGTGTCGTGTATGGATGCTCGGTATCGTCGATGAAAAGATGATTCGTGTACTCGTCACACTGGTAGCACTGCTTCTGTATCGGCTGGCGTTCCTGGGTCGCCTGGGTTCCCAGGCGGCGCCCGTGAAAGGGCATGTCGAAGGGCCGCTTGTGCTCGGTGAAATCCTTGCGGCTGTCGAGCGTCCGCCCCGCTTCCAGAACGACGACTTCGAGCCCCGCTTCCGTGAGCTCCTTCGCGACCCATCCGCCGGTCGCGCCGGAACCAACAACGATCGCGTCGTAAGTCTGCTGCTGCGTCACCGTCCACCCCCGTTCTGGCTCGTCGCCTCTCCTTGGTGCTCGGGATGTCGACAGCCCGGGTCATCGTCGAAATAGACGGAGCCGTCATTGTCCAGCTCTTCCCGCATGCCAATCTCCGAGGTGTAATAACCGGTGACCGTGAGCTCTTTCAACGCTTGAAAAAACTCTACCCCAACGCGATCGAACAGCGAATGATTGCTCTCGGAGCTTACGATGGTGAGAAGCGCGGTCTGCTGATTCGGTGCCGCCTCGATGAACTTGGCGCCGAAGAGCTCTTGGCTGCGCTCGTCCATCCAACCGAGACCGCCGAGGAACGCTTCGCGCTCGGCGCCGTCGGCATCCTCAAGGACGGTGTCGATGAACACGTTCACCTGCGCCGCTTTGGCGCCAGCCGTGTCGGTTTGGGGAATGATGAGCTCCGAAAGGGCGATAACGGTCTCGTTTTGGTGAGGTGTAAAAACCTTCAGCTCGGAGCCTTCGCTCACTTGTGCCCGAGCTTCCGCATGGGCGTGCGCGACACCGCGCAGCTTCGACACCCAAGCCGGCATCGCCGCGGCACCGAGGCCCCCCATCGCCATGCGTCTCAAAGCATCTCTTCGATGCATCGTCGTGTCCACATCAGCCTCCTTTGAGCTATTCGCTACGCACAAGGGGAACACGGACGACCGACTCGATGCAAGCCGGCCATGGCCTTTGCACCACGACATGCACATGCCACAATGCACGCCATGAAACGCTTAGCGACTTTACTTTTGCTGTGCCTCACGTTTGCGTGCAACCAAGAAGAGACGGAAGAGCTCGAACAAACCGCTGAGCCCGAATGGATAGCGCTTTTCAACGGCCGAGATCTCTCGGGTTGGGATATCAAGATCACGGGCTCCGAGCTCAACGATAACTACAAGAACACTTTTCGGGTGGAAGACGGTCTCCTGAAAGTGTCCTACGACGAATATGAGCAATTCGACGGAGAGTTCGGCCATCTCTTCTACAAAGAGAAGTTCACTCACTACATTCTTCGGGTGGAGTACCGTTTCGTCTCCGAGCAGGCGCCCGGGGGCCCCGATTGGGCTTTGCGGAATAGTGGGGCGATGCTTCACTCGCAATCCGCAGAGAGCATGACACTCGACCAGAGCTTCCCTGTCTCGATCGAAGCGCAATTTCTCGGCGGCACGGGTGAGGGCGAGCGGCCGACGGCCAACTTGTGCACTCCCGGAACGCACGTCGTCATGGACGGCGAGCTCATCACGCAGCATTGCGTGAGCTCGAGCTCGAAGACCTATCACGGAGACGAATGGGTCACGGTCGAGATGAAGGTGCGGGGGGACGAGCTCATCCGCCACGTCATCGACGGCGAGACCGTGATTGCCTATTCGAAGCCGCAAATCGGCGGCGACAACAAAGCGGAAGACTATCCGGTCCCGGACGGTACGCCGCTCTCGCAGGGCTACATTGCGCTACAGGCGGAAAGCCACCCCATCGAGTTCCGGAAAGTCGAGCTGCTCGACCTGAGCGATCGCCGATGAAGAAAGCGGCACGATAGAATCCACGGCGCCCAACATGTACTGCCCGGCATCCTAATCGGAAGCCTGGGAACTGCGCTTGGAAACTAATCTTGGATTCTTGGTCGCGGCTTTCGTCTGACAAATTACCGTCGAGGACGAGAGCTGCGATTCGATCGGCCCGCACGGGGCCCCTCGTCACGCCGCCGTTCGTTCGTCGAGCGGTACCCACGAGGTCGCTGCCAAGGCTTAGCGGTCCTGGTGGACTGACGCGGTCGCCGATGACCTCCCTCTGAGTTTGCCACTCTAGCGCTCGGCGCAAAGCCCTCGACTACGGTCTTCTCTATCCTCTCGCCGAGCAGCTTCTCGATCGCCGCGAGCTGTTTCGATTCATCGGCACAGACGAGAGAGACGGCGTCGCCTTTGCGCCCCGCGCGTGCCGTGCGCCCGATACGGTGCACATAGTCTTCGGCGACGTGCGGCAGCTCGTAGTTCACGACCTGAGGCAGATCGTCGATGTCGAGTCCCCTCGCAGCGATGTCCGTCGCTACGAGAACGCGGGTCTTCCCGCGCTTGAAGTCAGCCAGAGCACGCGTGCGTGCACCTTGAGTCTTGTCGCCGTGAATCGTGTCGGCGCGGATCCCGTCGCGTTGCAGATGTCGCGTCAGCCGATCCGCTCCCCGCTTGGTGCGCGTGAAGACGAGCGCCTTTGTCCAGTCCTTCGAGCCGATGAGAAAGCTCAGAAGCTTGCTCTTTTGTTCACGATCGACCGGGTGAACGACCTGCGACACGCCGTCCACCGTGGGACGTTCCGACTCGATCTCGATGCAGCTCGGCGTATTCAGAAGGCGCTCGGCAAGCTCGCGAATTTCGCGAGGCAGGGTCGCCGAGAACAGAAGGTTTTGGCGGGAGGTAGGCAGCTTCGCGAGAATCCTGCGGATGTCGGGAAGAAAACCCATGTCGAGCATCCGGTCCGCTTCATCGAGGACGAGAACCTCGACGCCGGAGAGGTCCACGGTTCGCTGCTGGAGGTGATCGAGAAGTCGACCGGGGGTCGACACGAGCACATCTACGCCGCGCCGGAGCGCCTGCGCTTGCGGACGAAAGCCGACGCCGCCGAAGACGACAGCGGTGGACAAAGGTAGAAAGCGGCCATAGGTGCGGACGCTCTGGTGGACTTGAGCGGCGAGCTCCCGCGTCGGGGTGAGGATCAGAGCGCGAACGTTGCGCTTTTGATGCGGTTGGCGCGGCGACTCGTTGAGCCGCTGCAGCAGCGGCAGCGTGAATCCTGCCGTCTTGCCGGTGCCGGTTTGCGCGCGGGCCATGAGGTCATCGCCAAGGAGAATCGGGGGAATGGCTAGGCTTTGAACGGGTGTCGGGTGTTTGTAGCCTTGCGCGTCGACCGCGCGTAGTAGCTTGGCAGACAAGCCCAATTGTTGAAAAGACATACGAGTAGTGCTCCTAGATCGGCCTACCCGGTACTACCGCACGAGGCCCAATCCAGGCTGAAATCGCTGAAATAAAATCCGAGTTAATTCGGGGAGATCCAAAAAGGGAGGCTACCACGAAAGTCTCCCACAGATTGGAATGCGAGAAGACGCAGACGAAGTATAGCACAACTCAGCATTCAGCGTTCAGGAAGATTGAGTCTGCGGGCTCATTCCATTTGCTCAACGGTCAGCGTTGTCGTCAGGTTTGTTTTTAGTTGGGTTCCTTCGGGGAGAACCAGCTCATCACCTCGCGTCGACAGCACCACTCCGGTTCCTGCGCCGGCGCCGACACCCGCACCGATTGCGGCGCCTTTTTTGCCTCCGAAGATTGCGCCAATGAGCGCACCTGCGCCGGCCGCGCCGCCGATTTTGGTGGCGTCTTTCTTCGTTGTCGATTGGGCTTCGAAGCGCATCGGCTCCGCTTCAATGAGAAGCTCTTCGCCATCGCCGAGGACGAGGCGATCGAGCTCCAGTGTGAGCGCAGCCCGGCCTTTGACTTTGTCGGATCGCTGCGCGTGAGCGATGTGTCCCGAGAGCTCGGTGCCTCGCGGAAGGGCTTCTCGATCGTCCACGAGGATCGCTTTTACGAGGGTCGCCGTGAACGTGTCGCCGCTCGTCGCGGTCTCGGTGGAGATCGCGCTTGTAAGCTCGAGCGCGAGAGGCTCGCCATCCCCGATCGTCAGGAACACGCGCGGCTTTTGGCCCAAGAGCTTGCCTACGAACCCAGGCTCTTCCACCACGACGTCGGGAGAGGCCACATCCGCTGCCGTCTCCACTTCGTCGGCGGAAGCTACCGGCCCGCCACGCCGACGGTCGGCCGAGTTCGATCCCATCGTGGCCCATAGAATCCCGACCAGAAGGCTCAGGGCAACCACGCCAGCAGCCACGAGGTGCACCGGTTTCGCTGCCGCGCTTAGGGATTTGCCGCAGCCCGAACAAAAGGCCGCTGTTCCGCCGATAGACGCACCACAGTGAGGGCAATAATTCATGCGCTCCCCTTCGAATCTCGATTGTTGGGTGATAGATTCAGTGTAGAGGAAGGGTGTAGAGGCGTCAAACTGCCTGTCCCTCGTCAATACTCGTCGGCCTGTGAAATCAAGGACTTACATCCCGCTTGAGTTCCGGGCCTAAGAAGGCGAAACTTCGCCCCCATGCTCCGTGTTCTCATTTTCGTCGTCTCTCTCGGCGCCCGTGCGTTGCGGGCGCAATGTCGGCGCCGGGCCGACCTTGTGATCGAAAACCTCGCTCTGTGGCAGCAAGTGACGGCGCTGAAGAAAGAGCGCCCGCGCCCACCGCTCGAAGACGTCGATCGAGCCCTCTGGGTGGCGCTTCGCGAATCGTGGCCAGCGTGGGCCAGTCGTCTAGTCATCGTCAAAGCCGGCACGGTGGCCGAGTGGAATCGGGCCCGATTTCGGCGATACTGGGCAAGGATTTCCCAACGTCGGCATCCGGGGCTCCCTTACCGCGAGCAGCCCGCGGCTTTTGTTTGAGAAGCGCTTCGTGGGAGGTCGTTCCGGGGGAGGCGGCTACAGCCCCATGCCGGATGGCCGTTTCATCGTCACCAAGCACCTTCGCAACGCAACCCACATCGCCATCGTTTTGAACTGGTTCGACGAGCTCGAAAGGCTGGTCCCAACGAAGTAGAGCTACTCCCACCGTAACGTTGTCGTCGGGTCGATCTTCGTGGCACGGCGCGCGGGCAGGTAGCAGGCGATGGAGGCCACCGTGAGAAACGTGGCGATGACGGTTCCGATCGTCAGTGGGTCCGCGGGGTGAACGCCCACAAGGAAGCTTCGGAGCAAAGGAGCGGCCGCGAGGGACAGCGCCGTACCAAGCACGACACCGCCTATCACGAGCTTCATTCCCGCACTCAACACCAGGCCAACCGCGGCCGTCGCGCTGCTACCGAGGGCCATGCGGATGCCAATCTCCTTCGTGCGGCGACCCACGGCATGGACGACGATTCCGTAAACGCCGAGCGCGGCGAGCAGCAATCCGATGAGGCCGAGCGTTGCGGTGACCGATGCCGCGACGCGCTGCGGCACGAGCGACGCGTTGATCGTTTCCCGGGGCGTAACGAGATGGATGGGCGGCAAGCTCGGATCGAGACCGTCGATGGCCGCCTGGATCTGCGACCGCAACGCCAAGGGGTTGTTATCGGAGCGAACGAGCAGCTGCACGCGCGGTGAGTAATTTTGCGCCAACGGAACGTAGAAGTGGGCCATCGGCGCGTCGTCTTGAATCAAGTGCCGGCTGTCGGCGGCGACGCCTACGACTTGTACGGCGTCCCCGTCGACGAAGAATTGCTGACCAACGGGATCACGATCGCGCCAGAACCGAGCGGCCATCGTCTCGTTGACGATCACCACCGGTGGACCTCGATCGTCAGAGGACAAGAAGTCTCGACCTCTCAGGATCGGAATGTCCAACGTGGCCAGGTACGCCTTGTCGATCGCGTTGGCATCGACCACGAGCTCCGGTCGCTCGGCGGGAGGCTCGAACCCGGGGACCTCGATACGGAGCGGGTTGAGTGACACGCCGATCGGCCGCCGCATGGCGATCGACGCGGACGTAACGTCTGGGAGTCGCGTGACGTCCTCGAGTAACCGCGTGAAGAGCAGACGGCCGCGCTCCTCGCTGTATTCGGTCTCGGGTAAATTGATCGTGGCGGCGGCCACGCGATCGGCTTCGAAGCCCGGATCGATGCGCACGCCTTCCCACAAGGACCGCACGAATAATCCCGCGCCGGTCAAGAGCACCACCGCGCCCGCGATTTGGGCCACGACGAACGCGCTGCGCAAGCGACTAGCCGCCTGAGTGTCTTGATCTCCGCCCACGCGCAACGCCCTAATGGGGTCTTGTCGAAGCGCCTCTCGCGCCGGAAAGATCCCGGCGAGCAACGCGGCGCCGAGTGCTATGACGGCCGTGAAACTGAGCACGCGCCAATCGAGGTCGAGGCTAAAGCCGAGGGGCCACTGAGTGGAGCTCACGCGAAGCAGCAACCTCACGGACCGCTCGGCGACGAGCGCGCCGCCGAGCCCGCCAAGGGCGAACAAGAGGAACGCTTCGGTGAGTAGTTGGCGAACGAGACGACCGCGTCTGGCGCCCATGGCGACGCGAATGGCCATCTCTTTTTGCCGCGCGGTGGCGCGCGCGAGCAACATATTACCGACGTTCAAGCAGGTGATCAGCAGAACGACGCCTGTGATCGTCATTAATATAGCAAGGAACCCCATCACACCACCCCGCATCGAATGGTCGATGCCCTGTCGTGGGAACGATGCCGACCCCGTGTCCTCGCTTCTCGGCTGGGTGCTCGGACTCGAGCTCTCTGGCGATGAGATCGAAGGCCGCTTGTGCTCGAGATATCGAGACGTTCGCTTTGAGCCGCCCCATTAGCTCGAAACCCTGGGAGGCCCGATCGGTCAGATCGAAATTCGGCAGGATGAGCTCCGCCGACGCGATTGGGGCCCAGAGCTCCATCGGGAACCCGATGAACGTTCCCTGAAATCCTTCCGCCGTTATGCCGATTACCGTGAACGGCGTTTCGTTCAAGAGAATCGTCGAGCCAAGAAAAGACGGGTCAGAACCGGCGCGGCGTTGCCAATAGCCGTGACTCACGATCGCCACGGCATGAGCACTGCCCCGTATCCCCTCTTCCGGCCGAAACCCCCGACCCATAGCGGGCCTAACAGCAAGCAAATCGAAATAATTGACGGACGCGAATTGGACGCTGATGGTTTCGCCGCTGCCGGCGGCGCCCAGTCTGGCTGTCCGACCGGTGAACACAACGAGCTCGGTCAACACGTCGTTCCGCTCGGCGTAATCTATGTAATCGGGATAGGAGAACCCGGAAAAACTATTTCCACCCGGGACGTCGGCGAAGATGTCGACCACAGTGGACGGATTGCCAATCGGCAAAGGGCGCAGAATGATCTCGTTGACGAGCGTGAAGATAGCCGTGTTGGCGCCGATGCCGAGCGACAGCGTCATCACAATCACGGCCGTAAAACCGGGCCGTTTCTTGAGAGACCGTAAAGCGTATCGCACGTCTTGGCCCGATCGATCGAGCGATCCGCGCCATCCGAGTCTGTCGCTAACGCCGGGTTGCGCCACGTGCCTATGCGTGATGACAGCCAGCCAAGCGCGGCTGGCCGTCACGATGAAATCACGCAGGACCTTCCACGTGAATCGAGCGCGACCGAGCCTCGTGTCGAGATTCGCGTCGGAGCGAATCTGGTCGAAGAGCTCGATCATGAGATCGCCGAACTCGCGTCGAAAGGAAGTTGGGTAGAGACGTAAGAGGCGCCGGAACCAATGCTCGGCCATTCAGACCACCTTGGCACGCCGGATCAGTTTTTGGGATTCGGCGTAACCGACAATCTCCGCGAGAACCTCGACTTCTCGCTTCAACACATCGCGACCGAAGACGGTGAGAGCGTAGAATCGCCGACGCTCATCCTCCGAGTTAGTGGAATCAGCAGACGGAGCGGGCACTTCCTTCAGCAGGTCGACATCGACCAGTCGCTTGATGGCCCAATAGAGAGAGCCCGGACCGAGCTTGACGGCGCCACCCGTGCGCTCCTGCACCGTCTTCATGATCGCGTATCCATGGCTGGCTTCTTTGACGACCGCGAGGAGGATGTGAAAAAAAGCCGGCGTCAGACGAATGGGCGACGCGACCTTTGGGCTCGAACGTGTTTTCTTACTCATAGAATAGCCTTCGTTATATCGAAAACTATTATAGTTCGCCGAGCGGGCGCGATCAAGCTTTGCCGCGCTCACCCGCACTCACCGTCACGAGACGGTTCTTTTTCCCGGCACACCGACCGCCGCGAGAAACATCACGGCCTTTCCCGCGGCGTGCGGAGAGAAAAACTCCGTGACCGCATCGTCGAAGAAAGTCAGCCCTGACGCGCCAAGGCCGAGCGCGTAGCTCGCCAAGTAGATCCTTCCGCCGACAATTCCTCCTTCTAGCTGAGCGAGGCGATAGCCGCGATCACCCAGTCGCTCCAACAGAGGCTCTAAAGAGACGAGCACGTAGATGTTCGCGCTTGCATCGCCAGCGAGGTCTTGTTCGAGGTCGAGGTAGCGGGCTTCGCTCCGAAACGAGCCTTTCTTCAAGAGCGTGAGCGCGTTCTCCTCCGGCTCGTAGAAGTAGGTTCCTTGCGCAAGGTCGTCGACGTCGTTCACGATGACATAGAGATCGGTCAAGGTCGCTCCCGAGTCGAATACGTCTCCATCGATGCCGTGGCTCGCGGTTCTGAGTATCGTCGAGAGAGCGTCGTATCCGATGGACGCTCTCTCGAAACGACGCGAAGAGCCTCTCCGGCGGATCACCGACTCGAGTGGCGCTGTCCCGTCCTCCGCGGGCCGCGGTTCCTCCGTGCGCGGTCTCGGAGGAACCGCTCCTTGCTTCCGCCAGCTACGCGCCCCTTCACCGTCCCGAAGGCTCGAGGCACGATGGGTCTCACGAATGAGCGGGTAGTCGACCTCCGCGAATGAAAGTGGGACCGTCTCGTAGCCGAGTGGCTCGATGGCGCCGGGCGCTTTGGGGATCTCCAAAGCGCCGCCTCCGAGCGACACGATCGCCACCGCCACTTCCTTGTCGCTATCAACGTCGAGAAGGCGGTTGACGTCCTCGTCCGCGAAACCAAGCACGAGATGGGCCGGCAACTCGAGCGATGACGTCATCGCGAGCAAGTGGGCCAGCATCGTGCCGCTATCCCAAAACGCGTGGCGATAGGCCCGCGCCTGGTACTTCCACGCGTTTCTCCAATACGTGCTCGTTAGAACGATGGCGGCTTGGGCTTCCCGGAGCCGCGGCGCCCCGCCCGTCGCTTCGATGAGGCTCTCCCGCCAGTCTCCGTCACGGAGTCCTTCGAGCGCGCCGAGCTTCGGCGCGTAGTGATACACGCCCGCATCCAGACCATCGACCGAGCCCGAAACCAAATAAAGCTCGATGTGGTACAGCGCTCCCGTGCACGCGGCGGCACGGAAAAGCATCTGGCCGCCTGGATGGTCGCGCTTTTTGGTGATGCCGGCGGTGTAAAAGAGGATTCGGGCGAGCGCCTCGAGGTCGAGCGTTTTTGTCGAGATTTGCGGGCTCGTCTGTGTATTCATGGCGGCGAGGGCGGACACTTTGCCGACTTCGCTTACGTCCGGTAAAGGGACTTCACGCAGAGCTCGATAGAGCTTGAACGGAAGCGGCTGGTTGTCCCAATCCATAAAATGCGGAACGTGCCGCACGCTCTGATAGCTGTGTTTCGTCGCGTCGTGAAATCGGCGGGCAGCTTCTCCGCGATCGCCTTCCATGACGAAGGATGGTAGCACGTCGACCTTATCTCGCCTGTACCGATACGGAATCGAGTTCTTGGGCGAGATCAAATTGGCTGTAAATCATTGTGCCATAGCTACTTGTTCCATGACCGAAATACCTCGGGGCCACCCTAAAGGTTGCTCGGGCACCGCCGATTTAGCATGAGAGGTGGCGTGTCGCGACTGGTCCGCGGCAGCCTAGAAAAAAGGGAAACCCGGTCATGGCTGACATCATTATTATTGACGATTCGCGCTACATGCGAGACATCCTGAGGGAAATGCTCGAAAAACATGGGCATAAGGTCGAAGAAGCCGCTGATGGCAAGCTCGGGTTGGAGCTCGTGGCCAAGGTGCGTCCCGACTGCATCACGATCGACTTGAGCATGCCGGTGCTCGACGGACTGGGCGTTCTCAAGGGCCTCTCCGAGCGCGGGATCGATGTGGTCAAGATCGTGGTTTCCGCGGATGTCCAGAAGAGCACCCGGGAATCCTGCATCGGTTTCGGAGCGGATGCGTTCCTCAACAAGCCGCCTCGGGAAGAAGAGCTGATCGAAACTATCGCGCGGCTCGTCGGTGAGAGGACCGAGGCCGTCTCATGAAAACCACACCGGAGCAGCTCGACGCGCTCCGCGAGCTAATTAATATCGGGATCGGCAGGGCCGCCGGCATACTCAACGAGATGTTGAGGGCGCACATTGAGCTCCGCGTTCCTGAAGTCGAGATTCTTCCGCTCGACGAGTTCAAGAGCAAGATTGACCAAATCGGAAAGGGCGTCACGGCCGCGGTCCAACTCAGTTTCCGCGGTCCGTTCAAGGGAACGGCTTCGCTGGTTTTCCCCCAGGACAGCGCCAACAAACTCGTTGACATGCTCACCGGCCAGAGTGCCGACGACGGGGACTTCGACGAAGTGAAAAGGGGAGTTCTTTCCGAGGTCGGCAACATCGTGATCAACGGAGTGATGGGGACTATCGGCAACATGCTCGACTGCCAGCTGAGTTACTCGATCCCCAGCTATATCGAGGAAGAACAAGCGATCCGGTCGGCTCTGTACGAGAGCTCGAAGTACGAGGCCATCTTGCTAGGGCACGCACAGTTCCGCGTGAGCGGGCACGTGATCCGAGGAGAGGTGCTGCTCGTTTTCGAGATCGGTTCGTTCCAGCATTTCCTCGATGCATTGGATGCCACAATTCCCGAAACGAATCCGGTCTCCGAATGATTGATGAGTTAGTCTCGGGGGGTAAGCAGAAGACTCGCCAGGCGCAAGTCGACTTCCGTCTGCTGGACCACGTGCCCCTTGGTATCGTCGTGATTCGACAGGATATGGTCGTGCTCTTCTGGAACCGTTGTCTCGAAGATTGGACACGCATCTCGAGCGAATCGATGGTCGGCCGGAGCATCGTGGAGCGGTTTCCGCATCTGGGGCAGGACAGGTATGCGCTCCGATTCGCGCAAGTCTTCGAGACTGGCGTGCCGACTATCTTCTCCTCGCGGCTCCACGGCCGCTTCGTTCCGGCAACGACGCGCAGAGGCCAGGATCGGATTCAACACACGACCGTCACGCTGGTCAAGAACCTGCATGAGGGCCAACCCTGCGCGATGCTGTCCATTCAAGACGTGACAGATCTGACGCACCGCATCCGGGAGTCCCGGGCCATGCGAGACGAGGCCGACAAGGCCAATCGGGCCAAGAGCGAGTTCCTGGCTAAAATGAGTCACGAGATCCGAACGCCGCTCAATGGCGTGATTGGCATGGCGGCACTGCTGATCGACACCTCGCTCAACGCAGAGCAACGAGATTACGTCGAGACGCTCAAGTCCAGCGGTGAAAGCCTCTTGCACCTGATCAACAATATCTTGGACCTGTCCAAGATAGAGGCCGAGCGCCTGGACCTCGAGAGAATCGAGTTTGATATCCACCAGCTCTTCACGGAAACCGTCAACCCTCTGGCACTGCACGCACAGTCCAAAGGACTCGAGCTGCTCTACCACATCGATGATGGTGTTCCGACCTGGCCGATGGGCGATCCCACGCGGCTGCGTCAGATCCTGACCAACCTGATCGGCAACGCGCTCAAGTTCACGGAAACGGGGCACGTCGTTGCTAAGGTATCGGTCGAGGCGAACGACACTGGGCGCAAGGTCCTACGATTCTCGGTGGAGGACAGCGGCATCGGGATTCCCGAGGACAAGCTCGAGAGCATCTTCGAGCCCTTCCGCCAGGCAGAAGAGGGGACCACACGCCGCTTCGGCGGTACCGGCCTCGGCTTGTCCATCACGTCCAAGCTCGTCGACAAGATGGACGGCAAGGTCCGTGTACAGAGCCGGCTTGGTGAGGGAAGCACGTTCTTTTTCGACATCCCGTTGGAAGTCGGCGAGCGTGTCGAGCCAACGATAAACCGCTCGCGTTGGACGGGCCAAACGGCCCTGATCGTCGATGACTGCGCCCCTAGCGTTACGATCTTCGAAGAGCTGCTCGCTCGGCATGGCTTTACCGTGCACACGGCAACCGACACCGCGGCGGCGATGACGCGGCTGCGCGAGGCAGACGGGGCGGGTAGTAAGCCGTACTCCGTGATCATCGTGGATCACGAGATCGCCGGAATCGCGGTACTCGTCGACCGCGCGCGGCAAAACTCTGCGAATAACGAGCCTCGGATTATCCTGTCCCGCAGCCGTTTCTCACGCGACAGTGCGGTCCGTGGGTCCACGATGGATCTTCCCACAATCAATAAGCCTTTCACACTCACCGAGCTGCTCCAGATCGTCGGCGACGCCAAAGACGCCGACCGAACCGATTCGGCGGAGGCGAAAGTTGCGAGCGGCCCGGAGCCACCCCAACGTATTTCGTCCGTGCTGGTGGCCGAGGACAATCCGGTTAACAGCAAAGTCGTCTTGCGCTTGTTGGAGAAGCGCGGGCATGACGTCGTGATCGTCGGCAACGGAAGGGAGGCCGTCGACGCTGTACAGCAACGGCGGTTCGACGTGGTTCTGATGGATTGCCAGATGCCGGTGATGGACGGATTCGAGGCGACGAGCAGCATCCGGGCTCTCGAGGACGAGCTGGGCTACCACGTTCCCATCGTCGCGCTTACGGCCAACGCAATCGAAGGAGACCGCCAGCGTTGTCTCGACGCAGGCATGGACGGCTATCTCGCCAAACCGGTTCGTGCCCGAGAGTTGTACGAAGCGGTGGAGAGCCCCATGGCTGCGGGTGAGTAAGTCGCTCCCATCCACCGCGGGCCCGCGCGACAGCTCACCGTGCACTCCTGCCGCCGACTCCGTTCCAAACTGGTCGCCCGACGGCACCGAGATCGTCTTCCGCTCGTGGCGTGACGACAACAGTGATATCTGGATTGTGCCGGTAGAGGGCGGCGAGCCTCGACGTCTGACGAAGCATCCTGCGTCCGACGTTTTGCCGGTCTGGGCACCGGATGGTAAGACGATCGTGTTCAGCTCCGGCCGCGCGGGCGACGGTCTCTGGCAAGTCTCGAGCGCCGGCGGCGAGCCCGAGGCTTTCACCAAGGAGCCGGCATCCATCTCTCGAGGGTCCCCGGACGGCACGGTGTTGTATTACCAGCGCATGGCCGAGCTAGGTCGCCGCGAAATCTGGGCCAAGTCCGTGGCTGACGGAAGCGAGCGCCCGAGGGTGGTTCTCAGTGGACGGCAGGGAATGATGGATTACGGGTTGGCGACAGATGGACGCTATCTCTACTTCAACTGGCGAGAGGAGACCGGCGACATCTGGGTCATGGACGTCCTTCAAGAGTAGACCTTCCTGAGCCTATGTGGAGCAGTTTCGGGCTGATAGAGGCGAGCTTGGACAAGAGCGATGCGTTGATCCTCACACGAACGTCCGGCCGCCCGATGGAATCTCAGCTCTGCCTTATAAAACGCCTTTAGATGATCGGACTCCCAACAAATGACGACGGCTCTAGTCGCGGACGCCGTCATCCGGCTGGGCTTGCCTGCGACGATCGCGCCGAGCGGAATACGGCCCCTCGTCGCGGGCTCGAAGTTCGCCGGCCCGGCCTCTCCTGTCGTCCTCAACGGCTACGCCGATCGCATACTCGAGTGCATCTATAGAAGCGACGCAGGAAACGTCCTGTTGCTGGACAACAAAGGTCGCTCCGATGAGGCCTGCTTCGGAGACCTCGCGGCCCATGAGGCGCGTTCACAAGGCCTGGTTGGGGTCGTCATCTGGGGCCGGCATCGTGATAGTGTGGAGGTCGAGGAGATCGGTGTTCCCCTGTTCTCGTACGGAACGTACCCGTTGGGTATGCAGCGAACTTTCCCGCCCGTCGAGGAACCTTTCGCCCTCTGCCGTTTCGATGAAGTGAACGTCGAGCGAGGCGACTTCGTGTTCGCGGATGACGACGGCGTATTGTTCGTTCCCAAAGACCATATCGAGAGCGTGATGGACACGGCCGAGGAGATCCAGAGCGCCGAGCGAGCACAGGTCGAGAAGATTCGTGCGGGTACGTCCCTGAGAGAACAACTCCAATTCGATCGCTATCTGCGTGAGAAGAAGAACAACCCAACGCTCACTCTCGGCGCGTACATGAAGAAGATCGGCCGGCATTTTTGATGGACCGAAAATATCTGAGGGACACTTAGTCCGGGCGCAGGAACGGGAGAAAGAGTCTCCGCTTGTTAGGCGTAACGAGGCTGGCGGAAGCTAGGTGCCGGCTTGAGGTGCGTCGCCGTCCTTCGCCGCAAGTCCCATGGCAACACGACGGGGTGGCAACTCTTGGACTCCTGTGCCGAATTCGGCATAGGGACTCCGTCCGGAAAGAGTAAAAACGACGGCGACGGTTCACGGACACGGTCGGCGGAACGCCGGTACTGGTCCATCTTCTCTTTGCCGTAGTCCATCTCCCCCATGTAAAGGTTATGGGTCACGCACATGAGTCTGACATTCGTGGCGCCTCGATCGCCGCCCCGTCCGTACGGATCGTCGTGATGGAACTGCAGCCCACGACGCTCGGGACATCGTCGACCCTCAGTGCTCTCGTACGTACATTGACCCTGGTCTCGCTCCCACACGAAACGCTTCACCGGTGCGGAGATTCCGCGCACTCCCGGCGACGTATCCGCCTCTTCGAGGCTCTTTCTCGGTTTCTTGACTTTGCCGAGGCGCTTGGCCTCGACCCGTTCGAGTTTCTCCGTGACGGCCGCCTCGATCATGGAAACGAGATCGGTACCGGGCATGAGCGCCGCGAGCCGCTCGAGCTTGTCGTGTAGCTCGGCACTCGCGGTGAACTGCACTCTGTAGCGCGAAGGTGCCAGCGGCTCCATGATCGGCGGCTTGTCCGCCGGACGGGTCTCAGCGACCGGATTACTCTTTCCAGACAGAGTGCCTGCGGCGCCTGACATAGGATGTTCGTTTGCCGGCTCCGGAGAGCTCCTTTCCGGCGGTTCCTGCCCCTTCTTTTCTCGCCGCTCCGGAAGCTTCCGGATGGAGGGCGCCACATCCACCTTCGGCGCAATCTCGGCCACCAGCACCAGGAGCTCGCCCTTGGTCTTTTTGGTTGCTCGAGCCAAGAGCTTCTCGCAATTGTTGTTTGTGAGATGAGGCGCCAACACCGCGATGCCGCTCAAGTGAAGACGTCCATCTTCGAGCATCGTCAGAAGCGCGGGATGTCGACGTGACGCGCGTGCGGCGGCAATCCGTAAATAGGCTTCTGCGTCCGACAAATGCAACACATCCGTACAATATTTGTGCATCGATGACGACGCTTCACGCTCAAACAGTCGGCGTGCGTCCACTTCGGCGATGTGCGCAACGAGCACCGCCTCGACACGCCGCGACTGCTTCAAAACATTCGAGAGTCGAAGAAGAAGCTCGTCATCCGTGAGCGATTTCAGTTCGTCTTTTTTCTCCATCGCTGTTTATAGCATGGACTTTTTCGACGCCCCCTAGTTCGCACGTATGGTACGCGAACGCAGCGGGACACTTTCGAAGTCTCCTCGAGCAAACAAGCGCGACGGCCGCGTCTCTATCGTGCGATTAGACCCACAACAGATCGCACCTGCATACTTTTCCAAGTCGCTTGGAAAAAGCTGTCAAGCAAAAAGTTTCTTTGTCAGCGATCTTTCTTGAAACTCAACTCCGTCCGGACGCAGTTGCTAGCTCGCTGTAGCTCTACGACAACAGCTCGGGTCACCGATCCATCGCCGGGTAAATCGACGACGTCGAGGACCCAGATGTCGTCCAGGTTCTTTTTGCCCGGCAAAGTAGAGACGGCCGCGGGGATTCTCTATCGCTGAACCGGTACGCGCCGTCGAAGCTCTTCGAACCAACCTTCGATGAAGACGACCTCGGAGGGGTGCTCGGTCACGGAAGCGTCCTTCTGCATGATGAATCGGCCATCCGGAGCAACGTCGTAGTCCACGCCGCCGTCGAGAAAGTAAGGACCGCGAAAAAGCTCGACGGGAGCGGAAACCTCGAGCGCGGGGTCGGTCCGGATGGTGACGCTCATCATGCGGTTGCCGCTCATAGATTCGGGCGCTTCGAGAAACGGCGTGCTTGCGTCTCCGTTTTCGAGGTCCAGAGTCCAAATGTCGCCACCGCCTTCTCCCGAGTAATAAGCCAACCGGCCTGTCGACGACACCTTTGGGTGAAGTGTACCGAGCTCGTGACACGAAGCTCGGACGTGAGGTCGCGGTCAAAGTCTTGCCTGACGACTTCGCGAGCGATGTGAAGCGACGCGCGCGATTCGAGCGCGAGGCGCGACTTCTCGCGTCTCTGAATCATCCCGGTATCGCCACACTCCACGGTATCGAAGAAGTAAACGGCACCCACTTCCTCGTGATGGAGATGATCGAAGGCGAGACGCTGGCAAAGCGTATCGAGCGGGGACCGATCCCGGTTCGAGAGGCAATGGCGCTCTTCGTCCAGATCGCCGAAGCCCTCGAGGCGGCTCATGACCGGGGTGTCCTTCACCGTGACCTCAAACCCCCGAACGTCATGTTGACGAAGGAAGGCCACATCAAGGTTCTCGATTTCGGGCTCGCGAAATCTTTTGGCGATGACGACGAAATTCCCTCGGAGTCCTCGCAATCCCCGACCCTCACAAAGGACACAGCCCTCGGTACGATCCTTGGCACGGCGTCGTATATGAGCCCCGAGCAAGCCCGCGGCAAGACCGTCGACAAGCGCACGGATGTGTGGGCTTTCGGATGCTGTCTCTACGAAGCCCTGACAGCTAGAAAGGCCTTCGAGGGCGAGACGGTGACGGACACGTTGGCCGCCGTCGTCAAGAGCGAACCCGATTGGGCCGTGCTGCCGCCAGAAATGGCAAGCGTGCTGCGCCGGTGCTTGAACAAGAGCCTGAGGAACCGGCGAAAGGACATCGGCGATGTCCGTCTCGATCTCGAGGAGACCTCTGCGATTCCCGGCCATGCACCACCGAAACGTCACGCTCTCCCGTGGCTCGTCGCGGCCCTCACCGCCGCGCTGGTCATCGCACTCGTCGTCACGAGACCAGCGCCCGAGGAGCCAAAACTCCAGAAGTTCCAAGTGCTTCTTCCTGAGAACAGGCTCGCGTCGCTCTTCAACGCACCACAGGTCTCGCCCGACGGCGACAGACTGGTATTTGTCGGGCGAGACGAATCAGGGACGTTTCATTTGTGGGTGCGCGACTTCGACGCTCTGGAACCGCTGCACGTAGCCGGGACGGAAGGCGCCTCGTTTCCTTTCTGGGCACCCGACAGTGAGCGCGTCGGGTTCTTCGCTGATGGCATGCTGCGAACAACGGATATGGGCGGCGCGCCTCCGCGAACGCTTGCCGAGGTGGGCAACTTCCCTCGTGGGGGCACATGGAACGACGATGACGCGATTCTCTTCGCCGCAGGCAACGACTCGGGTATCCTCCGCGTCTCCCAAGAGGGTGAAGTCGACGTCGTCACCGAGCTCGATGCCACCAAAGAGGAAGATACACACCGATGGCCGCACTTCCTCCCGGACGGAACACACTTCTTGTTTACCGCCCGAAGCTTACTGGGGGAGCACTCGGTCAAGCTCGCGTCGCTCGATTCTACTCCTAGGTTAGCGTGAACTAGCAATTCTCGCCGTCCCGAGACCATATCGGCAGCACGCCAAACTCCGAGAGCTTTCGAGGCGCACCGCCGTCGGGAGGAATGACCGAAATGGCGCCATCGCCTGCGTCGCTGGTATACGCGGGTGAGACGTTGGCGAGCAAGAAGCTCACTCAGCTTCTCGCCCTCGATGAGCTCCATCGCGATGAAGTGAACGGCATCGACTTCGTCGATCTCGTGAATAGTGGCGATGTGGGGATGGTGGATCGCAGCGGCCGCTTTCGCCAGAAGCGCGCCCTGCGCGATGCGTCCGACATCAGCTCGGGCGGCAAGACCTTGAGCGCCACTTCCCTGTCGAGTTTGTTGTCCAGCACCCGGTAGACGACACCCATGCCGCCCCGGCCGAGCTCTTCCTTGATTTCGTAATGGGAGAGGATACGGCGTAACATTTGAGCTGAATGTAATGCTCCGGAACGAAGAAAGCCAACGTTGGCTCTCGAGGAGTTTCGCTACTCGACGAGACGGTTATAGCGGCGCAAGATCTCTCGCAGCCGTTCATGCGGAAGCGCATGGACGGTATAACCCTCCCTTCCCGTCATCGTCTCCGCCGCCACGAGCGCGTTCACGACAGCCTCTTCCGTGGCTTCGACCGTCGCGCCGAAAAGGGGCGTGAGCTCGGAGTTTCCGAGCATCTTGAGATCGTAGAGACCACCTTCCTCGGTGCCAATGTCTTTGTGGGCGGTCGAAAAGGCTAGGAAGATATCGCCCGAACCGTTAGTCGCAATGCTGCCATTGCGGCCGAGCCCGAGGCTCGCGCGCTTCGCGATGCGTTTGAGCTGGTGCGGGAGGACGGGAGCGTCCGTGGCGATAACAATAATAATAGAGCCATCGCCATCGAGTCGGTCGCCTGGTGAGCGCCTTTCCGGCATCAAGTCAGTGATCTCCCGCCCTACCGGAACACCGGCGATCCGGAGCTGGGAGCGCACGCCATAGTTCGCTTGGACCAGCACGCCCACGGTGAAATCGCCGTGCTCCGTTTTCACGAGCCGGGAAGAGGTTCCGATCCCCGCTTTGAACTGATAGGCCCGCATCCCGGTGCCACCGCCCACCGAGCCTTCTTCGACTGGCCCCGCGGACGCGGTCTCGATCGCCTGGAAGACGTGCTCGGGCTTCACGTGAAAACCGTTGATGTCGTTGAGCCCGCCATCCCACGTCTCCGCGACCACCGGAAGGCTCCAGTTCAGGCCCTCGACATTGCGGACCGACCATTCGATGACAGCCTGATGTACGGTGCCCACGCTATGCGTGTTCGTGATGGCGACGGGCCCTTCGAGGATGCCCGACTCTTCGATCCACGTTGTCCCCGTCATCTCGCCATCGGCGTTCAGCGTGAACCACGCGGCAAAGACTTGATTCTTGTTCCCTTTTCCTTGGGGGAGCACCACGGTCACGCCAGTGCGGACCGCTTCGCCGGAGATGAGAGTCGTGTGCCCGACCTGAACGCCGCCGACATCGGTGATCGCGTTCAAAGGCCCCGGCGTTCCGTCGAAAGGCACACCGAGATCACGCGCCCGCGGTTTCGCGTCCGCCTGGACCGCGAGTAACGCGAGAAGCATCGTCATCGCTGTCATGATTTTCGAGAGGTTACCACGAGGAGGTGACATAAAAAGGCGTGCCTTCGAGATATCTGATTCTGAGAGAGAGATTCACGAACGCGTAGATATGCACCTCTAGGAACGGCGCGCGCTGTTGGGTGGGCATTCCGGAGGTGTGGGACGCAATGTCGACCTCGACCCGAAATCCGTCGAGGTCCCCCTGTATGCGGCCCGGCTTGCCCGTGATCGGCTGCAACGACAGGCCGAGCTCGGTCGCCACAGACTCCCACATGCGCGCGCCGCACGGCTACTTCCAGACATACCACATCGATACTCACCACGCGCGGCTCGACTCTTTAGCGGGAACCGCAAGCGGTATCCCAACCGAAGCCGAGACCATCGAGAGCTATTGCCGGCACACCGGACGCAGCGAGATAGCGGACTGGCCGTACTACATGGCGTTTTCGATGTTCCGGCTCGCCGGGATCGCCCAAGGTGTCTACAAGCGCGGCTTGGACGGCAATGCGAGCTCGCCGCGCGCGCTCGAGATGGGAAAGAAGGTCGAAGCGCTCAGCAATACCGCGTGGGCGCTCATCGAATAGCGAACGGTAAAAATGCTAACATCCTGCGCGAGCGGAGGAGGATGTCCTTGCGTTCTCGAGTTTGGTTTCTACGCCTCCCGGCTGGAACCATCCGACCGATCTCTTATACGCACAGTTCGCAGGCCTTGCTGGGCCGCGCGCTGTCGGATAGGCTGGCAACGCGATGATCGAGGTCGTGGAAGCAACTTCAGCCGACAATCTTGCCGACCTGCGTCGAGGCTACCTGGCCTCACTCACCGCTCCCCTCGATGGTATGTGGGAAGCGTTCGCCGCTATGAGTCGCCAGCTGGAAATCCGGTCCGCGGGGGAGCGGGCGGGCTACGTCTCTCTCAATGACGCGGGCCAGCTCCTTCAGTTCCACGTCGCGGCGCCTTTCGAGAGCGCCGCAGCGAAGCTCTTCGCGACGGTCGTCGCGCGTGACGAGGTGAAGGGCGCAATGGTCAGCACCGCCGATCCTCTCTTCCTGGGGCTTTGCCTCGACGTCCAGAAGGCGCTAAGAGTGCACACCTTCCTGTACCGGGACCATCATCGCGGCAAGGTGGCACTCGAGGGGGGCGCGGAGGCGTCCTTCGACGTCGTCGAGTCCAGCGAGCTCGAGGCGATCGCCGAGCTTCAGCGCGACAGCCTCGACCAGGACCCGGGCGACTGGCTCGTCGGTTATCTCGAGCGCCTGATCGGGCGGCGCGAGCTCTATGCCCTGCGCCTCGAGGGGGAGATCTTGGGGACCGGTGAGGCGCGGGTGAGCGAGACCCAGCCGCCTTTCGTCGACCTGGGAGTCATCACAGTGCGTCGTCACCGAGGGCAGGGAGTTGCGCCACACGTCCTGGGGCGGCTCAAGCAGCGCTGCTACGAGCGTGAGCTCGTGCCGATCTGCTCGACCACGGTGGAGAACGCCTGGGCGAGGCGGGCGATCGCGAAGGCCGGCTTCGTCAGTGGGCACCGGATCCTGGAGGTCGGGTTCTGACTTTGGCCGTAGGGTCAATAGACTCGAACGCGCTCCCGCATAGCGGTTTTGGCAGGCGAGTTCTTGGCGGTCGGGTCGCTTGAAACAAAGGTCCGCTGTCCAGTAGGTGCTCCCAGTTCTCGAGAGGAGACGCGATGGACTGGAAGACTATGCTGGCCTACATCACAGGATCGGATGACCAAGGAGTTGCTCTCGCGGAATGAGCAACTTGTGGCCGATACTACTACCGGGAAGCCGCATGAGTTTCTTGACCTGACGAGCTTTCGAAGCGATAGAACAGAAGCTGTATAGGCATTAACTGTGAAGCATTGCCTCGCTTCTGTGTATAAAGCCTGTACGTCATCAGGCAGCGAGGCAACATCATTGGAAGGCAGAGGACTGGGCACTTGTTTGCCGTCATGGAAGAAAGTAGGTCCACCACAAAGGGGACAGATTCTGATGTCCGCTGCTGGTGGTTTATTCTGCTCTTCGGTTTGCCCTCCGCTATTCGATGCCACTTTGTTGCTGCAAAAGCCACACCGGAAGGAGTAAAGCCTTAGTGTCGAGTATTGTCTCCAAGGCGGAAGGATGGTAGGGATAAACATGGACGCCAATTTATCAGCTACGCTTCTTGCTGGGAAATCATCACTGGATGTCGTGTCCGCTCCGTCTCCAATTCGGAGTCTATCGATCTTAGCGCTCGCGGAACAGGAGGTGCCTATAAAAGAGGTAATACCAAATATTGGTGGATTCGCGACAGCATCAATGGGCGGGAATACCACGAGTCAACAAGGTCGACCAAATATGACGTTGCTGTAAGCACGCTCCGGCGGCGGCAAGTCCAGCGCGAGAGTTTACCGCCTGAGATGTTTCCTTACCCAGACTTTGAAGAAATGGTGAGGGCATATGCTATTAGATCGGCCAAAAGATGGCTCCCTGCAATGAAGTCAAAAATAAAGAAACTTGCGAGATTCTTTGGACGTGACGATCCAAGCCGGATCACGCTGGTAGAAATTCGGGCGTATAGGAATCGTCGGCGCAAGCAAGGAGCCGCAATCACAACCATCAATTCGGAGGTCTCGACGTTGTCAGGACTACTCCGTGCGGCTGAAATCGAGGGCTTAATCGCACGAAGACCAGTGCTTCCCAAACCGATTCCGAAGACGGGTGCAAGAAGAAAAAGAAAAAAGAGCAACAGTATCGCTACGCTTTGAGCGAGTTTCAACCTAAACTGCTACCTCGCGCCCAAGCGGTGCCGCCTGGCCCGGTAGCCCCGTGTCTTTCGAGGCAATCCTCGCCGGTCCCGTTCCGCATCACGCGCCGCGATGATGTCGCGGCAAGAGCTTCCAGGCGTTCCACCTCAGGATGCCATCAAGTCGACGCGTCACACCCTGCTTGCCCACTACCCGACACTGTCGTAACATCGTCGCGCTGACATGTCACTCTCACCCGGCACGAAACTCGACCACTACGAGATCCTCGAGCCCATTGGCAAAGGCGGGATGGGAGACGTTTATCGGGCACGCGACGGAAAGCTCGGCCGGGATGTGGCGATCAAGGTCCTGCCCGACGAGTTCGCCAAAGATGAACAACGCCTGAGACGATTTCAGCGGGAGGCAAAAGTTCTCGCGTCTCTCAATCATCCGAACATAGCCGCGATCTACGGCTTGGAGCAGTCGGACGACACGCACTACCTCGTCCTCGAGCTCGTTCCTGGAGAGACTCTGGCAGCGCGGATTGCACGAGGTCCGATTCCCGTAACCGAGGCTCTGCAAATCGCCATCAAGGTCGCCGAGGCCGTCGAGGAAGCGCACGAGCGAGGGATCGTTCATCGCGATCTCAAGCCGGCCAACATCATGCTCACCCCGGATGGCAAGGTGAAGGTCCTCGACTTTGGTTTGGCGAAAGCGTTCGTAGAAGAGACCCCGGGTGCCGACGACTCGATGTCACCGACACTCACGCGCGACGCGACCCGTATGGGGATGATTCTCGGGACCGCGGCCTACATGAGCCCGGAGCAAGCGAAGGGTAAGGAGGTCGACAAGAGGACGGACATCTGGGCCTTCGGTACCGTGTTGTTCGAGATGCTTTCCGGCCGGCGCGCGTTCGCAGGCGAGGACGTGTCGGAGACGCTCGCGTTCGTGTTGACCAAAGAGCTGGCTTGGCAGTTGCTCCCTGCCACAACGCCGGCCGCGGTCACGCAACTATTGCGGCGCTCGGTCGAGCGGGATCAGAAGCGCCGCCTCCGCGACATTGGCGAAGCTCGGGTCGCGATCGAGGATGCATTGGCCCAGCCGTCAGACGTGGTCGAGATGCAGCAGGCAGCGCCGGGCTCTCCGGCGCACAGGATCCTCCCATGGGCAGTGACCACCCTCAGCCTGGTCGCCGTCATCGGATTTTGGACGACGCGTGAGCCCATGCAAGAAATCAACGGTATGCCCCACACGGCAGCTCGGTTCTCAATCGAGCTCCCCTCGGAACAGCGTGTGGCGCTGGACATGGACGAGCCGCTGCTAGAGATATCCAGAGACGGCAAGACGCTCGCCTGGATAGGCGGCGCGGTGAAGCCTCAACGCCGTATCTACATGAGGGCCATCGATGAGCTCGAAGTGCGGCCGATACCGGGAACCGAAGGTGTGGAGAACGCCTTGCTTGTGTTCTCACCCGATGGTCGCGAGGTGGCGTTCAAGCGAAACAACAGCTTGTGGAAGATCCCTATAGAGGGTGGGGTCGCTTCAGAGATCTTTCGGGAGAGCGGGGCTTTCATCTGGACGGCCGAATGGGCGCAAAGTGGATCGATAATCTTGGGTCTCGCATATTCCGGACTCTTCCGAGTATCCGATAGCGGAGGCCCAGCCGAACCTTTGACGACTCTGGACGTGGAGAGCGGTGACTTCAACCACGGCCGTGGGCAGATGCTTCCCGGAGAACGGGGGCTTCTCTTCAATGTTGGGACAGGCAACCTCTGGAATTCTCACATAGAGGTGCTCGCTCTCGACACCGGTGAGCGCCGCGTACTGATCGAAGACGCCGACGTGGCCAGATATGTGCCAAGTGGTCACATTGTCTTCGTGCGGGACGGGACCGTCTTTGGCGTGGCGTTCGATCTCGAGCGTCTCGAGGTCGTCGGGCCTGAGACGCCTCTCATCGCTAACGTTCAGATGGACATTGTCGCGGCTATTGCCGGCGCGTTCGCCATTTCCGATAACGGCACGCTCGTCTACGTCCCCGAAGGACAAGGCTTCGGCGAAAGGCGATTGGCGTGGGTGGATCGCGACGGCGGAACCCAGTCGCTCGAACTGCCGGCTGGAGATTACCAGTGGCCGAGGCTGTCCCCAGATGGAACGCAGATAGCCATGGTCCGCAACCAAGGGCGCGTGCATCATGTCTACCTCTATGACCTCGACCGCGATGTGCTCACTCGGTTTACTTCCGAAGGGACCTGGAACTGGGCTCCCGTTTGGAGCCCGGACGCCTCGCGTATCGCTTTTCAATCGAACCGTGCGGGCCAATGGAACGTTTTTACACAAGCTGTGACGGGCGATTCGTCTACGCTGCCGCTTCATCGAAGCCCCAACATTCAATTTCCGTTGTCGTGGACGCTGGACGGAAATCTACTCGCCTTCACGGAGCATGCGAACCGCGCCGCGGATGGCCGCGGCAATTTCAAGGTGTGGCTCCTACCCATGGACGACGAAACCCCGGAGCCCTTCGAGGTTACCCCGGGTGAACTGTTCGCGCCAGACGCAAGTTTCCATCCGAAAGGCGGCTGGCTCGCCTACGCATCGCGCGAGGATGGCCAGTGGGAGATCTACATCCAGGAAATCGTTCTCGACCAAACGGGGTCCGGGCTAAAGAGAAAAATATCGCCCGACGGTGGAATCGAACCTGTATGGGCCCGCGATGGACGGGAGCTCTTCTATCGAAGCGTGGACGGGACAGAGCTTCTGTCCGCCTCCATCCGCACCGAGCCCGAACTCGAGATAGGAACCGTGTCTGTTGTTCTCGATGGGCTTCGGTTACCGGCACCGGGTTGGCAGAGCACCCGCGGCGCTTATGACGTCTCACCTGACGGCAAGAGATTTCTGATCGTCCAGGAGGACGAGTTTCCCGAAACCATGGAGCTCGTCGTGATCCTCAACTGGGACGAAGAGTTAAAAAGGCTCGTCCCTAGGGACAACTGACCACACCACTATCGAAGCTTTCGAATCAGGGCGGCGATCAAAGGAGCTGGCTGTCCGCGAAGAAAACTCTCGAGGCCGCGAACAAGACTTTTCTGGAGACGGGTGACGGCTGCGTAAACGTCGCCCGCTCCCTGCGTTAAAGAGAAATCACATGCCGACTCACGCAATGGTGTCCCGACGAGATTCGTGAGCAGCCCTTCCGCGTTCATTCCGCCGTCGACTTCCGTTCCGAGGGCCATGAGTGTCGCTAGGTCCAGCTCGCTTTCTTGATCGAACAACCAAAAAAGATCATAGAGGTCCTTTTCGCTCCCCCGGCTGACCAGCGTCGCCGCTTTCATCTTTAAGAGCGTCTTCAAATCCGCCACGAACACACCGTCGTCGGCCATAGCACCCGAGCCGATCTCGAACAGATTCGCGTCCAATACGACTTGGGCGGTGAAGTCATGACCGTCTAGATGGCAAGTCGCATGATAAAAGTGAGCCGTCGTTCGTTCGTCGCCCAAAGTGGCTCCGATATCCCGCAGTGATTTCACAGCAAGCACCGCGGCCTTTTGAGACAGGTCGTCTTCGGTGAACAAATCAAGGTCGTCCGAGCGACGGTGCGCTGCGTAGTAGCCGGCCAGGGCCGTTCCGCCCACCAACATACAGCCGGATAGTCCGCTCGAGAATACGTGGGTGAGGGCACGGTGCAGCGGGGTCGGTAAGACGTCCGCGGCTAGGCGGCTTTCTGGCTTTTGTTCCAGGCCCATAGAGTCTCCAGCTCTCGCCGCCTCGCGGGATGAATGTGTTTCTTGTAGCTCGGGAAATTCTTCCAGACCGATTTGCCGAGCGACTTTTCGGCTGCGAATAGGCCATAGACTTCGACGAAGCGGCCGATCGCCCTGGGATCGGAAGCGTTCAACGCGATCGCAAAGTCATCGAGGTCTGGGTACAGGCGATCCCAGATTAACGCAGCCCGCAGTCGTGCGAGCACGGCAGGCTGGAAGCACGGAAGCGGCTCGACCAACACTTCTACCGAAACACCGAGCACCTTGCTGAGGCGCAGCAAGTGCCGGCTCTGAAGGTTGGCATCTTGGTGTTGAAACCACAAGGAAACCGCCTGCCGGCTAACGCCAACGCGACGCGCGAGCTCCGAGTGGGACATGTCTCTGGCCTTGAGAAACGCTTCCAGAGTCCGGGCGTGCAATAGGGCATGCTAGCAGTGGTTTGCCTATTTGTCCAGTATACTTGACAAACATGAGAACCTAAAGCCTTGAGCTCAGCTCAATAAGGATGACTCAGGAGACCCAGGCGACGCATCGAGCTTCGAATGCGTTGACCAGCTGTGAGTTACACTGCGTTCGGACAAGGAGGTCGTCATGCAGAAGCTCTTGCCCTTGTTGCTTGCACTCTTGGTGACAACGGCCTGTGGGAGTGCGTGCAAAGAAACTGCGAGTCAGCGCCGAGGCGTGGTCCCGTCCACCGAGGCCGACGAAGAGGCCATCAGAGAGCTGCTTCGCAAGAACGACGAGGCCATGACTTCTGGCGATCCTGACGGCGTCGCGGCGCTCTACACAGACGACGCAGTGGAAATGGGACAAAACCGCCCCGCCATCTTCGGGAAGAGCGCTATCCATGCGCTCGAAGAAAGATTCCTGAGCGCCAACCATGCCGAGGTTCGGACCACCGTCGATAAGATCCAAGTCTCCGGCGACTTGGCCGTGGTGCGAGCCGGGTTCACGGTCTCGCCACGCCGAAGAGCGGTGGCGACACAACCACCCTCGTCGCCAAGAGCCTGAGGGTCTGTCATCGGCAGCCAGATGGGTCGTGGAAAATCGGCACCCTGATGTGGAGCTCCGACGCGCCTCTCGGTTCCAGAGATGCTCACGGGCCGCAAAGCGTTTACGGGTAAGAGCCAGGCGAGTCTCATCGGGGCCATCATGAACGCGGAGCCCGCGGCACCGTCGACGCTTTTTCCCATGAGGCCCAAGGCTCTCGATCATGTCGTGCAAACGTGCTTGGCCAAGGATCCGGATGAGCGTTGGAGCACGGCCGGAGACGTCGGACGCGAGCTATCGTGGATCCGCGAAAGTCACGAGGAGCGCGCTTCCGTCGAGGTCACGTCGCCACGACGTTCGCGCGAGCGGATTTTGTGGGCAGGAGCACTCCTTGTTGTGGGCCTCACCGCTGGCCTCGCACTCTTCAAAGCGAGCTCGCCGCAGCTACCGGAGCCCGTGACGCGCCTCGTCATCGATCTGCCTCCGGAGCACCGACTGGTGGACAGCTTTCACCCCATCGCGTTCGCGCCCGACGGCGCCTCGCTCGTCTATGCGGCCACGGCAGCCGGAGCTGCCGATTCGCAACTGTTCCTTCATCGCCTGGACCGTTTCGAGGCAGAGGCGATTCCCGACACCGTCGGTGCGCGCGATCCCTTTTTCTCGCCGGATGGCCAGTGGGTTGGCTTTCTCGCGGGGAGCGCACTGTAGCGAATCTCCCTCGACACGGGAGCTGTTGCAACCATCCACGAGGGCATCGAGACGTTTCGCGGCGCGAGTTGGGCGATCGACGACTCGATCGTTTTTTCGGATCTCGGCAAAGGGCTGTTGCGCGTCCCGGCTACCGGGGGGGAGCCGGAGTCGCTAGCGGCTCGGGACGACCGGGGCCTTCATCGTTTTCCACACGTGCTGCCCGATGGGAAAGCGGTGCTCTTCACGGTTGGTGTGGGTGAAACGGCGAGAGTGGCGTTGCTCTCGCTCGATACAGGAGACTGGCACACGTTGGGCGAGGAGGGCATCGGAGCGCAGTTCGTGAACGCCGGCCAGATCGCCTACGGTAGAGGGGAAACCCTCCAACTCGTCGCGTTCGACCGCCAACGTCTTTTGTCGGGCGGCGATTCCCGACCCGTCCTTCGCGATGTCTACACCGACCTGAGCTTCAACCTTCCCTACTTCACGACGTCACGAGGCGGCTCGCTCGCCTATGTATCCGGGGAATCCCAGACACAATTGATGTGGGTCGACCGAGCCGGAGAAGCTGAGCCGTTCGACGAGATCCTGACCGATGTCTTCTGGCCACGGCTTTCGCCGGACGGCAAACGACTGGCGATCACCTTTGGAGCTCGCAGCGGCGGCGTCGAGATCTGGGTTCTGGATCTCGAACGCGGCACGCGCCGATCATTGATTTCCGGTGGCCTCAGCTAGACTCCGGAGGGGCGGTCGCACGCAACTACGACATATCCCCCGACGGCAAGCGATTCCTGATGATCAAGGAAAGCGGGACCGCCTCGACCGAGTTCATCCTCGTACAAAACTGGTTCGAGGAACTGAAGTCCCGCGTCCCGACGGACAACTGACAGACAGCGCTACCGAGATTTCCGTCGCTCAGCAATTTTTTGCTGGATGAACGCCGGCCCGTAAACGCGCTCCGCCTCCAAAAGATTATGGGCGGGACAAAGGAGCCTCATTATGGACTCATCGTTGCTCCGAAAGATGCCAAAAGGTCGCTTATGGTCGAGGTGCAGCCCCACCCGCGCCGTACATCTCCTCCCATCTGGCCCCCGATAGGTACATTCGTAGGAATCCCGCTCGTGAACGCGCTCGGAGACCTCGGACGCAACGTATCGAGACTCAGCTGGTTTATCCTTTTTTGAAATCTCGTTTGAACGAGATTTCGCCGTAGTGCTCCCCTGCCTCTTTCTTCGCCGCTCGAGCTTCTTCTTCGGGTCTTTCTTCTCGAGCGCGATGTCGAGCGCCGCTTCCAAAACCTCTGCCATGTGCTTCTGAGCGTTCTCGACGCCTGTTACTTCGGCGAGTCGTTCCAATTTGTCCTTGAAGCCCTTGTCGGCCGAAAAACGAAAGTTGAACACTTCTTCGCGCGCGGGTTGCAGAATGGTGGGCGAGCTCTTCGGGGTCTCGACGATCGGAGGTGATGGCGCTGGCTTATCTCGAGGCGACGGCTCGGGCACCGCAGCCGTGAGTTCCCCGGAGGAGGGGCGCTTGCGGATAGACGGCTCGAAGACCGGCTTCGATTTCAACACAACCAAGTACTCCTCCGTCTGCCTGCGGGTCATCCCAGCGCAATCGGAGAGGAGATCGTTGACATTGTCCTCCGTGAGGTGGGGCGCGAGAAGAGCTGCAACAGTGAGACTGATAGAACTCTCGGCAAGAGCGACCAGTAACTGAGGGAAGCGGCGCGACACGTTGGCCACATGGATGCGTGCCGGCACGGCGCCTTCGCTTAGGTTCAGGGACGAAATGCAGTAGTCGAACTGGCTCTTGTACCCAAGCTTGAGCGCGGTCTTCCGGCTCGCCATCTCGGCAAGATGCGCGATGAGCTTGGCGATCGCCGTATTCTCCGAGACCACTAGCTTTTCCGCCGAGCGAAGGAGCTCGTCTCCAGAAAGTTGTTCGAGTTTTGTGAAGTAGCTCGTGAACTGTTCGATCCTCTTCTCACCTCAGTAATTAAGTATACTCCACTGTTTTTTCGCGCCCGCACATCGCGTGAGAACATCGAACAGCGCTCGGCCCGACGCAAAAGTCAAAATCCTCCCCACGAACGCAGCGGCGACCCGTACAGCGTCCGGCAACCGTGTTCTTGGACAGAGCGGCAACGCGAAGAATCTCATCGCGCAAAACCTGTCAAGTTTTTTTGAGACCCTGGGTCAAATTTGTGAAAGACGACCTGCTTGCCCACCACCCACGGCTGTCGTAACATCGGATTGCCTCGTAGCTTCGCGAGCCTGCTTCACGGCAACCAAGCGTCATGCCCACATCACACACTGTCGAACACCCCGCAGAGCTCATGTCCTTTCTCTTCGCCTGCCACCCCGACGTGAAGAGGACAAAAGTGCGCCAGTGGCTCAAGCACGGGTCGGTTCAAGTCAACGGACAGGCGGTAACACGCTCCAAGCACCCTCTACAGACCGGGGACGTCGTCTCGATTCGCGCCAAGAAAGACGTGCAGGCAGAAGGACTGTTGCCACCGGGAATGCATGTATTGTTCGAAGACGAATCGCTCATCGTCATCGAGAAACCCGAGCGTTTGCTGAGCGTGGCCAGTGCGACAGAGAAGGACGAGACAGCCTATGCTTTTCTGACGGACTACGTCCGCGCCGGTAATCATCGGAGCCGGCGGCGGGTGTGGATCGTTCACCGGTTGGACCGCGAGTCGTCGGGGCTGATGGTCTTTGCGAAGACGCAGGCCATCAAGCGCGTGCTGCAAGCACACTGGTCCAAGACCGCGAAACGCTATCTGGCAGTCGTGGAAGGAGCGCCACCGGCTGACCAAGGCGTGCTGGAGTCACACCTGGATGAGAGCAACTCGTTCAAGGTAAGAAGCTCCCCGCGCAGCGAGCGGACACGCCATGCGGTGACTCGTTACCGAGTCAGGAAACGGCGGGCCACCCGGACGTTGCTCGAGCTGACGCTGGAGACCGGTCGGCGCAACCAGATCCGAGTGCATCTGGCCGACGCGAGATGTCCAATCGTCGGCGATCGCAAGTATAGCGCCCGCACGAATCCCGCCCGGCGCCTGGGACTGCACGCGAGCTCCCTGCAATTCAAGCATCCGTCGTCTGGAGAGCTTCTGAGGTTCGACTCACCTCTGCCGCCGGAGCTGGCGCGTCTGCTGTGAGAGTCCCCTATTTGCCCACGACCCACCATTGTCGTAGCATTATCGCCCCGAAATGTCACTCCCAACCGGCACCAAACTCGCGACAGGTAGCCATTTCTATCCGTGAGGGCCAGCCGTCTGGTTCAGATTGAGCATGATTTTGGTCTCGAGGTAGGCATTTAGAATTCATCCGGACGGATCGCAAGAGACAAAAGGATCGCCGCGGTGCCTGTACGTGGGCA
>SMVB01229920.1_pt1 | contig 50096 bp, 41 predicted proteins | sample 2456461 | NCBI WGS metagenome assembly SMVB01 (sample SAMN11095934, study PRJNA526329) | marine sediment metagenome | biome: Marine sediment; feature: Surficial sediment; material: Deep marine sediment; isolation source: Hadal surficial sediment | place: Pacific Ocean | collected 2014-05 | depth...
ATTGCCGGAACACCGGCAAGAAACCGGTCCTGAATGAGCAATATGTACGCGCTCGAGCAGCCGAGTTCGTCGCCGAAAGTCCGGTTGGCGTCGAAGCGGTCCCTTCGATCCTCGCGGCGCGGCACCTGATCCGACCCGGCCTGCCCACCTCGATCGAGCATGACATCCGATGGAGAGTTAAGCCCCTCGGGGCATCCCACTTCTCGGCGTGTTGCGCCCTATACAAGACGGACCGTTCCGTATATAGTCCGAGTCCGCGGCTCAGACCGAGCCCTTCCCCAGCCTCTCTATCCCAAAACCGTACGAAGACTCAAGACCAATTCCACTCCCTGAGTGAAGTGAAAGGTCGCTGGAGCCCTGTCCCATGGATTTTGATTTTTCCCCCGAAGAACAGAAATTTGCCGAAGAGGTCGACGCCTGGCTCGTGGAGAACCACGACCCCGTCGTCATGGACCACCATCGCGAGAACTTTTCCCAGCTCTGCGACACCCCCGAGCGCCGCGCCTTCATGAAGAAGCTCGCTGCGAAGGGTTGGCTCGGGATGTCCTGGCCCAAGGAATACGGCGGCCAGGAGATCGAGGGAGTCTACGAGTACATCCTGAACGAGGCGCTCTCGAAGCACGCCGCGCCGCAGATCGGCAAGGGCGTCGGCATCATCGGAAAGACGCTGATCCGCCACGGCAGCGATATGCTCAAGAAAAAATTCCTGCCGATGGTGCTCAACGCGGAGGTCGAATTCGCGGTGGGTTATTCGGAGCCCGAAGCGGGCTCGGACGCGGCGAATATGAAGCTTCGCGCCGACAAGGTCGACGGTGGCTGGATGCTGAACGGCCAGAAGATGTGGACGACCTCGGCCCATTTCGCGGAATGGTACTGGCTCGGCGCTCGGACCGACCCGGACAAGCCCAAGCACGACGGTCTCTCGCTCTTCCTGGTGCCGATGGATCACCCGGGCCTCGAGGTCCAGAGCCTGCCAACGATCGGCAAGGACACGACCAACCAGGTCTTCTTCGACGACGTGTTCGTGCCCGACGAATATCTCGTCGGCAAGCAGGGCAGGGGCTTCCAGATGATCTCGGAAGCGCTCGATCTCGAACGCTTCACGATGTTCACCCTCTCGCCGATCGCCCACCGAAGCGAAATCCTCGTCGATTGGGTGAAGGACGCCCAACGGGACGACAAGCCGCTAAAGGACGACACGAACGTGCGTCGCACGATCGCACATATCGTAACGGATACGGCGGTCGCGAAGGCGCTCTCGACGCGCTTCGTCTGTGCAGCGAGATCCGGCGGCAAGCCCCCGACGATCCAGTCCTCCCAGTACAAGCTCTTCACGACCACCCTGAGTCAGCGCGTCTGCAAGGATGCCCTCGACATCCAGGGTCACGAGGGTGCGATCATGGAAGGCCAGGATGATGCACCGCTTCGCGGTCGCTTCGAAGGTGCCTACCGGGCGACGATGAATGAAACCGTCGGTGGCGGATCCTCGGAGATCCAGAAGAACATCATCGCGCGGCGCTACCTCGGATTGCCCAAGAACTTTTGACAGACGGCGCGCTCAGCCCATCGGCTCGCGCGCGATCACACCACATTCGCCGGTGCACCTAACCCGCAAGACGAGGGGCGCCGTCGGCCAAGGGGACCCCTATGGATCTCGATTTCAGCGAAGAGCAGCAGATGGTGATCGACATGTCTCGCGCGATGCTCGAAGAGCATTGCCCGACACAGGTCGTTCGTGACATGGAAGACCACCCCAAGGGTTGCCCTGACGGTCTCTGGAAGCAGATGAGCGAACTCGGCCTGAATGGGCTGCTCATTCCGGAGAGCTATGGCGGCGGTGGACTCGGAATCCTCGAAGCGGCCTTCGTCTACGAAGAGCTCGGACGCGCCATGGCGCCCGTCCCGCATTTCGTGTCCTGTGTCGTCAGCGCCAAGCTTCTCCTCGAAGCCGGCAGCGACGCGCAGAAGGATGCCTGGCTCGGCAAGATCGCCGAGGGCACTTCGATTCTCACCCCGGCCTGGCTCGAGCCCGAACGTGGCTTCGGCGAAATCGGCGTCGCCCTCGAGGCCAAGACGGAGGGCGACGGCTTCTCGCTCAGCGGGCGCAAGCGCTCGGTGCCCTACGCCAGCGTCGCCGACCGACTGATCGTACTCGCCCGCACCGACGCCGGCGTCGACCTCTTCCTGGTCGATCCGAACGCGGACGGGATCACCCTGAAGCAGCTGCTTTCCCAGGGCCGGGAGCCCCAGTTTCAGATCGATTTCGCCAACGTGAAGGTCTCGGCCGACGATCGGATCGGCGCGGCCGGCTCGGGCTGGACGACCTGGAACTCGGTCATGCTCGAGAGCATCATCCTGCTCGCCGCGCAAGCCATCGGGGGCGCGGATCGGTGTCTCACCGAAACCGTCGCCTACGCAAACGAGCGCGTGCAGTTCGACAAGCCCCTCGGTGCCTTCCAGGCGCTGGCACATTATATGGCCGACGCGTCGACCTCGATCGATGGCGGTCGGGTGCTCGTGCACGAAGCCGCCTGGAACGCGTCCCAGGGGCGCTCGGTATCGCGTTTCGGCCCGATGGCGAAACTCTTCTGCTGTGAGACGTACCGCGAGACGACACGCGTCTGCGCGCAGATCTGGGGCGGCGTCGCCTTCACGATCGAATACGACCAGCAGATGTTCTTCCGCCGCGCGAAGCAGCTCCAACTCTCCTGGTGGGATACGCCCTACCTCGAGGAGCTGATCGCCGCGGACGTACTCGACTAACGCGGCCGAGGCCGCGCGGCTTCCGGATCTCCGCCGAGATTTCGAATCATTTCATCGTAGACGGGAATCGCAGGTGCGCTCGCCGCGGCTTCGCGCCAGGCTCGTACGGCGGAATGGGATTCGACTCGTTGGGCGTAGGCCTCGAGTTCCACGTCGAGTTCGATCCCATAGGTCCGAAAGCGCGTCAGGACCGGGAAGTACATGCAGTCGGTGATTCCGAACGAACCGAACAGGAAGCCGACACTGGATCGATCGAGACTCGCGTGCCAGATCTCCTTCACGCGCTCGATCTCGATCGTGGTCGGGGCGTCCGGCCGATAGTCGGGAACGCGGGCGAAGACGTGACAAAGCATTCGGCTCCGAAGCTGAAGAAAGCCGGTCGTCATCTCACAGCACACCGCACGCGCACGCGCCCGGTCGAGTGGATCCGCAGGCCAGAGCCCCGCGCCGGGATAGGCTTCCGCAATCCATTCACAGATCGCGAGCGACTCGTGAATCGGCGTCCCCTCGACCTCGAGTACGGGAAATAAACCCGTCACGCTTCCCTGTCCCCGACGGCTCGCAAGCCGTTCTTGCCTGAGATCCACGAGACCGGGCCCATCCGTCTGGCCTTGAAGACCGAGATCGGGGATCTCGACCGTCTCGACGTCAAAATCCGCATTCGCGACCCTGAGTGCCAACCACGGCCGGATCGACCACGAGGAATACCTCAGGCTCAGGACATATAGCCGCAGCCGCGACATCCGTGACTCCTTGCCGATGCGAACCTGGCGATGCGAACGCGGCCGTGGCCGTCGCGCAGCCGGGCTCAGACTTTCAAGTCGCCCAACCGCCAGTCCGTCGAGGCCTTCAGCCGGTCCGCGAATTCCTCCGTATACGCGTTCACGGGATCCTCTCGGACCATGCGGTCGAGGACCTCCGCATCGTCCCCGACGAGGATCCGCCAGTCGCCCGCCCGCACGCCGTCCAGAATGATCGTCGCAGCGTCGGCGGCGGTCATCGGTGCATCGTCCCGAAACGATTCGCCCTGCATCACGAGGGCCTGGCGGAGTTGGTCGTTCGTCGCGGCTCCAAAATCCACACCCCGTGCTTCCATGCCCGCCCGCGCCTCGGCCAGCTCATCGTCGCTCATCTCCTTGGGATCGAAGCCGAGCACCTTTCCCGAATTGATCAGGATCGAAGTCCCGATATGGCCGGGCATCACCACGGACACCTTCACATGCGGCGCATTCAGGCGCAGGTCATTGATCAGCGCTTCCGAAAATCCCTTGACCGCAAATTTGGCGGCGCTGTAGGCCGTGTGCGCGATATTCGGCCCGAGCGTCGCCCAGAATCCATTCACCGAGCTCGTGTTGATCAGATGGCCTTCCTCCGCCGCCAGCAACATCGGCAGGAACGTTCGCGTCCCGTAGTACACGCCATACCAGCAGATATTGAAGGTCTTCTCCCAGGCATCACGATCGTCGACGATCATACTGCCCGTCCCGCCGATCCCCGCGTTGTTGAAGACCAGGTTCACGAAGTCCGTCTCGTGCTCTCGCATGACACCATCGCGAAAGCGCCGGAGATCCGCCTCGATCGACACGTCGGCCACGTGCGTCGTGATTCGAATGCCCTCCGGCCCATCCGCCTCACAGAGCACCTTCGTCTGTTCCATGTTCTCGGCCGAGACATCGCACATCGCCACATGGCAACCGGCAGCGGCGAGCTGGCGCGCCAGCTCTCGGCCCATCCCAGTACCGCCTCCGGTAATGACGGCAATCTTGTCCGCAAACGATTTCACGAATCAGTTCCTTTCCATTTGGATCAACGTCCCTGCGCGTCCTTGAGCGCTTTCATTCCACGCCAATCCGAGATCGAGATGATCGGTCGTTCAGCGCCCTCTTCGACCGGTTCGCCATAGAAAGCAATCGGCCCGTGTACGTTGGCGAGATAGATCGTCTCTTCCGGATGATGCGTCGTTTCATGCTCGGCCCCATTCGGCTCGTAGATCCAATCGCCGGCCCTCGATACACCACCGCGATACTCCATCACTCCCGACAGGACGTAGAAATCAGCCGGTCCCAGGTGGACATGGGGTGGGTTCGTCGTACCCGCTTCGGCCTTGAAGAGCGCGGTATACGAACCCGTCTCCTCGGAGACGCGCAGAACCTTGATCGAATTTCCGCCCGGCGTCTCGATCCAATCGAGTTCGTCGAGGCTGATGAGCGTGCCAAAACCTTCGATTTCCATGCCACGTCCTTTCCGTACTCGGATTGGCCGAGTTTCGAGCACTCGATACTATCGTTTTCCGGTCGACAATCCTCGAATGCGCAGACCCGGAACGATCCTCCACGCCAGAATTGCTGTGATATCGTCGAAGCCATGGGAATGCCTACCAACGCGCCGATCATCGACCTCATGCTCAGTTTCCCCATCCTCGATCTCGAAGCGACCTACGGGAATCTAAGGGACGCAGCCAAAGACGGGGAGTCCAAGGACTTCAAGTTCCCTGCCGAGTACATGTTCAAGGGCGTACCCCACGGCTGGGGCGAGGGGCGCGACCCCGTCGAAGTCACTCTCGAAGAGATGGACAAATGGGGCATCCAGAAGGCCCTGGTCGGGATCGGTCGAAGTCAATCCGACGAAGCCATCAAGAAACATTCCGATCGCTTCGTCGGCAACGTGCACGTCGACCCCAACGACATCATGGGCGCTATTCGTCGAATCGAGCAGGCACACAATGAACTCGACGTACGTATGGCCAGCACTTTTCCGGCCGGCAACCTTCCCCAGATTCCCGTCGACGGGCCGCAGATGTACCCGCTCTATGCGAAATGTGTCGAACTCGACATCGCCTGCGGCATCAACATGGGCGTTCCGGGACCAAGGCTCCCCATGGATCCGCAGAAAGTCGAGCGGCTGGATCGGATCTGTTACGACTTCCCCGAGCTCCGCCTCGTGACCTATCACGGATGCGAGCCCTGGGAAGACCTTGCGGTCAAGTTGATGTTGAAGTGGCCGGGGCTCTATTACTGCACGAGCGCTTTCGCCCCGAAGCATTATCCGGAAGCCATCATCAAATACGCGAATACGCGTGGTGCCGACAAAATCCTGTACGCGGGCTATTTCCCGATGGGCCTGTCGCTCGAACGGATCATGACGGAGATGAAGGACGTCCCCTTCCGTGACCACGTCTGGCCCAAATTTCTCTACGAGAACGCGCGCAAGGTCCTCAAACTCGACGACTGAACCGGCGCCTTGGTCGATCGTTGGTGGTCTGATCGATGAGAGTTCCAGCGACGACAACCGAGATCCCAGAGACTTCGAGCGCGATCGAACGGGCCCTCTGGCGCAAGCAGCTGGTCCGGGTCGCGCCATGGATCCTCGCGGCGGGCCTGATCGGATACGTCTTCACGCGCGTTCCGATCGGGGAAGCCTGGGCGATCGCGCGAACCGCTCGACTCGAGCTCTTCGTTCCCCTCGTCTTTGGTGCCGTCCTCGCTTGCTTCCTGATCGAATCCTGGATGTACGCGTTCATCTTCACGCGCTTCAACGCGCCTGTGTCCATCCGCGAGGCGCGCTCGCTTCGCGGGATGTCCTATCTCCTCACCCCGATCCATTGGAATGTCGGCAAGGCCGCCGTCATTCTGCGTCTGCGCCAGACCAAGGACATCCCACTTCTCGAATCGACGAGCACCGTCATGCTCTACCAGGCGCTCGACGGCGTCGTACTCGCCAGCCTGGCCACCCTCGGCTTGACGCTGCTCGCAGGTCAATCGGCAGAACTCTCCGGCATTCGCGCTTCGACGGCCGCGCTCGCCCTGGTCATCCTTTTTAATATTGCGCTGATTCGAGTGAACTGGCCGCATTTCCGATGGCTGCTGTGGTACCGAAAGATTTCCATCCATCACGCCCACCGGCGCGTCGGGATGCGCGATCTGCTGCTCATCCTGGCCCTCAAGAGCGTCTACCACTTCATTTTCGTGGTCGTCTTCTTTTTTGGAACCCAGGCCTTCGGGATCCAGCTTCCCTTCGCCCTGGTCCTCGCTTCGACCCCGATCATCCAGGCCGTCGGCGCCCTGCCGATTACGCCCGCTGGGTTGGGAACACAGCAAGCGGCGATGCTCTACTTCTTCGGCGAACGCTTCGGAGGGGGCGGATCCGAGGCCTCGATCATCGCGTTCGGATTCAGCTTCCCCGTCGCGCTCGTCCTCGGACGCTGCTTGCTCGGGCTTTTCTATTTACGTGATCTCTCTCCCGTGCGGGTGGCCACCGCCACAAAGAGAACCGAACCGACCCAATCGGTCGCAAGCTCCGAAACCTGACGATACGATGCTCCGGATAGTCGACATTTCGAGGTATCCTGGACTCGATTTCGCGGAACCCATCGCGCCACAAATAGATAGGCACACGAAAGGCCAACCCGATGAAGCTCGGATATATCCCCCCGATGACCAAGGGAATCACGGACGACGCAGGCTATGTGATCCCGCTGGTCGAGATGCTCGACGAGGTTGGTATCGAGATCGTCTGGACGGTCGAACACGTCATCATGGCCGACGATTACGAGCCACTCTATCCCTACTCCGACGACGGCAAGGCTCCGACGGCACCGGACACCCTCATGCCCGACCCCCTCGAGTGGCTCGCCTTCGCCGCCGCGCGGACCGACAATTTGAACCTCGGAACCGCCGTCATCGTCGCTTCCCAACACAGTGCCGCGATCCTCGCCAAGCGCGTCGCGACGCTCGATGCCTTGTCCGGCGGGCGAGTCCGGCTGGGTGTCGGCATTGGCTGGCAGCGCGAGGAATACGAGGCGATCGGGGTGGCCTATCGCGACCGGGGTCGGCGACTCGACGAGACCATCGAATCGATGCGCGTCTTGTGGCGCGAAAAGTCCGCGACCTACCACGGAAAGCACGTGAACTTCGACAACGTACACATGGACACGAAGCCTGCCAACGGAGTCGATGTTCCGATCCTGATCGGCGGGAGTTCGGAGTACGCCGCCCGTCGGGCCGGCCGGCTCGGTGATGGCTGGTACCCCTACGTCATCTCTGCACAGGATTTCGAGAAGGGCATCGAGACGATCGGCATCGCCGCGAAGCAGGCGGGACGTGACGCCTCGAAGGTCGAGCTCAGTATCTGGCCCGCGAGTTACGACTTCACGAAGACCCTCGATCTCGAATTCGTAAAGGCGTATACCGACGCCGGCGCTTCACGCGTCGTGATCAGCCAGGGCGAAGCACAGACGACCGACATCGGCGGCCAACGCGATTTCATCCGGCGTTACCAGGACGAAATTCTCGCCAAGCTCTAGCTCTAACTCTCACCGCGACACCAGCACCGACGTCCAGACGCGGACTCGCGTTCCCTGGACGCGTTTCGATCGGATCAGGACCGCATGAGGTCGGCGACGGGCTTCTCGACGACGGTGCCTTCGAAGAACTTCGGATCCGCTTCGGCCCACATCGTCGCCGAATTCGTAAAGGTGAAGTCCCGGAAATCGGTCTCGGTCAAGAGTCCGTTCTCGACCAGCTCCCAGGCTTCTTCGACGGTCTCGGACATATCCGTCACGTCCCAATGACCAATATCCGAGCTGAAGATCGCGCGAATCTGAGCGCCCAGCGGATTGATCTCGCGATTGAAACCAATCGCATTCATGGGATCGTCGGCTTCGCAACCGAAGCGGAAATTTCGCTCGAAGATCTTCTTGATGTCCTCGCCACTCCTGATCTCGGTTCGCTCGAAATCGTCACGGAAGAGCCCCGGACCCGACAGCCAGCCAAGCCCCTCCTCGAGTTCGTCGAGATGCTTTTTGAAACGCTCGGACCCGTGACTCTCGAAGAGCGTCTTGAGGAGATCACGATCGATCTTGTCCGGATCGTAGGAATGGATCCCGGGCACGCCGCGTTTCTCGAAATGCCCGATCAGATCGGAATAGAGATTCGCAGCCCACGCCACACCGCCTTCGAGGAACGCACAGCGGAGATCGGGGAATCGATCCGGCACCCCGTTCATCACCATCGTGCGACAGGTCGCCTCACCCGCCTGCGCGAAATTCCCGAGGTGATTGAAAACGTAGTTGCTCTGGGACATCCGGGTACCGAAACCCATCGCACTCGAATGGAAGGTCGGCGCGACTCCAAGCTCGACGCATTTCGCCCAGACCGGATCGTAGTCGTAGGGACTCTCAGGACCGAAGGAGTCGACCCAGCGGGCTCCCTTAGGCGCATTAGGCGAATCGGCCGAATCGACGAGCGGCCGATACACGAGTCCATTCAAGAGCATCGCTTTCAGGCCTAGCTCATTTCGGCAATACTCGAGTTCCTCGATCGCTTCGGTCGGGTCGTACATCGGAATCATCGCGACCGGCGTCAGGCGATCCGAGTAGGGCTCGAACATTTCCGCCGCACATCGGTTGAAGGCCCGGATCAAGGCCCGCCGCAAGTCCGGCTGATCGATACTCATCGCACTGAGCCCCATCGTCGGGTAGAGCACCGCGTAGTCGATCCCGAACTCATCGAGCCGGTCGTAGAGCAGATGCGGGAGCATGCCCGTCGCACGGTCCAGCGTATTCTCCGCCGGATAGGGCCACCACGTCATGTGAAAGAGACCCATCGCCCGCCGTTCGTCGACCGACAACGCACTCAGCTGACTCGTCGCATTCACCACGACGTCGAATTCGGCGGCGAGTTTTTGCCCACCCTCCTCCACGAGGAAGTCGCGAATGGCGGGTAGAAACTCGATGATGTGTCCGTCGGCATCGATCACCGGATGATCGAGACGAGCGCGGATATCGCGGGAAGTGTGATCGGACATGGAGACCCCCTGTATTCGTTCGGCTTTGAAACGCTAGCCCGTACCGCTCTCGCGGTCAGCGCCTCCCGCCGGGCAATACGGGCTCGCCTCCCTCCGGCAGGTTGTGTGCCCACACGCGCAGGTTGCGGCGTTCCAGAATCGCCCAATGACCGTCCCGGCATGCGAAGCGATCGAGATAGCGCGTACCGCTCACGTTCTGGATCACGACTCCTTCCGAGTCGGGTTGATAGGTCGCCGAGTTCACCGCATACGTCTCACATTCAGCGGTCTCGGCATCGAGGTCGAGCTCGATCCAGGGAGTACCGAATATATGCAGCGTCGACTGGAGCCGCGGAATCGAATCGAGGAGGAAGGACATCGCGGCCTCGAGATCCCCGCTGAACCAATCCCCGTAGCGAATACGAGCGTCCGAATGGAAGCAACCTCGAACCTTCTCGAAGTCTCGTGAATCCACGCCGCGTGCATAGCGCAGGATCACGCGAGAAATCTCCCGCTCGGCCCGCCACATTCGCAACTCATCCGTCTGGTTCATCGATCGTCTCGCGTCCGCGCTAGGCAAGGCTCGCAGTCTTCACAACCTTCGCCTTCACGCGCCGAGGCGTCTCGGAGGGGAAGACATAACGCCAATAGACCGTACCTTCCGACCGGCCCTCGGTGTCGATCCAGTTGGGCACGCCCGGGTCTTCGTGGGCGATCACGATTCGAAAGCTGCCGTCGTCTTCGTAGGTGATCTGGTTTCGATTGAGGGAGATCTGCCGATTGACATAGTCATAGCTCTGCATGAACGAATTCCAGAGCACCACGTTCGCGAAGCGGCAGGGAGGGAAGCGGCCCGTGATGAGCAGCGCCTCATCGGGCTCGAGCAGATAACGGCCCGAGCAGTACCAGGCGTGTGTATTGCCGTAGGCAGCCTCGCCGGCGGCCGAGGCCCATTGTCCAGGCTTGGGAAATTCATTCGGTTCGATCGAAATCCAGCCGAGCTTTTTCGCCATCTCCGGCGAGGTCTTCTGAAAGGTCATCGCCGAGTGCTCGCGAACGTAGTTGGCGACCCATTCGAGATGCTTCGCGATCTCCGCGTCACCACCATAGGGCTCGAGCGGATCGGGGTCGATCACTTCGATGTTGATCGAAACGATCCGGCCGGGAATCGCAGCGACGTTCTGAACCGCTTCGTGATAGTGGCGTGTCGTCACCTGGCTGGCGCCGGGCGTTAGCTCGAGCCAATTGCCCCGGGCTGGCCGGGTGCGGCTCGCAATGATCTCGTAGCTGCCGTCGCCCGCGATCTCCATCTCGAGATCGCTGATCGCTGCGGAGGAACCGCGCGCGGCGTGGCCCTCCTGACTGCCCTGCTCGATCGTGAAAGACGTGAAGGTGGCGGCGCCGACGTTGCCCGAAATGCGATAGCTCTTGTCGTCCTGGATCGGCGCGAAGAAATAGACCGAGTCGGGATTGCATCCGAGCAACTTGCGCGTCGGAGTCACATAGGGCCGGAAAACCGGTCGATTGGGCTTCGCCTCGAGCCAGAAGTCGAGAGCCGTATACAGGATATGCGCGAGCGAGCGTTCTGCTTCAGCGAGTTCTTCGGTCGAGTAGCCGCGCTCCGGCGTGATCAACTTCTCTTCGATCCCACGAATTGCATCCAGGAGATCGTGCATCGCCTTCCTGGCCGCAGTCGTCTCGCCACCGTCGGTCTCGTGATGCGCTGCATTCGCCGCCCCGGCGTTCAACCCGCCCGTCATGGCCGCCAGACCCGTCGCCATCCCGCCAGCTACGCCCACCGACTTCATGAAGTCTCGTCGATCCATCAGAACCCTCCCTTTGTTCCCCTGTATGCCGACTGATCTACCCTCGAGAAACCCCTACGATGGACAGCCCGAAACCGGATTGCAAGGGGGCAAAAGGACCGAAGGGGCCCGACGGAAGCGTTCCCGCACGCGTTTCGGTGCTCCCCGCGAAGCTCAGTCGTCAGCCAAGGAGACATGCACCGTCATCACGGGGCACGACGCGTGCTCGACGACTCGCTCCGCTGTGCTTCCGAGCAGGAACTGGCGGAGCTTCGAATGGCCGCGGGTGCCCATCACGATCACGTCCACACCCCGCTCTGCCGCGAGTTCCGTCACGACTTCAGCCGGATCCCCCCGTTTGACGAGGACTTCGACCTCGAAGCCCCGTGCGCGAAGGGCCTTCGCCACCGGTGCCGTCGCCGATTCCGCGAGTTGTTGAGCGTTCTCGACGAAAGCCGGCATGACACCCTTTCCGAAACCACCGAGGGGCACGACCGTAGGCGAGATATGGTAGGTGTGAACGAGCAGGATCTTCGCCTTGTCGCTTCCCGCGAGAAGTCGCATCGCGACGCCGAGCGCATGATCGGCCGTGGGTGAAAAATCGGTCGGGAAGAGGAGGGTCTGCACCGGCTCGATCGGTCGATCGTCTCCCGGGTGCACGGTCAGAACCGGCTGTTTCGCGATTCGTACGATCTCCTCGGCAACACTGCCTAGCAAGAGATGCTTGAAGCCCGTATTCCCTCGCGTGCCGATCATGATGAGATCCGCCTGGATCGCGTCCGCACAAGCCGTGATCTGCCGGGCGGGATTTCCAATCTCGAGGATTTCGCGAACTCGCACGCCCGCCTCACGAGCACGGTCGGCGGCTCGAGTCAGACCTTCGGTCGAAGCCTCGCGAAGCAGATTCTCGTAGTCCGGTGGAACGACGATCATCTCGGCGGCGGCAATCGGAAGCTCGGGCTGCATCACATGGATCAACGCAATCTGACAGCCGTGCCGAAGCGCAATATCCAGCGCACGGTCGAGGGCGAGAGCGGCGGTCTCGGAAAAATCCGTCCCGACGAGGATCGTTTGCAGGGGATCACTCGCCAATTCGATCGCGGTTGCCATGACTGAATCTCCCCGCCTGGCCCGTCGGCGCCCGGTCGACCTCACGAACCGGTGCGAGAACGAGTCGCGGTCGCCCCAGGATACTGGATCCAGCTCGCATTTCCGCGCAGCGCCCCGGCCAAAAACCGCGCCCCGGCGGGGTGACCTACAACCAACTTCGTCCAACTCGAAAGCCATCCGGGTCTAGCGATCGTCTCGGCGCGATCTTGATCCCGCCCTGGGATCGACGATTCTGCGGCGGATGCCTGAAAACGAGACTTCGACGAATCGACCGACCGCCATCATCACGGGCGCCTCCTCCGGAATCGGCGAAGCCACGGCGCGTGCCCTCGCCGCAGAGGGCTACGAAGTTGCCCTGATCGCCCGCCGAGCCGAGCGGCTCGAGATGCTCGCCAAGCGGATCGAAGAAGCGGGGGGCCGCGCGTTTCCGATCGTTGCAGACCTCGCCGACGAAGCGGCAACCGATCGCGCCGCCCGCGAGGCCCTCGACGCACTCGGCCGCATCGATCTGCTCGTGAACAACGCGGGCTATAGCCCCGGTGCCGCGATCGAACAATTCAGCCGACCCGAGATCCGACACATTTTCGATGTCAACCTGTTCTCGGCCCTGCAGATGATCGGTACGGTCACCCCGCTCATGCGTGAGCAGGGCGGCGGCCGGATCATCAACGTGGGCTCCGTCGCGGGCATGATCCCGGCGCCCCTCGCGGTCCCGTATGGGGCGAGCAAGATCGGCATGCATGCCGCAACCGATGCGCTCCGCCTCGAACTCGCTCCCTTCGGCATCCGGCTCGCCCTCGTGATCCCCGGCTTCGTCGATACCGCCGTCTTCGACAATGCCCGGGAAGGCGCTAAACACCTGCGCGAGGATCCAACGAATCCGTACCGCCAGACGATGTTCGACCTCGATGAACTCGCCAAGAAGAACTTGAAGAACGCACTCTCCCCAGACGACGTGGCCGCGGTGATCCTGCGCGCGGCCACCGCCCGCCGACCCAAGGAGCGCTACTACGCGCCCGCCTCCACCCGGCTCCAGACTGGATTTCTCGGCTTGTTGCCTTCGCGGGTGCTGGATGCCTTGCTCCGGCGCGTGTACGGAATCAAGCTCGGCTGAACCTGCAGGGTCCGTGATCCTCGAGGAAATAGGCTAATCCCCGAACGGCTCCGCTTCGATCCCGAAACGCTCGCGATAGTTCTTGAACGCTGCGTGGACCGCCTCTTCCTCGAGTCCGAAGGCCTCGAGGCTATAGCGATGAATCCCGAACTCGTCCTTCGGGTGGATCTCGAGATATCGACGCATTCGATTCCGTGCCTCGGTACGGAGCTCCAACTCGAAGTGACGATAGATCTTCTCGACGCAGGCGATTGGATCGCCCACGACTTCGCGCATCGAAAGGTCGAGAATTCGCTCCTCGCGTTCGGGATGACGTGCCCGCGCCTCCATCCCCTGGTTGAGCAGCTTCCACCAGACGGACATCATCTCGCGACCGACCTCCATCGGATCGACCTCATCCGAGGAAACCAATCGCATCGTGTACTCGAGGTTCGCGACCGAGGGAATCACACGGATCGGGTCGCGATGGGTCTGGACGACCATGGCGTCCGGATAGGTGTCGAAGAGCGCATCGATCGGACCGAGATGGCCCGGCGACTTCAGGATCCAACGTTCGGCCATGTGGCGTGACTGCATGTGCTGAAGAAAGCGACGATGATGCTCGTAACTTGGATGCATATCCTGCTCGAGCAACCAGTGGTCGTAGCCCTCGCAGCTGAAGCACATCTGGAAGCGGATACTCATGAACTCCGAAGCGGTCGTCACGATGCATTCCTGGGGCATCAGCGCGCCGACGGGATGGATCGTCTGGAATCCGGGCGCCAGCTGGCCGACCTGATCGAAACGCACGCGAGAGGTCTCGATCCGTGGATCGGTCGAGTAGGTCGCCGTTTCCGCCGGCGGACAGGGCTGATCGATTTCCCAGGAGAGCGGCGCGCGATTGGCGGGATCCTCGGCGAGGAGTCCGTAGAGGAGTGTTGTCCCGGTCCGCGGCAAGCCCAGGATGAAGAGCGGCCGCCGAATCACTTCGTCCGCAATTTCCGGGTGAGACCGACGATAGTCGGTGAGCTCGAGGCGGTGTCCGAGCAGCTCGAGAAGCTGGCGGCGCGCGAAATAGCGCCCGAAAAGCGTCAATCGAGCCTCGTTCTCGAGCGATTCGAGAAGCCTTGCGAGGCCCGGCCGAAAGCTGTCGGATCCAAAATCCGAGAGACCCGTCTGCCTCGAAGCCGCGGAAAAAAGCGACTTCTCAGACAACGAGATCGGTGTGACCCCGATTCGGGACAACCCGCGCCCGAGCGCATTCATCGCGCGGATGGGCAGCGGCCGAAACGGTTCTGCGAGCAGGTTCTCATGCAAGATTCGGGGCTCCTGATTTCGTGCTTCTCATGCCTGGCGTACGAAAAGCGCCGGAACTCTAGATGGCCTTCCGGGCTCGTGCCGGGTCGAACTCGTGTGATGCCCGACCGATCGAGTGCTCGGGTCTAGTCGGTGGCTAGCCTCGATCCAGATTCGATTCGGCGGCAGCCAGCGCCTCGCGATAGCTGGCCACGCGCGCAAGTTTGAGATCCTCGTAGCCCCTGACCTGATCCGCCAGGCCCGCCAGCGTCACGACCGCGTCGAACGTGGCCTCGGAAAGCCGCCCCAGGGCGCGATCGATCGCCGCGACATACTCCCCCGCGAGCGCGCGCTCGACCCGTCTCACGTGAGCCACCCCAAAGGGATCGAAGGGAGTTCCTCGAAGCACGCGTCCGAACGCGAGCATTCGGATGAAGGGCGTCGCCCAGAGACCGATCGACATCTTCGAGCGCATCCCGAGCGCCCGAAGCGCCGGTGGGTGGAGCTTCCAGGCAAGCCGATCGCGACCTCCGGCGATCTCTCGGGCCGCCTTGGTGCCGCCCGCATCCAGCATCAGCCGCGCGACCTCGTACTCGTCCTTGTAGGCCGTCAGCTTGTAGAGATTCTCCGCGACCGCACGAACGAGCCGGCAACTTCCCGGCCTCACACGCTGTTCGGCGAGAGCCACGCGTTCGAGGACGAGAAGCCACCCCATCGCCGCTCGTTGCCCACCCCAGCCGACCAGTTCACTCGCATAACGGATGAGATCCGCGCCCAGCGCGCCATCCGCCTCACCGCCTTCCAGCGCAGCAATCCTCGAGGCGAGCGCGGGCGTCACCGAATAGGCAGGAACCACCGCGGTGGCCGGACCCAGCGAAGAATCCGCATCGTGCGCCCTCGCACGCAACACCGCCTCGGGATCCGCGACCTGCACACGCCCCCATCGAAACGCCGCCAGATTCGAGTCGACGGCGACACCGTTCAGACGGATCGCCTGCTCCAAACGAGCCGCCGCAACCGGCAAGCAGCCCGACTGAACGGCCATACCGACCACGAAGATATTCGCGCTCGTCGTCGATCCGAAGAGATCTTCCGTCGCTGCCGCGGCATCGGCCCAGCATTGGACCTGGCTGCGCGTCGCGCCAGCGATCCGCTTGATGAGATCCTCTGCGGGCGGCAATTCGATCTCGGGGTGCGTGATCATCTCGCCCGTCGGCGTCGCCGACGTCGAGCCGACGACCGTGGTCTTGTCGGGATCCGCCGTGAGCAGCCCCTTTTCCGAAGCTGCCACGAGTTGATCGAAGGCGAGCAGGAGATCCGCCTGGCCCCGACCCAGGCGACTGGTCGACGTCGGTTCCGTGCGGGACAGCCGAACGTCGCTCACGACCGGGCCCGCCTTCTGGGAAAGCCCGATCTGATCGAGTCCCCGAACGTGATAGCCATCGAGCATCGCCGCCGTGCCGATGATCTGCGCAACCGTCACGACACCGGTCCCACCGACCCCCGTGATGCGCATCGCAAACTCGTCCTCGGGCACGAGTCGAAGCGGGTTCGGCAAGGGCTCGGGCGGCACCGGTATCGTCCGGCGCGAGACGTCCGTCGCGTCGTCCGAGCGAGACAAGAAGAGCGAGAAAAGGCGCGCCCATAAACCTGGTTCGCGCGTCGTAATCGTCATGAAGGACGGGCAGTCGCCCTCGAGGCACGAATAGTCGAGATTACAGGTCGTCTGGTCGATCTCGGTCTTGCGACCGAAGGGCGTCTCGACCGGCTGGACCGAGAGGCAATTGCTGACCTGACCACAGTCGCCGCAGCCCTCACAGATCCTGTGGTTGATCACGACGCGCTGGGGCGGCGTCGGGGCGCGACCGCGCTTGCGCGCGCGGCGCGTCTCGGCGGCACATGCCTGGTCATGGATCAGGACTGTCGTTCCCTTGACCCGTGCGAGCAGTTCCTGCGCTTCGATGAGCCGATCCCGCGACCAGACGTCTACACCCTGGGGCAGCCTGACCTTCGCATAACGTGCCACATCGTCGGTCGTAACGAGGACACGAGCGACACCCTGGTTCAAGAGATTCGACGCGATCTCGGATACGCCGATCTGGGTTTGGGGATCCTGTCCGCCGGTCATCGCGATCGTCCCGTTGTACAGGAGTTTGTAGGTCACGTTCACCCCAGCGGCGGTCGCGGCCTGGATCGCGAGTTGCCCGGAGTGAAAGAAGGTGCCGTCCCCGAGGTTCTGGATGAAATGATCCCGCTCTAGAAAATCGGACATCCCGATCCACTGGATCCCCTCGTTGCCCATGCACCCGAGGCCACCGATATCGCCGACGCGATCCGTGTCCATGATGAGCGCCATCGTGTGGCAGCCGATCCCGGCGCCGACCAGCGCGCCGTCGGGCGCTCCGATACTACGGTTATGCGGACAACCCGAGCAGAAAAAGGGTGTTCGCACGACGGGTAGCGCGGGGAGAATCGGATCCATCGACTCCGCTTCGGGGACGATTCGATCTCGCAGACGCGTCTCGAGCCGGCGTCGCAGGAGGGGAATCAATCCGTCGGCATCGAGCGCGCCATAACCCGGGACGAGCGGTTCGCCCGCGTCGTCCTGTTTGCCAACGATGCGCGGACGGACGTTCTGACCGTAGAGCGCGTCCTTGATGAGCGACTCGATATTCGGTCGCTTCTCCTCGATCACGAAAACCTCGGACAGACCCTGTGCGAATCGCTGAATGATCTTCGGGTCGAAGGGCATAGGCATGCCCATCTTGAGCAGCCGAATCCCGCACGACGCGATCGCCTCATTCGATCGCAAACCCAATCGCGCCAGGGCTTCACGCACCTCTCGATAGGTGATGCCCGAAGACACGATGCCGATCCAGGCACCGCCCGGGTCGACCGTGACCCGGTTCAAGTGATTCACGGACGCGTATTCCCGTGCGAGCTGATAGCGAATCTCGTAGATCTCGCGCTCGACGTCGAGGGTGCGCGGCGTCAGCAGGTTCCCATCCGCATGGTGTTGGTAGACCCGGCCATCGACCCGCGGCAGAACCGGCACGACCCGATCGGGCCGGAGTTCGACCGTCGCGGTCCCGTCCGCGACATCGGCGACGATCTTGAGCGCCGTCCATAAACCGGTCACCCGCGAGAGCGCGATCGCGTGGCGGCCGAGATCGAGGGCCTCAGCGGGATCGCCGGGATAGAGAAGGGGCACGTGCATGTCCGCGAGCGCCCCCGCGGACGACGAGGGAATCGTCGAACTCTTGGCCGCGGGATCGTCCCCCACGATCGCCACCGCTCCCCCGTGCATCGAAGTGCCCGCGAAGACCGCATGCCTGAGCGCGTCCGTCGCCCGATCGACCCCCGGTGCCTTGCCGTACCAGAGCCCCACGATCCCGTCGTACAGACAATCCGGTTGGGCCGCGACCAGCTGCGAACCCATCACCGCGCTGGCCCCGTACTCCTCGTTCATGGCCGGCCGACAGACTACGGGCAGGTCGGGTGCGAGGGCCGCGGCGGCCGCGACCGTGCGGTCGTAGCCCCCGAGTGGAGAACCCGGATAACCGGAGATGAATGCGGCGGTATTCAGCCCGTTTCTTCGGTCGACGCGCAGCTGCTCGAGCGGCAGACGGGCAAGCGCCTGGATTCCGGTCAGAAAGACGACACCCTCTTCAGCGAGATAGCGATCGTCGAGCGCGTAGGACTTCGGAGTTTCCAAATCATCCCCCCGAATGTGGAATGGATCCTCTTCGGGGTTCAGGATAGACCGACTCCTCCCATCGACAAATGGCGATCGAGTGCGGGGCCCCGCTAAAAGGCGAGACCGTTCTCCCGCAGCGTCCGATCGACGCCCGCCCAGACGCGGTGCTCGTTCATGAAGCTCACGTGGGCGCCTTCGTACCAGACGATTTCGGGCTCTTCCCAATGTCGCCACAGATCGAGGGGCTGATCCGGCGGAACGAGCCGATCGGCGTTTGCCGCGAAGATCATGCGGCCCGGGAGCGGCACGCGCGGGGCGAGCGCGAGAGGCGAGATGACCCGCAAGACCTCGCTCATCCGATCCAAATCGTACCCGAGTGTCTGCGCATAACGCATCTGATGGGGAGAGCCGTGGCGTTCGAGAGTCCGGCGGAGATCGGTCACTGGGATCCCCGGAATGGCACACGAAAGCCCGTCCGACAGACTCGCGAAGAGCGCTGTCGTGAAGCCCCCCAGCGAGAGCCCGAACGCGCCCACGGCCAGGGCGCCCTGAGCCTCGACCCAGGAGAGCAGCCGGCGCATGTCCCAGATCGCCTGCGTCTCCGCATGCAAGGTGTCGATGATGTCGAAACCGAGAAATCCGCTGCCCGAATGCCAGCCGAGTCGACGCGGCCCGTGCAGCGGCAGCACGGGGATCAGCACGTTCAGCCCCAGTCCCGCCCGCGCGTCGAAGAAGCGCTCGAAGAGGCCGATGTCCAGGCGCGCGTATCCCATGCGGAAGCCGTTCGTCGCGATCAACCAGGGTCGCGGCGGTCCCTCGTGACGCAGGACATAAGCCCAGGCATCTCGGCACGCGTCGTACCCGAGCCAGCGAGCCCGCCCCGGTTCGCCCGACGCCGGCGCGTAGCCACTCTCGAATCGCAGCACTTCGAACGCGCGGCCCGCGACTTTCCGGCTGCGAATCTCCGGGTCGATCAGGTCGGGGGGCGATACGTGGTAGGTCTCGGGCTTCTCGAGAAATCCCTCACGCGCGAAGAAATCGTGGCTGCGATCGATTTCGTCGATCACCCGCTCGATCGTCCCGTCAAGCGTCAGGCCGGTCGTGTGAAATTGCTCGAACCCCAGGATCATTTCATCGACGGCCACCTTGGCGGCCAGTGTGAAGGTCGGCTGCGGGCGGGGCACGCCTGTGTAAACCGGTTCGAGATGCAGCGCCATACGCCCGCTGCCCCAGGCACCGAGCAGCGCCGCGGCAGTCAACCCCAACCCGCCCAGCAGGCCGAGCACGAAGACATAGGGGAGAGAGACCAGCGCGCCGACGAGTCCTGCCAGGGCGCCCGTCTGGGTGATTCGCCGATCGCCGGGCCAGAGCAGCTGCGACACGCCCGACGCGAGCAGGACGGTACCGACGATCCAGAGCGGGAACCCGGCCACGCGCGAAACCGCGGTCGCCGTCGCGATCCAGACGATCCCGGCGACAAGACTCGGCACGGCCCGACTCGACCACTGCGGTTGCTCGAACAAAAGCTCGCTCTCCTGGGCGCGTTCGGCCGGGAGACTACCGGATCCTTCTGCAGTCGGGCGAGACGGAACGTCTGTTCCGCATGCTTCATGAACCCCGTCACGAGAATTCGGGCTCGTCATGCACCCGGCTGGGAATCGCCGCGCGCGCGCTTCGATCGGCACCCCGCAAGACGCATCGCGAATCCCAGCAGCCCGTCGTCGCCCTCGACTCGGCCGCGATCGCGACACGCTCGACACCGGTCCCAGCTACCCGGATTCGCCCAGCGCGTCCAGGCGCGACGGCAGGCCGCAGGAACTAGGCCATGGAGATTCGGTCGTGAGACGCGTTTCGTCCCCGGGCAAAGCTCTACAAGCCCCGGATTCAGCACTCGGATTGCCCGTTCTGTCGGACCCGACAAAACGGCGGGCAAAACGGCGGGCTAAGTGGCGGACAGGGGCCTTCGAATCGGGATCCCGCGGCGCATCCGACGCGCGGCTCGCTGCTACGATGCGGGCGATGCAGACGGATGACAGGGCTTCTTGAATAGTGCGGGCTAGCGAACGGACGAACGGTTTCGGGGATCTCGCGCAGCGGGCGCTGACCGCCTTCGCGCGATGAGCCGCGCTGGCAGCCGCGACGATCCGCCCTGCTCGGGGTCGACGCCGTCCGAGCGGAGAACCCGCTGCTTCAGGCCCTCGACTCGAACGCCCACTCGGCGGCGAGCGAGAGCGAGGCGGCGGCTCCGGCCGGCGACCCACTGCTCGCGATCGAGAATGCGCTCGCCAGCGCGCGCCGGCACCTTTCGGCCCTCGACCGGGCGCGCGCGGCCGAGGACCGTCCCGCCCCGGCATCGTCCAGCGAAGAACTCGCGGCGCGACGGGTGCGCGTGCTCGAACAGCGACGAGAGGCCCAGATCCGGACGAGCGCCCTGGAACTCGGCCGTGCGGCCATCGAGGCGGGTCTTGCGCGCGACCCGAGCGAGATCGTCGCCGACCCCGCCCCCCTTCCCGGTTCCGACCCTCGATGGTGTGCTCCAGGCCTGGCAACACGCAGCCGAACAGGAGGCCCGGCATCGAAGCGTGCTCGAGGATCGTCGCGCCAATCTCGGACTCGCGAAAGAACACATGGAGTCGCTCGACAAGGATCGACGTCGCCTGCGCGACGTATTCAACAGAGAGGGGGACGCGCTCGAGCGGATCCGGCTCGAAGCCGAGCTGCGCGAACTCGAGGACCGTCTGGACATTGCCCGGGAGCAGGCCGCTCTCACCGCACAACGTGTCGTCAACGCCACCATCGAGCACGACATCAAGAGGAGCTCGACTCGCCAGACGCGCGCTGCGCTGATCTGGGTCGAAACCCAGCTCGCACCCCGCGACGCAGACCTCACCGACGCGATCGAACGCCTCGACCGCGAACGCCTTCTTCTCAACCGCCAGCTCGATCTCGCCCGATCCCGGCGGGTCAGCGCCGAGGGAACGCGGCGCGCAAGCGAGGAACGCGGCGCGCGCGTCGAAGAGAAGGATCGCGCCGACTACGAGTTCGAACGCTCGGCACGCCGCGCGTTATCTCGAACTCGAATTCGAAGACCTCGAAGAACTCGTCGAACTCAACGAGACCGATCTTGCCTCGCTCGATGCCGCGATTGGACTCGAAGACCGCTTGAGAGTCGAACTCACCGCTCGCATACGGGACCGGGATCTCGGCGAACGATTGCGCAGCGGTTGGGCCGCCGTCGTCTCGTTCTGGAGCTACGAGCTCACGACCTCCGACGACAACCCGATCACCCCGGGCAAGATCCTGATCGCCCTCAGTGTTTTCGTGCTCGGACTGTGGCTCGCCCGCACGATTCGCAGGCTTCTGTCGAAACGTCTGTTACCGCGACTGGGCTTCGATACCGGGGCCTCGAGCGCCTTCGGGTCGCTCGCCTTCTATGGCCTGCTCGTCGCCGCCTTCCTGTTTGCGCTCCGCACGGTCAACATCCCGCTAACCGCCTTCGCCGTAGTCGGCGGCGCCCTCGCAATTGGCGTCGGCTTCGGCAGTCAGACCATCCTCTCGAATTTCATCAGCGGCGTGCTGCTGCTCATCGAACGACCGATCCGCACCGGCGATCTCGTCGAGGTCGCCGAGATCGTGGGCACCGTCGAGTCGATCGGGCTTCGCAGTACCCGCATCCGAACCCCGGACAATTTCCACATCATCGTGCCCAACGCGTCGTTCCTCGAGAGCAACGTCATCAATTGGACCCACGAGGATCCGAAGCTCCGACTGCGCGTCCAGGTCGGCGTCGCCTACGGATCTCCGACCCGCCGCGTCGAGGAATTGCTCGTGGAAGTCGCGTCGGAACACCCCCGCACGCTGCCCCAGCCCGCCGCGATCTCCGCTACCGAATCGACGAACTCTTCGCGGCCAATGACATCGTGATCGCGTTCCCGCAGATGGACGTGCATGTCGAGATGGTCGCGCCCGCCGGCCCGGGAGGATCGGCGAGCCATTTGCCCGATCGGTCGACTCCTTAGAGCCCGAGTTAGAGCCCGAGCGGGCTTGCTCCGGGGGCGAGCACGGGCCTCGCGGTCGAGGCGCGCGCACCGACGAGTCCCTTCACGCCTTCCTCGAGGCCCTGGACCGACAGATGGGACATCGGGAAGATCGACGAGATCGTTCGGCAGGTCGCGGACATCGCCCACTCGGCCGGGCGATCCGGATTGAGCCAGGCCGAGCGATCGAAATGTTGCTCGAGCCGATTGAGCCAGGCGAGACCACTCGTCTCGGTCTCCATGCGCGGATTGATATTTCCGCGCGAAGCGTTCAACTCCGAGGGATGCATCGCTCCGTCGCCCACGATCATGAGCTTCCAGCGTTCGTTATAGGTCCGCAGCAGGTCGGCGGTCATGATCGATTCCGATCGCATGAGCCGACCGGTCTCGAAGACACGCTCGTATACACAGTTGTGGAAATAGTATGCCTTGAAGTCGCGAAGCCCGCGCTCCTCATGGAGCGCCGACAACAACCGGCTCACCGGCTCGAAATAGGGATCCATCGTCCCGCCGACATCCATCAGCAGCAGCAAACGGACATTATTCTTCCGCTTGGGCCGAAAGACCAGCTCGATCTCCCCCGCCTCACGACAGGTCTTGTCGATCGTGGCATCGATATCGAGTTCTTCCGGACCCTCCGTACGCGTGAGTTGGCGCAAGCGGCGAAGCGCGAGTTTTACGTTGCGGGTATCGAGCGTGACATCGGTTCGATAGTCGGCGAAGGCTCGATCCTCGGCGACCTTCATCGCCGACCGCTTGCCACCCGGGCCACCGACGCGCAGCCCGGTCGGATGTTCACCGCCATGGCCGAAGGGGGAGCGTCCACCGGTCCCGACCCACTTCGAGCCACCGTCGTGGCGCTCGGTCTGCTCCGCCATCGTCTCTTGGAAGCGACGCATCAGCTCGTCGATGTCGAGGTTTTCGAGGGCGGCGCGCATCTCTTCACTCAGTTCTTCGAAGGGCTTCGGATCAGCGAGCCAGTCGAGCAGTTCCTGGGGAAGCTCGATATTGCCTTCGATTCCCTCGAAATATCGTGCGAAGACCATGTCGAAGGTGTCGAAATCGCTCTCGCTCTTCACGAGACAAGCGCGGGCGACGTGATAGAAGCCATCGAGCCTGGAGTCGTGGAGGCCCTGCTCGAGACAGTGGAGCAGCATGCGCCACTCCTGGAACGTGGTCTTCAGGCCGGCTTCACGAAGCGCGTAGAAGAAGTCGAGGAAAACCATATCGAGGACCCGCTTCGACACCGCAAACTAGCGGCGCGGCCCCTTGATCTCGCCGAAGCTCTTCGGCGGCGTCCCACCCCGCTCCGTGAATTGCGCAATCGCCTGCGTGTCCTGCTCGTTCTTGAGAAGCGCCCCCATAAAGGGAATCTCGCTCTCGAGCTGAGAGGGGTTCGCTCCGGCGCGCAAGAGAGCGGTGATCCAGTCGATCAACTCCGAGGTGGAGGGGCGCTTGCGGAGTTCCCTCTGCTCGCGGAGCCAGTAGAACTTGACGAGCACCTGTTCGAGTAGCGCCTTTTCGAGCTGTGGGTGGTGGACGTCGACGATTTCGCGCATCTGCGCGACATCGGGAAACTCGATGAAGTGAAAGACACATCGACGTAGAAATGCGTCGGGCAGCTCCTTCTCGTTATTCGAGGTAATGATCACCATCGGCCGCTTCTTCGCGATCACCTCGTCCCCGGTCTCGAGGATCGTGAACTGCATTTCGTCGAGTTCACGCAGGATATCGTTCGGAAACTCGAGGTCGGCCTTGTCGATCTCGTCGATCAACAGGACTTCACGATTCTCGGCCGAAAACACGCGGCCGAGCGGACCGAGCCGGATATAGCTGCGGATATCCTTCACGTCGCCGTCGCCAAAGCGCGCGTCGTTCAGGCGCTGGACCGTGTCGTAGACATAGAGACCATCCTCGGCTTTCGAGGTCGACTTGATATGCCAACTGTCGAGGGACATCCCGAGCCCCTCGGCCACATGGTGCGCGAGCAGGGTCTTGCCCGTCCCCGGCTCGCCCTTGACGAGCAGCGGCCGTTGCAGTGCGAGCGCGCAGTTCACCGCGTCGACCAGGCCCCGCGAGGCGATATAGCCGCTCGTGCCTTCGAAGCGTTCGAAACGCTCGGAGGCAGCGTCCCCGGCCTGTTGAGCGCCTGCGGGGGGCGGAGCGCCTGCGGCAGGTAAAGAATCAGGAGCAGTGTTGGACATAAGCGGCAGGTCGTTCCGTTCTACGGTCGCTCGTGGACGAGGAGCTTTTTGTCCTCGCCGAATAACACCGAGATCTTGCCGCGGCCGACGACACCCTGGACCACACCTTCACCGAGATTCTTGTGGGCAATTCGATCGCCGGGCTCGTAGGACTCCCGAATGCCATAAACCCGCACCGGTCGAGAAAGATCGGCTTCGACGATCACGTCCGCGGGATCGATCTTCTTCGCCTTGGGCTTCGGCTTGAGCTTCCCCGCGCCGGCCTCCCAGGCTTTGTCGAGCGAAACGTCACCGGTCAGCAGCGCACCCTCGTCATCGTATCCCCAGCCGACGGTCCCCTCGGAGCCGGCAGAGCCTTCAACGCCTTCAGCACCTTCCGTGGCGGGGACAGCGGCTGTCGCATCCGTCGAGAGCGCCACGAAGAAGACTTCGGTCCCGATCGTTTCGCCGATTTCGCGCGCGATTCGTTCGAGTTCGCGAATCCAGCCGGCGCCCTTCTGGGCTTCGCGCTTGCGGCAGAGTTCCCAATAGCGCGGGCTCGCCGCCAGGATCAACGCCGGCGCTTCCTCACCGATCGTCTTGCCCGTGGCTTCCAGGATCTCGGCGCCGAGCGCTTCGCGATTGGCATCCACCGCAGCCGCATGTGCCAGGCCCTGAAGAAAGAGGCGCAGGGGCGTGTCGCCCGCGCCACTTCGGGTCGCGTCCGGCTCGAGAAACTTGAGCACAGCCACCGCCAGGCGGTCGTCGCCGATCACCGCCAGCAGCGGAATATCCTCGATGCCGAAATTCGGATCGGCTTCGCCCTTGTCCTTGTCCGCGGCGGCTGTTTTGATTGGAACGCAGTGGTCGACGATCGTGAGGGTCTCGCCGGTCGGCATCTCGAGTGTCAGACCCGTGCCCTCGGCCTCGCGCGCCGCCTGTGTAGCGCGCGCGATCGCTTCGCACAGATGTCTTTCGTCGCGGTTGTTCTGGCGCTGCTTCGCCTTACGCCCGACACGGATATTCAGATGCGTGAGGCCTTCGGCGGAACGCTTCGGCGAACTGGAGGCTTCGGTCTGGTAATCGGCCTCGAGGGAAGCGCCCGAAAGCTTCTCCGCCGCCAGCCGGAAGCCCTTGGCTTGCTTCACGTCGCGATCGTTCACGAGGGCGATGATCGGGTGCAGACTCACTACGAGTTCTCCTGGGAATACGGGCCGGGTCGACCGGCCGAACTGGATCAATGCGCAGTCCGTCAGGGGACGCGCAAACCGAAAAGACATCAGACAAGCCGACGCAGACTGCCCATTCGTTCCGAGTTGGGCACCGCAACCGTCCGAATGAACGTCCAAATGAGTGAGAGGCCCCTGTCGTGTTCCGAGGGGCCTCTGGAGGACGTTAACACCGGTCGTCGGATATTTCTCGATTCCCCAAGGGGAATTCGATCTGGTTGGTGGGATTCGACCCGGATCAGCCCTTGCGGGACCCCAGCAGGCGAAGTTCACCGGATTCCAGCTCCAGAACGAGTTCGTCAGGGTCAGACACCCCGCGGAAAAGGGTCGCGTCGAGCGCGGCTTGATGCTCGATATGGCTTTGTGGCTCGGACGGACCCGCCCCAAGAGACTGTCCATCCTCGACCAGACGCTTCCGATCCTGCTGAAACATTCCGCTTCGCTCTCCATCGTGCATCGCGCACTGTGTGTCGCCGTCCGAGTGCGGACTCAATCAGCAACTGACTCCACTTATCGCGACGCACAGGGCGAGTCTTGAAATCTTTTCGCGGACTCGCGGACCCTTCTTGCCGATCGTTGGTACTCAGTCTCGTCAGACGGGAATCGCTTCATTCAGGTTGGAGAACATCGATCGAGATGAGACTCGAAATCCGCCTTCCTCTCGCTTCGGTCGGCTGGCTCGCGCTGGTCCCCATCGCGATCGCACTGTTCGGCTGCGAAGAACCGACGGAGCGAAAGGCTGCACCCGGCATCACGCCCGGCTTCGAGAAGACGACGAGACCTGCAAGATCCAGTGACTGGGCCCACGCGATTCGGAATTCCGCCGACGCTGCATTCGCGGCTCTCGACGGCCCGACCACGCAAAACCAGACCCGGGTTGGGCTTCAGCCCTGGCCCGAGGATCTGCCGGTGAAGTGGCCGATTCTCGAGCATGCAACCGTCGTGGCGGACACGCGACGAAGCGGTGGCGAGCGGCTCCTGCTGGTCAACGTCCCGGGTACTCCGGATCAGGTGATGGATTCGTACCAATCGGCCCTGCGCGAGGGCGGCTACGAGGTCGACCGACCGCGATTGCGGCGCACCCGCCACGCACTTCACGCACAGAGCGCTGAGCATCGGGCGGTTTTGACCTTCTTCGCCCGCAAGAAGCTCACCCGCATCGAAATTCTCTTTCTCACCCCAGCGACCGGCTAGACAGATCCGCACCGACGGACGAGACTCGCTCTCGTGCAGATCCCTTCTCAGGCTGTCTCCTCGGACAGGTACCGCCGCTCCACGCGCCGTTTCGTCGTGAGCCTTGGGATGGCGGCCCTGCTTTTCGTGTTGTTCGGATTCTCGACCGGCTGCGGCGCCGTGCTCGGCCTCGGGGGCACGGATGCGAGCACGATCGTCTTCGCGACAGGCGAACTGCAGGTCACGCAGGCATCTTCCCTCGCCGATCTCGACGACGCTTGTCGACGGGCCATCGAAACGCTCGCCTACGATGAGATCGAAACGGTTCGGGAGGCGGACGAGCGGCGTTGGCGGGCCACGACACCGGGGGGTGATCCCGTGGACATCCACCTGAAGGCGCGCGGTCCCGAGCAAACCGAGGTGCGGATCCGCGTCGGCGTCTCCGGGAACGAGGGTCGCTCGCGCCTCGTGCTCGAGCAGATTCGGCAATCCTTGTGATGAGCCGTGCGATGAGCGCGAGAACCCTGTTTCTCGGCCACGACAGGCCTACGAACCGGCCGCGGTCGCGCACCGGGCAACGGGAGTAGACGCGCTTGGAGCCGTCACACGGCCTGATCGAGGCGGTCGTCCTGCTGGCCCTGGCCGTCGCGGGTCTCGCCGTCACGGAACGACTCCGGCTGCCCTCGATCGTCGGCTTTCTCGTGGTCGGTGCGATCGCCGGCCCGGGCATGTTGGGCCTCGTCAGCGACCCGGACAGAGTCCGGGACCTGGCGGAGATCGGCGTCGTCTTCCTGCTCTTCGAGATCGGGCTCGAGCTTCCCATCGAACGGTTGCGTTCGGTCTGGCGACCGGCCCTGCTGGGCGGCGGATTCCAGGTCGGCATCACCGTCCTGGTCTTCACCGCATCCGAAGCATTTTTCGGGCTCGCCTGGCCCTCGGCACTGGTGATCGGGGCCTGCGTGTCGATGTCGAGTACCGCAATCGTCTTGGGCCTGCTCTCCGACGAGGGGCAGGTCGATGCGCCTGGCGGACAGCTCGCGATCGCCATCCTGCTACTCCAGGATCTGGCGATCGTCCCCTTCCTGCTCATCGTTCCCCTGTTGGCGAGCGGTGCGGGGAATTTCGGCGAGATCGGCTGGGCCGTGGGCCGGATGTTGCTCGGGCTTGCGGTCGTCGGCTTCGGTGTCTGGTTTCTCGTCCCCCGTCTGCTCGACCGCGTCGCCCAGAACGGGGGCAGCGAGCTCTTTAGCCTGTTTGCGCTGTTGATCGTGCTCGGCTCGGCGCTCACCGCGGAAGCCCTCGGCCTCACGCTCGCCGTCGGTGCCTTCCTGGCCGGTGTCGCCGCCAGCGGCTCACCCTACGCACACCAGCTCTTCAGCGAGGTCGTGCCGCTCCGCGGGGTCCTGCTCGGCATCTTCTTCACCGCCATAGGCATGTTCTTCAGCCCCGCCCAGATCGCAGAGGCGCCTGGCACGCTGGTCCTCGATGTGCTCGCGATCATGCTCGGGAAGACCGTGATCGTGATCGCCGCCGGCATGCTCGTCCTCCGGCGGTCGCTCCGCGTCAGCCTCGAAGCCGGGCTCAGCCTGGCCCAGATGGGTGAATTCTCCTTCGTGCTGCTCGGGGTCGCCGGCCAGGCGGGCCTGATCGATCCGATCATCCAACAGCGCTACATCGCCGCGTCGATCGTGACCTTGATGCTCTCTCCCCTGCTCATCCGCCACGCACCCGCCATCGCCAGCGCGGTCGCCGAATTCCTGAATCATCCCGACGCCCGGATGCCCTTCGACGGCGAGGGGACGGATGCGCGCGAGCGCGTCGTCGTGATCGGGTTCGGGCCCGCTGGACAGACGCTGATCCGGTTGCTGCGTTCGCTCGACGTCCCTTATATCGCCGTCGATACGAATCCGAGCACGGCCCTCGAAGCCAGCCGAACCGGTGAGCCCGTGATCTACGGCGATGCCACTCGGCCCCAGGTGCTACAGCATCTGAAGGTCGCAGGGGCGCGCCTGGTCGCGGTCGCGATCTCGGATCCCCTGGCGACGCGGCGAATCGTGTCTCGCATCCGTGCGATGGCGCCGGAGACCCCGATTCTCGCGCGTACCCGTTATGTGCGGGAGGTCGATCAGTTGTCCATGGCCGGTGCCGACGTGGTCGTCGCCGAGGAGTTCGAGGGCAGCATCGAACTCGTCGCTCGGGCCCTCGAGAGCTTCGACGTGCCGATGGGCGCGATCGCCCGTTTCACCGAGGCCTTGCGCGAGGAGGGCTACGACGCGATCCGCGCGCCCGCCGCGTTGCCGATCGATCCCTGGCTGATCGAACTGCTCGACCATACCGACACCGAGTGGATCGAGGTCCCGATGGGCCTCTCGGACCGACCGACGCTGGGCGAGCTCGATCTGCGCGCCCGCACGGGCGGGAGCGTGCTCGTCGTCGAACGCGGCGCGAATAGCCACCCGAACCCGCCGCCGGACTTCGCGCTCGTGCCCGGCGACCGGCTACTCGTCCTGGGCGGTGCCGAGAACCTGTTGCGCGTGCGTCGACTCCTCGAGACCCGCCGCGAGTCTCGCTAGGAAGGCCGATTCCGGGCGCTCCAGCCGAGCTCCCTGTGCTACTCCTAGCCTGCATTCGCCCCCCCCCTCCGAGCCCTGGGAGAGGCTGGAGTCCCCAACCAACATGACTGCCCCCTCCGACAAGACTCCCGCGTCTTTCGCCAACGCCCTCACGCGGCCGTCGGACACGTTCGTACGGCGGCATCTCGGTCCGCGCAGCAGTGACCTGTCGGAGATGTTGAAATCCGTCGGGGTCGATCGACTCGAGGACCTCGCGGCCGCGACCATTCCGGACTCGATCCGCGCCAAACATCCGCTGGTCCTCGACGGCCTGCCGACGCAGCCGCTCGGCGAGAGTGAATTGCTCGCCACCCTGCGTGAGATCGCGAACGAGAACCGTGTCCACCGCAGCTATCTGGGCATGGGCTACAACGGCGTCATCGTGCCGGGCGTGATCGCACGTAATGTGCTCGAGAATCCCGGCTGGTACACGCAGTACACCCCCTATCAAGCCGAGATCTCCCAGGGACGACTCGAGGCGCTGATCAATTTTCAGACGATGGTCGCGGACCTGACCGGGCTTCCCCTGGCCAACGCTTCGCTGCTCGACGAGGCCACCGCCGCCACCGAAGCAATCGGGCTCTGCCGCGCGGTTGCACGCGGCAAAAAAGAAGCGTTCTTCGCAGCCGAGGATTGCCATCCCCAGACTCTCGGCGTGCTCCGCACCCGCGCGGAGGCCCTGGGTCTGGAACTGCACGTGGGCGACCCGCGCGAGGCCGACTTCGAAGCTCTCGGCGTTTGCGGAGTGCTTCTTCAATACCCAGCGACCGACGGACGCGTCGCGGACCCGCGCGAGATCATCGAACGCGCCCATGCGGCCGGCGCCCTCGCCGTCGTTGCGGCTGATCTGATGGCGATGACTCTGCTCACCCCGCCCGGAGAGCTCGGCGCGGACGTCGCCCTCGGCACGACACAACGGATGGGGGTCCCGATGGGATTCGGCGGACCCCACGCCGCGTATTTCGCAACCCTCGATAAACATGCACGACGGCTGCCCGGTCGCCTGGTCGGCGTCTCCCGTGATCGCGAAGGGCGACTCGCCTATCGCCTCGCGATCCAGACCCGCGAACAACATATCCGGCGCGACAAAGCGACGAGCAATATCTGCACCGCCCAGGTCCTGCTCGCGATCCTTGCAAGCATGTACGCGGTCTACCACGGCCCCAATGGATTGCGTCGAACGGCGACGCGAATCCGCCAGCTCACGGGCGCTCTCAAACGCGGCCTCCTGAGACTGGGGCAGGATGTCGAGGACTTTCACTACTTCGACACGCTGCGGGTCCGACCCGTCGGCCTGACAGCGCAGGACGTGCTTCGAGCGGGCTGGGAACGGGAGCTGAATCTGCGGCCGCACTATTCCCTACAGGAGTCCCTACAGGAGCGCTCCTCACCTTCGCCGGGATTGCCCCGGAGCCAGGACGGGGACGCGGACGGGGAGAAGAGGGGTTCTGGCCTGAGGCCGGATGGCACGCTCGGGATCGCGCTCGACGAAACGACGACGCCTAACGATGTGCTCGACATCCTGGCCTGTTTCCTGCCGACTGCCGGAAAGCAGTCGCTGACTTTCGGGTACGACGACCTCGTCGCGACCGGCACCGATGAAGATGAAGATGCGCTTCCCGAAGCCCTCGTCCGAACGTCGGATTTCCTCACCCACGAGGTCTTCAACCGATACCACTCCGAGACGGAGATGCTCCGCTACATCCATCGGCTGGAGTCGAAAGATCTATCGCTCACAACCTCGATGATCCCGCTCGGATCCTGCACGATGAAGCTGAATGCCACCGTCGAGATGATTCCCGTCACCTGGCCAGAGTTCTGCGATCTGCATCCCTACGCTCCAGCGGACCAGGCCGCGGGATACGCGATATTATTCGAACAACTCGAGACCTGGCTCGGGCAGATCACGGGGCTGCCGGCCGTCTCGCTGCAGCCGAATGCCGGATCCCAGGGCGAGTACGCAGGCCTGCTCGCGATCCGCCGCTTTCATCGAGCGCGCGGCGAGGCCGAACGCGATCTCTGCCTGATCCCCGTGTCGGCGCACGGCACGAACGCCGCGAGCGCAGTCATCGCGGGCTTTCGATGCGTCGCCGTAAAATGTGACGAGCGCGGCAACATCGATGTCGCGGATCTCCGCGAACGGGTGAATGAATCCCGCGACCGGCTCGGCGCGCTGATGATCACCTACCCCTCGACCCACGGCGTCTTCGAAGAAGCGGTCAGTGAAATCTGCAGCGTGGTTCACGAAGCGGGTGGTCAGGTGTATATGGACGGCGCAAACATGAACGCGCAGGTCGGGCTGACGTCACCGGCCGAGATCGGTGCCGACGTGTGCCATCTCAATCTCCACAAGACCTTCTCGATTCCCCACGGCGGCGGTGGCCCGGGAATGGGACCGATCTGCGCCGCCGAACACCTGCGCGACTTCATGCCCGGTCACCCGGTCTTCGGCCAGGGCGCGGTCTCGGCGGCTCCTTTCGGGAGCCCCTCGATCCTGCCGATCTCGTGGGCCTACATCGCCTTGATGGGCGCCGAGGGGCTCACCCGCGCGACCGAAATCGCGATCCTGAATGCGAACTACATGGCACGTCGCCTCTCCGATCATTACGACGTGCTCTACACCGGCCCCGGCGGACGCGTCGCGCACGAGTTCATCATCGACTGTCGGCCCTTCGAACGCTCGGCCGACGTAACGGTCGAGGACATCGCCAAGCGCCTGATCGACTACGGTTTCCACGCGCCGACGATGTCCTTTCCCGTGGCCGGAACGCTCATGATCGAGCCCACGGAGTGCGAGTCGAAACAGGAACTCGATCGACTCTGTGACGCGCTGATCTCGATTCGCGCGGAGATCCGGATCCTCGAGCGTGGGGAGGCCCCGAACGGCGAGTCCCCGCTCAAGAATGCGCCGCACCCCGCGGAAATTGTCTGCGCCGATAAGTGGCCATTTGCCTACAGTCGTGAAGAAGCCGCCTACCCGGCTCCCTGGACACGCCAGCACAAGTTCTGGCCGCCCGTCTCACGCATCGACAACGCCTGGGGTGATCGCAACCTGATGTGCACCTGCCCAACCCTCGAGGATCTGGCCGAGTAGCGGAGGACCTCTGCGGGAACGCTGATCTCGGGCTAGCGTTCCGCGCTTCATGCGGATGGGAGTGCTCGAATCGTGGGCGATCCGAACTCGATCTCACAAATCCTCTGGTCTACCGACCCTCTGACTCAGCGAGCCATCGGGCTGGTGCTCGGGGCCGCGGTCGTGGCCGCAGCCCTTGTCTACGGCCCCCTGCTCCTGCGGGTCGTCCGGCTCGGCCTCCTCGAACGCCGATTGCGCAGACAGAGTCTCGAATGGGACGACGTGCACACCGACGCTGGGCACGATCCGCTACGCGAGACGCTGCTCGATTCGCTGCTGCGCGAAGCCTTCGAGGAATTCGAGCAACGCTGGGCGACCTCGCAGCTCGGCGAACGTCAGGATCGCGCGCCGATTCGCTTGAGCGACGTGTTCGACGACCGTCCGCTGCTGCCCTTCGGCCCGCGTCGAAGTCTGCTGCCCGTCCTGCCCGGGCTCTTCCTGACCCTGGGTGTCCTCGCCGCACTGACCGGTCTCATCCCGAGCCTCGCGGAATTCACCACGAACGAGGCTTCGCGCGGTGCCCAGCCCGCTTGGGTGGCCAGCCAACTCGGCCTCGCTCTACGCGCGACGACCTGGGGATTTCTGTGTGCGATCGGCGCGTCCCTGACCGGCCGCCTGATCGAAGGCAGCTTCAACGCACGAAGCTTTGGCCTCGACGCACTCGTCGAGCAGACCTACGGCTCGGTGTCTCCGGGTGAACTCGCCGAAATCACGCGGCAGACCCAACAGCGCAGCCTGGACACGCTCGGCCGGGAACTCACCCAGTTCGCCAACGAGCTCAACGAGCGGCTCGACCGGGGCCTCCAGCGGATCGAACAATCGACCGCCCGATCCGCAAGCCTCGTCTCCCAGGAACAACGCGGCGCGCTGCATACCGTCGTCCAGGAACTCTCCCTGTCCGTCCGGCAGGGTGTCGAGCATCATCTCAGCGAATTGCGCGGTGCACTACAACGTGCCATCGAGCATCAGGCCTCCGTCACCGGCGGACTCGCCGAGACCTTCGAACGCATGGTCGAAAACTCGCAGATACAGGATCGGGTCGCCCGGACACTGGTCGAAGCGGCGGGTTCGGTCGAGGAAGCGGCGCGGGTGATGAGCGGGTGCAGCAGCGAGATGCAGCCGGTGCTCGAGCATCTCGCGTCGACGAGTCGCTCCCTCTCGGAGACCGCCGATCGGATCGGCGACACCCAGCAAATTGTCGCGCGAACGGCCGAGGGCGTTCGCAGCTCGCTCGAACATGCTGCCAGCGGAGTCGACGAGCAACGTAAATTCATGGAGCGCTCCCTCGGCGAGATCCGCCGCGCGCTGGTCGGACTCGGAGATGGACTCGGCCACAGCCTGCAGCGATCGCTGCGAGAGGTCGACGACGTCCTCGGATCAACCGTCGGGCAATTACGCGACACGCTCGCCGAGAGCAACGAGACGATCGAACGTCTGGCCGGCCCGATCCGTGCGGCCGAGGGCTCGACCCGCGAAACCCACGTCGCACTCGATCGCGTGCGCAACGAAGTCGAGGCCCTGGGACAATGGATGACCCTGGCGGTGAAGCCGCTTCGAACCGGACTCGTCGATGTCGAGGCCCGCGCCGAGGACATGACCCGCGCGATCACCGAGTTCACCAACCACGCTCGCCAGATGGACAAGACGATGGAGTCCTTGCGAGAGGAAATTCACGACGAAAGTCAGCACCTGCAAGGTGCAGGCAGCGAACTCGGGCGCCGACTGGCACAGGCGAGTGACGCGATCGGACTGCTCGAGAGCACGACAGCGGATGCCGCACGGCGCGCCCGTCCGGACTCGAGTACGAGCCCCCGCGAGCGGAACTGGTCTCCAGCCCCCCCGGACCCCGGATCGGACGAGGCTCCCGACAGCCGATCCGAGAGACCGCCCAGCACGACGGCTTCTCGGAGCCACTCCACGTCGGCGAACTCTTCTCTACCGACCGCGCCCCCGACCGCGCCGTCGCAGGTCGCGCCGCCACCCCCCCAGACCGGCGAAGATCGCTCCGCCCCGCGTTCGTTCCCGCGCGATGGTTCCGAAGCCGACGACGAACAGGATTCGGCCCGAGCTGAATCCACGCTCTCCGGATTCCGGATGGGCGCGCCTCGTGCGGAGGGCCCCGATCCCTACGCGCGCTTCGAAGGCAAGCCCGCACCGCCCTCGAATCTGCGTCATTTCCCGACACCCGATCGCGCGCTCGGCGAGAACCTCAAGCTCTCGGACCTGTTGGGGCCCAGCGGGGGGCCGTCCCGACAGGACGAACCCGCGCCCGCTGACGAGGACGAAGACGCAGACAAGGATCGAGCCTCGTCCCCCCATTCGGACGACTCGGAATAGCCCGTGGCGGCGCGCTTCTACGGACGCGGAAGACGGGGCCATCGCGAATTCGTCGAACCCGTCGCCGATGCGGGCTTCGGTGAATGGTGGGCAGCGCTCGCCGTGCTCGTGCTGGCCGTGGTCGGCGTCGTTTCCCTCTCGCAAAGCGCCGGCTCGGTCACGGCGCCCGCTACCCAGGGTCCTGGTCCGGAGATTCTCGAGTTCGTCTCGATTGCCGAGCAGTCCCTCTCGGCGGTCGACGCAGCCTTCGCGGATCTCTGCCAGGAACCGGTCTTGTTGGCCCTCGAACTCGCGCCGAATTGCGAAACCGGTGTGATCACGCTGCCAGACGAACTCTTCGATGGCTTTGGAAGCGCGAGTCTCACGCCGGATGCCAAGGAAGATCTCTCCCCGGCAATCCAGATCTATCTCGCCCGGATGCGGCGCTTCCCGGCGCTATGGGATCGCCTCGAAGCGATCGAGATCCGCGGACATTCCGACCCACGCGCGGTTCGATCCCCCTACACGACCAATCTGGTGGGATCCCAACAGAGGGCCCTCGGCGTGATGATCTTCCTGATCGGGCCCGATGGGTTGCCCGAGAACGAGCGCGTCGACCTCAAACGCCTCGCCGTGGTCTCGGGGGTGTCCTTCTCTCGACCTCCTGCTTCCTGCCCATCCCGGACCCGGGAATGCTACCCGCATTGGCGTCGAGTCGAGATTCGCCCGGTTCTTTCGGAGTCACTCCGAAGGCAGGACTGGTCACGTACGCTCGAAGACGTTCGCATTACGACCCAGCGCATCCAACGGGCATCTCAGACGCATAAACGCTGAGTTCCGAAACACCCCATGGCCGCGCGGGTTCCTTTGGTATGCTCTGCCAGCTTTCAAACCCGGAGACACCCATGGATCGCTCTCGCCCGCTTCCCCACCGCTTCCTCGCAAAGGCTCTCGCCTTCGCGCTCTTCACCCTCGTGCTCGCAGCCGTCGCATGCGATTCGGGGACTCAGGAACCCGATGCGCCCGCTGCGTCCAACGAATTCGGTGCGGCGCCCTCGCCCACCGATCCGGCTTCATCGGCTGCGGCGCCATCGGCTGCGGTCCAGCCCCCGGGCGATGGATCGATCGCTCCGGAACGCTTTCCGACAGATCTTCCAGCGGGTATCGCCGCGGAAATCCCGGACAACTTCCCGTCCAACATCCCGATCTACCCGGGAGCCCAGGCCGCTCAGGGCAAGGGTGCAAATCTCGAAGGCTTGGCGGTCTCGGGTGTCCAGCTCTTGTCGAACGACTCGTCGATCGAGATCTTCAACTTCTACGAAGCCGAGCTGAAGGCGAATGGCTGGGAAATCACCGAATCGAAGAGCGACACCATGTCGAGCTCGATCAGCGCAACGAACGGAAGCTGCAAAGCCGTGCTCTTCATCCAGGCTTCGAGCAATGGCGGCAGTGATATCTTCGTCGTCAACGAGTGCTAGGACTCGACATCGCGTCGGGTCAGGAAGCGATCGAGCCGATAGAGCGGACCCTCGCCGCCTTTCAGCTCACCCACGAACGTAACGGGTAGGCCCTTGCGGACGCCCTCGAGCGTCTGCGCCGACATCAGCAGGGTATTCGGTTCGGCCTGTTTCTGGATATGCCCGGCGGTGTCGAGGACCCGGCTGTAGGCGATCCCGGAACTCAGATCGACAAGCGACACACCCGTATGGGCCCCCATTCTAAATCGGAAATCCTTTCCGAGCAAATTCTGGTCGCGATTGAAGGTTTCGAGTCGTTCGAGGATCGCGCTTCCCGCCAGGAGCGCTGACCGCGCGCTCTCGAAGAAACACATCAGCTCATCGCCATTGCTATTCAGGACCTGTCCGTCCCATTCCTCGCAGATTCCACCGACGTAGGCGCGGAAGCGCTCGAACGACACGATGATGTGTTCGTCCTTTTCGTCTCCACCCTTCATCAGCCGCGACTCGACGACGTCGACGTCCAGAAAACTGCCCATCACATTGAATTCCTCGATTTCACGATCGAGGTCGATCCTGTCCTCCATTCGCCGCGAGAGTCCCGACCCGGACTGCGCGGTGCGGTCGGCCTCCCGAGCGCGGGCGGCGAAATGAACTTCGAGCACGATGCGATCCGCGAGCTGAATCTCGTCGCCGTCGCGCAGAACACATCGATCGAGGATCGGAATGCCGTTCACGAATGTCTGGTTCGTCCCGCTCCGGTGAATCAGTTCGAGGCCGCGACCCACGATCTCGATCTCCGCATGAAGTCGTGACACGCCGCGCTCGGGGATCTGGACGGTCATCTCCTCACCCCGGCCGATCGACGTCGTCCCCATTCCGATCGAGAAGCGCGTGTCCCCGAGCGTCTCCGCCCCGCGCACAACCCAGAGTTCAGCCAGCTCGACCTCGACGAGCCGGACTTCGGTCACGTCTTCCCCGATGCCGATCGTCGAGAGCGCGAGTTCATCTTCGCCCGCGGTCGGCGCGTCGGCGACCCGGGGATGAGTGACAGGGCGCTTTAGCGCGGCCCCCGTGATCGTGGACTTGCGCGCGGCGTCCTCCAGGATCTCGCTGAAGCCGCTGAGGTTCATGCCCTTGCGGACACGCACGTCGATCGCGACCCGACCCATCTCGATCCGGTCGCCCACCGAGAGGCGCGCACGAGAGATCTCGGCGCCGTTCACGATCGTCGGGTTGGCCGCGGTCTCGATATGCTCGATCGAGGTTCCAGTGGCGTCGCGGCGAATCCAGGCCTGCTTGCGAGAGATCGACTTGTCATCGAGACGAACGACATCCGTCTGGCCGCTGGCGGGCTGACCACGGCCCACCAGGACCTCGTTGCCCTCGAGGGTGAACTGGCTCCCCGCGTCAGCCCCCGCCACCACCAACAGCTCCATCACGGGGCCGGTCGATTCCCGGTCCTCCCGGTTCCGCCATGCGGTCAGCCAGGTCGACACGCCATCCTCCCGATTGTCGAACGGGCAACCGCCGACGGCCGGAGACCATAGGATTCCACAACACCGCTTGGAAGCCGCCGTTCGTGTCGAATCATCGGAAGACCCGCGGGGAAAGTGAAGCCCGAATTCGTCGCTGAAAACGACTGGCGCAGAATGCCGCGCTGGTTCCTAGTGCCCCTCGTCCAGATCGGGCCGCCGCTGGCCCTTGAGGGTGCTCCGTCGTCGTTTGGCTTCGAGGCGACGATTGATCGCCCCCCGGGAGGGAGTGGTCGGCTTGCGCGGCGCGGCCTCGTGAAGGGCGGATTCGACCCTCTCGTAGAGACGCTCATACGCCGCATCGAGATTGCGCTGACGACTTCGATGTCGGTCCGAATGGACGATGAGTACGCCTTCGCGGGACAGTTTCGGCCTCAGGCGCGCCATCAGCTGCGCACGGACCTCTTCGCTGAGTCCCTTGGATTCGCGGATATTCCAGCGCAGCGAGACGCGGGTACTCGACGTATTCACGTGCTGGCCCCCGGGACCACTCGATCGGCTCGCTCGTTCGACGATCTCGGCGGTCGGGATGCGGTTGCCTCCGGACAGCATCCGATCCGACCTCCGCCCATCGCTATCGCTCGTCATGACCCGCTCCGGACACTTCCGACCCTCCGACGTTATTCGCTGAATGGCCGGATGGCTCTACAGAGTCTCGCCCGGTTGGTCGAATCGTCCAGAGGCAGACCCCAAATCCGGGATCCCCGAACCATTCCGCCGTCGGATCAAGGGAAGCGCGACTTCGTGACTGAGTCCAGCCAAGAGCAGCTGAACACGCGCGTCGTTCTGATCCAGCAGAGCGACGAATTGTCGGAGTTCGCCGAGCTGCTGAACGAATTTGGCGTGTCGATCGATGTCCGTCGTGGCCCACTGCCGACCGCGGATGACCTCGCCGGTGCCTCGATCGTCGTCGTTCCCGGCGGCCGGCTGACCGAGTCCGGCACGCCGAATCTAGCCTTCTGGCCCCGCACGATCGCCGTCGTGGACAACGCGAGCAAGACGCTGGTCTCGCACCTGAATCGGTTGGGCGTCGCAATGGTGATTCGCCGCCCACTGCACCCTCGAACATTGCGACTGCTGCTCCTGCACGAGATCTATCGTGGCCCGGAGCGCCGCAAACGCAAGCGAATCCTGATCGGCCATCCCATTCGCGTCGGAAGCGGCCTCTTTCCCCAGCGTGCCACACTGCTCGAGCTGTCACCGACCGGTGCGCGACTCGACCTGCCGAACGCGCCCGAAATCGGCAGCACACTTCGCCTCCTGCTCGGCAAGGACTTGACGCTGGACAAGCCGCTCAAGCTCAAGGTCCGGGTCAAGCGTTGTATCCGCCCACCCGGCGGCCAGGGCCGCAGCGGGAGCGAAATCGGAGTCGTCCTGCTCGACCGAAAACGTCATGCCAACGCCATCCAGGGAATTCTCGATCGTTTCTCGACGGGCCCGGCCGCCTGGAACGGGAAACTCGCCGCCCCCGAGACCCCTCGCCCGTCCACGCCCCAACCGGCGCAAGAGTCATTGGCCAGCAAAGAAAGCACTCCGACCCCGTCCGCTCGAAAACTGCCGCCCAGCTTTTCGCCCGCCTCTCCGGCACCCGCTTCGCTGCCCCCTGTTGCGCCGGTCCACGCCGCACCCGCTCCCACGCCGGTCCACCTCGCATCCACCCCCGCGCCGGTGACCGAACACGAAATCGAATTCGAGGACGCCAGCGAGTTGGCCGTCGAGGAGACCCCGATCGACGAAGCACCCGAGCGCGATCTCGCGCACGAATCGGACGCGGCGGCGACCGATGCTGAATCGTCCGAGCGAAGGAGCGACCCCCGTGTCCCCTACGCCCAACGCGTCGTCGCCCTCGGCGAAGAAGCAGCGCGCATCCTGGTCGGCCGGGACCTATCACAAGGCGGCATGCGCATCGCCGCAAACGACGCCGTGGAGATCGGAGACGTCCTACGCGTCGCGCTTCACAGCGGCGCGGAATCGGAGCCGCTCGTCGTGATCGCGCGAGCACACCGGAACGACACCTGCGACGGGTACGCAGAAACGGTCTTGACCTTCGAAAACCTGTCCGATGGACAGCAGATCCTGCTCGAGAAGATCATCGCCAGCAGCGATCCGATCCACGCGAGCGGCGAAGACGGGGAAGGTCGTGATGGGGCGGTCGTGTTTGGTGAAATGCTCGAAATGGTGGAACGCAACAGCCGGCTGGTCGACTCGGATCTCGAAATCGACGCCCACCTCGACTCAATCTTCGATGCAGGCGAGTCCGTAGAGGACGCTCGGTAGACCCACGGGACCCACCCCCGCTTCGTCGTACCAATCGCGCTCGAGTTCATCGGCCGATGCCGCCCGCGCGAGCGCCCGCATCGAAGGGGTGATCTGGCGCGCCATCTTTGCGACGCCGTGCCCATCATCATAGATCCGCTTCTCGATTCGGCTCTCGAGCGCGATCGCCAACGCCAAACGCGCATCCCGCAGCGCACTCGCACTCTGATCCCGGCTCTTCCAGGTCGGCCCCGCGATTCCGGTCGCGCAAATCTGCCCGGCCTTCGCGGGGGGCTCGATGAGCCAACGCGGATAATCGGGACGCGGCAGGTCACGAAGAGAAGCCTCCGGCCAGCAGCCGAGCGCGTAGACTTGTCGGATGCGACGTCGGCCCTCGGCAGCGAGATCCGTCTCGGCCCAGAGCGCAACGATTCGTGCGTTCTCGAGGGTACCCGAGAGCGCCTGGGCCGAGACCTCGAAGCTGCCCCACGAGCCTTCCCCGCTAATCGTCTGGACATCGATCTCGAGACTGCCGGACGCGAGCGCTTCGATCGCCGACAGCCGCGCATAACGGATCGCGTTCCGCGGATTGAGCGTCGGCCCCGAGGACCCGACGGCGCAATCAGCGGGGGGCGCGTCGACCCAGGAGGCGAGTGGTCGCCGGCCCGCTCGATCATTCACGGCCGAGTGCCCGTCGTCCGACAGACCCGGACCACTCGCGGCGCACGAAATGAAACAGGCCGCGAGGCCCAAAAGGCTCGCGACCTGCATTCTTTTCGAATCGACTCGGCTCATCGAAGCGCCGCCTATCTCACTCGAGAAGAGGCGTCCCGAATCGCAATCGAAGTGCCTCTAGTCGTTTTGAGAAGAGAGTGGAACGAAGCGCCTAGTAGTCTTCCATCTCCTCATCGAGCTCCGCGAAGGACTTCTTGGCCCGCGCCTCGATGAAGCTACGAAGCCTATTGGACATGTTGTCCATCTCGCGCACGGAATTCTCGAAGGCCTCCACGTCGAGGGCGACGAGGATGTAGAGCTGCCCGGTCTGGGAGACCCAGGTCTTCTGGACCGAGGTTCCGTTCAGGGTCGCCTTGGAAAGAGAGATCGTCGTCGAAGAGAACTGCTCGGCATTCATCTCCGATTCACCGTCGGTGACCTGTTCCTGGAAATCCTTCATCATGTTCTTGACCTTGGTCTCGAGCGTGCGACTGATCTCGGTTCGGGCCCGGGAGGTCGCCTTCGTTCGAGCGATCGACATGCTGCGTCCGATCTTCGCGTCGCCCACGCCACAGATTCGGGCGCCGCCGTCGTCGCCCCAGTAGGCCGAACAGCCTTCGAGCACCCAGCTCGGGGCACCCGCGAACTCGTTCGGAAGCTGCTCGTCGGGTGTGACTACCTTGCTACCGCACCCCGCGGTCGCAATGACGGCGGCCAACGCCGTGGCACCGAGGAAAAATCGAATCATTCGGTTCTGGACATGCATGGTTCGTCCGCCTCCAAGCTGTATCGGGCCCAGCCGGTCGCTTCGGCCCACTCTCCGTTCCGCGCACTCTGTCAGGTCCACTCGAACCCATTGAAGCTGCTCGGGAATCTGCGTATTCGATGGGGAAACCCCCGTCGAGCGTTGAGATTAAGTAGCGTATCCACCTGGATAGGTTTCATCCTCGGATCCGTTTTTCCGCCAAAATTCCGTGTGCGCGAGGCGGGAAGGATGGATGCAACACGACGAGAGGTTGACGAGAGGTCGCTACGTCCGATTGATCGGCTCTCGGAGGTTTCCCCTGCATTGACCCCCCGGACTCTTCGCCTCCGCTCGATCGCGTGGGGACTCTGCGTTGCCTGCAGCCTGCTCAACGCCGAATCCGGCCTGGCCAGGGACAGCCCTGAGTGGGTCGAACGAAACGGAGCGAGCGTCGAGTTCCCAACCGAGCACTACCTGCTCGGGTTCGCTCAGGCCCACGGAAGGGAAGAGGCGGTCGAAAGCGCCAAACAACAGGCCACCGCGGATCTCGCGCGGCAGATCTCCGTTCAAATCGAGTCGAGTGTCGTCGACATCACTCGAGAGGCGAATGGTCGGATCGAGAATGATCTCACGATCCAGATCCGCGCCACTTCCGATATCCGACTCGACGGCATCCGCTTCGAGACCCACCGCAGGCGCAAGAACGTGTGGACGCTCGCCGTACTCGAACGATTGCCCGCCGCCGTCAGTCGCCGGAAACTTCGGGACCGCGCCCTCACCCTGACGCAAGAATGCCTCGATGCGGCCGCCAAAGAGGAAGCGGCGGGGCGTATGATTCAGGCCCTCGCCGCCTATCGCAGCTGTCGCACGTCGCTGACCGACGCGCTCGGGCACGAGGCGGTGGCCGCGGCACTCCAACGCGGCGGCTTGCTCGAGGATGAGGTCGGCCGGCGTCTCGCCCGCTACGCCACGCGAATCGACACCCGCGTTCGCGCCATCCCGCACGAAGATGCAGACTCGATTCGCAGTGCTGCCGGGGGTCTCGCCGCTCAGCTCGCCAGCGCGGGGATCGGCCGTGGAAGCAACATCCAGGTCGCACCCCTGCTCTATCAGGGTCGCGACATCTCGAGCCCCTTCGGCCGTGAAATCGCGCTCGCCCTCGAATCCGCGATCGGGCGCACGGCCCCCACAGCCGGTGCTCACCCCGCCGGCGTGATCGTCGTGCGCGGCACCTATCGCGAAGGCGAGGAAGGCTTCCAGCTCCGCGTTGGCGCCAAGCTGGCCGAATCTGGCGTTCTCCTAGCGAGCGCCGAGATCACCCTCGCGCAGAGCGGCGTTCCAACCGGCATGCCCACAAAACCGGCGAATTTCGAGCGTTTCGCAGCGGATGCAGACAAGCTCTCCGGCGGCGAAATCGTGTCGGGCGATCTGCGCGTCGAGCTCCGGACCAACAAGGGAAACCAGGGAATCATCTTCGATGAGGGCGAGGAGCTCGTCCTCTTCGTGCGTGTGAACCAACCGGCCTGGATCCGATTGATCTACATCCTCACCAGCGGAGACCACGTCCCGATCACGCAGGCATGGTTCATCGACGAGAGCAAGGTGAATCAGCTCGTCGAGTATCCAGCGTCCTTCGAAATCGTCGCACCCTTCGGGATCGAGATGATCCACGCGATGGCATCCACCGAAAAGCCGCCGAAGCTCGTGACAGAATCCAGCCTGATCGACGGCGAGTCCTACGAGGTCATCCGAGACGGAGCGAATCAGGTCGTGCGCACGCGCGGCCTGGCGCGTAAGACGAAGAAGCAGATCGCCGAGCAGACGCTCCAGCTCACGACGATGCGCGCAGCGCGCGAGCCCGCTTCGCGCGGCGAGGACGCGCGGATCAACGGATGCTGAGCACCTGCTCGTTCAGCAGATCGGAAATATCCGCCAGGTTTATCAGGCTTCCACTCGCGCAGGCATCCCGACCGGCTCGTGCACTCCGAACGGCTGATGGCGGGACCCAACAGAGGATGGCGAGTTCGAAGGCCTCGAGAGATCGCCCACGCCGCCGCCCGAGCGCCTCGACCCACAACCCGAGCGGCGGCCGGTCGCGAACATCAAAGAAGCCGCGACTCGCGATTTCCGCCTCGCCCGTCGACAACGATCGCCCGGGCCAATAACAGAGCCACTCACCCCCGAGCGGCGACGACCCAGGGGTTCCAGCCGACGGACCGGAAGACGCGTCCAGAAGGGAATGGCGGGCGCGTGCGACGCAAGCGAGCAGGTCCTGGGCAACGACCGGAGTCGGTTCGTTCTCGAGTTCTTCGAGTTCGGCCGAAACGCCCGCGACCGCGCGCGCGAGGTCGCGGGCGCAATCCGGCCAGTCGAGTCTCGACAAAACGCGCACACGCTGCTCGATGCGCGCGCGCTGATCGTCGTCCAGGGGCGGGAAGGGCTCAGTCGGTCGTTTGTCCGACAGCAGGTTGACCACGACCGCACGCGTACCGGTTGCTAGAAATTGTCGTAGTCGTCGAACGCGTCTTCGAGTTCCTGGACCGACTTGTTCGAGCGTTCGATGACTTCGGCGTATTCCTTGCGCACCTGTTGAAGCGTTTCGTGGAGATCGTTCTCCATGTTGGGCACCCCGTACATCTTCGTCCCGTCCGGGGTCGTGAACTCCCGAGCTTCCGGTTCGGGCTCCGGTGCGCGCTGCTGCGCGGGAGGTGCCGGGCTCGGATCCGTGCGCGGCTCGGCCGGGCGTCCGGGCTCTGCGTTCGGCACCGGAGCGGGCATCGGCGCTGCCTGCGGCGCAGGCTTCGCATCCGAAACGGAAGTACGTGGGACAGCAGCGACATGCGCCACGCCCTGCTGATTCACCCAGTTGAGTGCGAGCGAGCTGCGCAACGAATAGTTCAGCCCTTCGAGGGGCAAACCCTGGGCGTTGACGCGTCGCACGAAGGTGTTCACGCCGACCAGCCGCGCGTATTCGTCGAGCAGTGGCCCTCCGGAGTTGCCGGGGTTGATCGCGGTGTCGGTCTGGAAGATGTCACGCGCTTTTTCGCGGCGCTTGCTCGATATGGTTCCCGTCGTGAGGGTCCACAGGCCCCCGCCGCCCGGGTGCCCGATCGCGGCGACGTCCTCACCGATGTCGACCTCTTCGGAATCTCCGACCTCGATCGGGCGGATATCCGCCGGCACGTTCTTCACACGAAGCAGCGCGAGGTCGAGGTCCGCGTCACGGGCGATGACGTCGACCAGGTAGGGCTTCGTCAGGTCCTTCTTGTTGTCGCCCGAGATCGGGTTCGGCTTGAAGTAGACGACGATATTCGAGTAGAGCCCACCGCCCTTTCCATTGGCGATCACGTGATTGTTGGTCAACACGAGTCCATCGGCGGTCAGGATCGAGCCGGTCCCCGAACTGCCGGCGCCGTTGTCTTCGAATCCGAAGATCAGCACGACGGAATTCGAAGCAGCGCGGTACACCTCTGCAGGAGAGAGGGCCTGGGCCTCACCCGCCCAACCGAGTAGGACGGGGGCGAAAACGCCCACCACACCGATCGCGGCCACCAGGATGTGCCGCAGCCGCTGGAAACTCTCTCGATCTTCAATTCGCATCACTTACCTTACCTCATCTGCTTTCCGAGGATTTCATCCGAAACCCGCCAGGGAGATAGCTCCCCAACCTGCGAGACGCACGAACCGGTGCCCCGCTCTCTCCCACTCGTCACCGATCGGTGCGAATTCGCCGCACCTCCGACGACAAGCGTCGCCGACCAACAAGCGTCGCCGACCCATATGCGTCGCCGACCACAATGAGTGTCGCCGGAACGAGAATTCGTTCCGCCGAAGGTTCAGCCCTCGTCGCCCTCGGCCAGGAACTCTTTGAGCCGTTTGTCGAGCTTTCGGGATAGATCGAGTTCACCCTTGCGGCGTGCCCTCAGCCGGGCTGTCGAGGGCTCGGGATGGCTCTCTGCCCCCTCGCTCTCCGCCGCGATGATCGCCGGATCGCCGGGATTCGGGCTGCCGATCTCCGCGGATCCCTCCCAGCGATATTCGACCCACTCCGTGCCGCGCTCGACGCGGCTCAGTCGCAGCCGCGCCTCGATCGGCACGACGCTCGCCCCGGCCGCGGGGCCGACCTGGAATCCCATACGGGTCAGATTGCTGGCGATCTGTTCCCGCAGCTGGGGAAGCGAGCCCGACACCTTCCCACTCTTCGGATCGACGTCCTCGGTCTTCACGATGAAGCTGAGTCTGCGCAGCTTCTCGTCGGCTTCCACACGAAGCTGGCCCGTTCGGACCGGACGTGGCCCCAGACATTGGCTGCCCAGGACACGACTTCGAGCCTGCAGTCCATCCAGCGTGACACCGACGTCGACGGCCTTCACCGCGGCGCGAATCGCGAGTAGGGGATTCGGATTCGAGCGAGCCTCGCCGGTAAGCGAACCGAGCCGGGTGACGAGGTCGCGCCCCTCGCTTCGAATCCGAAGGCATTCCCTGTTGCGTTCGAGGACCGCGAGAGCCCAGATCTCGCCCGAGCGTGGATCCCGCCAATGCAGCGGGACCTCGGCCCCCTGGAGTTCGATATCCGTTTCGATCACCGTCCTGCTGAGAAGATCCGAAGTCTGGATCGCCGAATCTCCGACGACGTTCTCCTGCTCGATCAATTCGATCTCGGATTTCAGTTGCGCGGAGAAGACCCGCGACAATTCACCCTTGGCCGCAATCTGCGCGGCAGCCAGGGATTCCCCGGTCCCCAGCGCCGAAACGAATTCTTTCTTCGGGAACGCGGGGGGGATCTCACCATTCACCCAACCGGGCGTTGCGCTCATCGACGCACAACCCAGGGGTCCGACACCCGACACCAGGCCGACCAGGGCGATCAGAACCAGCCCGCGAACGCTTCGAACCCGATCTCCCGCACGCATGACGATACACATCACTATTTCACCGTCCTCAGAATGACGAACTGACGCCCGCCGGACTCGATGTCCACGTTCAGCACCTCGCGCGATTCAATCAATATCGACTGCGCGGTCACGAAGTCGACCTGCAGATCATGCGATCCGGCAGGCAGGATCATCGAAGACATCCAGATCTGATCCGGCAAGGTGGACCAGACTCGTTTATCCGCCTGTTCGCTGGCGAAACGCGCGATGTTTCCGATGATCGAGGTGGTCAGGCTGAGCAACGAACCGTAATCGCCACCGGCCTGTTCCGCGGCCATCTCCGCGCCTTTCTGGATTGCGTATTTGATGGCGGCCCTCGCGATCGCCTTCGTCCGAATCCGAACGATGCGGTCTGCGAGGTCCTTCTCGGCGATTGCGCCGATGTCCTCGACCAGTTCGGGTCCGGTTATTTGTGTCGCCCCCTCGACCCGAGGTTCCATCAGCGCAATCGAATAGGGCCGATCGACGTATTTCGGAAAGGCGACCGAGACGAAGTCGACACCCGAAATCAGGGAGGCGACGGCGGTTGCGCGACCGATGTCACGGCTCGCATCGTCGTCGGCTGCGAGCTGTAGCGCCGCGACGAACAGCCACGCCTCGGAGAAGGGGATCGTGAACTTGTCTTGATCCTTGATCGGCACGAGCCCGTTGTAGTGGAGGATCACGAGTTCACCGGTACCCGTCGGGATCTCCCGCGCATCCCCATCCCAACCCTTTTCGCGAAGATCGTCAGCGGCCCAACTCCCCAGGCGCTGGGCAACCCGACCGGCATTCCCGAAAAGTGAGCCCGGGCGCGAAACCGCAAAGTTGGTGCCGTAGTCGGAATAGGCATCGAGCGCTTTTTTGTAGTCGACCAGAGCCGAATCGTATTCACCGTTCGACTCGTAGACCAGCGCGGACAGATACCGAGCAAAGGCATCTTCCTGGTAGACATTCTCGTTCGAGCTGTCGATCTGAAGCTTGCGCAGATAGTCACCGACCTGACGTATCTCGACCAGCGCGGATTCCGAGTCCTGCATCAGGATATAGTTCATCGCCGCGAAGAGATGGATCAGCGTGCGCTCGAAGTTCTCGCCGGCATAATCGAGGGCGTAGTCGTTGCTCATCAACGACAGGCCCTCGTCACTCAAGCTCTTGGTGTAGAGCTCGTTCCCGATTCGCTTCGCCTCTTCGAAAGCCGTATTGCTTTCGGCATATTGACCGTCGACATGCAGCAACATCCCGCGTTCGAGGTAATAAAGCAATCGATTCTCGTCATCGTAGGCCTTCGTCTTCTCCGCCTCGACGATCGCGATCGCGGCCGCGTAGTTCCCGATCACCATCTGCTCGGCGAGCCGTTGCTGGACGCGTCCGGTCGAGGCGCAACCCGCCAGGAAGAGCGAGCACAGAACGAGCGAGCTGGCGCGAGTGATGAAGGAGAGCAGGCGGGGACGAGACGAATAGAGCGGGTGGATAAACATCGTGATGATCCCTTTGGTCTGGCCCCAGGTCGCCGGACGGCTCACGCCAACAGATCGCCGACGCGGGGCGGAGGGATTCGACCCGGCGAACGAATCGAACCCTGAGCGCAAAGCCCTCTACAATCGATATCGGGATTGTTTCACGACCTTCTTGATCTTCTTCTGCCCGATCCAGACTTTTTCGTTCGTTTCGAGATTGATCATCTCGAGCTCGACCTGATAGAAGCGAACCGCCGTTCCCGCAGCGGCATCGATGATCGAGTTGATTCCGCCGATCAACATGAAATCAGCGCCGACCTCCTTGCCCATGCTCTTCGCGGTATCGAGGGTTGCGTTGCGCAGCTGGTCGAGGCGCTCGTCGCGCACCCCGCCCCGCTCGTCGCTCGAAGCCACGACCCTGACGCGGCCAGAGTTGACAAAGGCCCGTTCGAGATCCTTGGTGAACGTGCGCGTATTGATGTGCTCGCTCGATCGATTCCGGACCGCCCCGACGATCACGGTCGGCTTGGCGCCGGTCGCGCCCCGCCAATCGTCGATCCAGACGCGGCCGAGGGAGTCCGCGACCATCTCCTCGGAGACGAGCCGGCTATCCGTATCGTTCCAGAATCCGGAGATATCGATCTCTTCATTCGCATCGTGCCGACTCACTTGCGGTCCGCTAGCGCAACCGCCGAGCAGCGCGACGAGCGCGACGAGGGCCACGAGCACCGCCCAGCGGCGCCCGGTTGACTTTGAAGTCGATTCGGCCTGTGAAACGCAATGCATCGTCTCTCCCCCTATCCTCAGTCGTAGCCAAAATTGGAATCCCCGACATGATCCGCCTTCCAACCCGAGGGGTCAACGCCCGCAGGCTCGGCAAGCCAACTGGATCTCACGTCGGTGGAGTGCAGTGCAGACACCGGATCGTTAGGTTTCGGGTGGACCAGCCGTAGCCAGGGGTCGAAACATGTCGACAAGAAGAGCCACTCGAAGCGCGCGCGAACACGCCGGGAAACCGCGGTCGGCGAGTGCCGGCGCGCTCGCCCTCACCAGCCTGGGCCTCTGCGCGATCGGGTCCGTACTTGCTTGCACCTCGAATCCAGCGCCGGAACCCTCGGCTCTCTCCCGAACCCGATCGGTGAGCGATACCCTCGCCGACGCACCACCCTGGGTGACGGACGGCTGCCGCGCCTATTGGAGCGACGCCGAGAAACGCCGCCAGGTCGTCTGCGGAATCGGCTCGGCCGCTTCGAATCGCAATCGCGTGGCCGCGCGAGAGACGGCGATCGCTCGGGCGCGTGCCGTCATCGCAAGAAGCCTCGAAGTCACGATCGAGAGCCTGGTTCGCCTCGAAGAGCGGGGAGCAGGCGACGCGGACCTCGACACGATCTCTCATCAGCTCTCGAGTACTTCACTTCGCGGCGTTCAGCTCGAATCCGTGTGGCGAGCCGAAACGGGCGAGGTTCATGCCCTGGTTTCCCTCGACCTCAATCGGGTCCAGAAGACTGTGCGAAGCTCCCGTTCTCTGTCGCCGGCCGCGCGAGAGGATCTGGCCCGGCGGGCAGCGGAGGCCTTTGCGGCACTCGATGCCACGTTCGCTCGGGAATCCGGAGAGACCGACGACAAATCCGGTGACTAGGTGTGGGACCTACACAGCTTGTTGACGAGCATTCCTGAGTCGCTGCATCGGAGTTTTCTTTCCGAGTGAGCGATGGGGTCGTTCATGATTGTACTTCGTTATCCAGGGCCGCAACGAGGCGGCCCGCATGGCTGAAGTCCGGAACAC
>SMVB01177625.1_pt1 | contig 49997 bp, 78 predicted proteins | sample 2456461 | NCBI WGS metagenome assembly SMVB01 (sample SAMN11095934, study PRJNA526329) | marine sediment metagenome | biome: Marine sediment; feature: Surficial sediment; material: Deep marine sediment; isolation source: Hadal surficial sediment | place: Pacific Ocean | collected 2014-05 | depth...
GTCACCCCGTGCTTTACCGCCAGTCGAACCCAGTTGCGGCCCCAATCCACCCACCCTTGGCCTCCCCTAGCACATCACTACAATGTAGCAAAGTGCCGTGCATTGTGACATGGTGAGGGGTAGATGCACCCTGTCATCCGCCCACCCCCACGCCTCAGTCATACCAGCCAGCAGCATACGCATCACATCGCTCCTCTATCTGCCTCAGGTGCCACGCCTCAGCCTCCAGTGTCGAGGCCACGGCTATCCGTAGCCTCTCAGGCATCGACGGAGCAGGACGATAGGCCCATCCCGCTCCCGCTATGGCTGCCCCCTTCATGCGTTGATCCATGCGGCTCTGCCTGTACACACGCAGCCTCTTGGGCATGCGGTGTATCACGTTACGCAGTGCTAACCCCATGACTCCACCTCCACGCACACAGCCCACAACACCACTATCACAAGCAGCATACCCATAGCACACCTCTTCGCCTCCAAAGGTACGGTTTCACACCCCCTGTGGTGTGGGCAGTCAGCCTGCCCAGTCAGATACAGGTCGCACCATGCGGACAGGTATGTCCACCACACCGGCCTGCATCTTGGCCCACCGTTCGGCCACGGTGAGCCGTTCGCCCACCACCACCTTCTCCACACCCTTGCAGTTGGACCGGGTGATCTCACCCAGCCAGTACATGCACATCTCATCCGACTGAGCTACGCCCAGCACCCCCGTCATCGTCCAGATACCGTACTGGCACAGGGCATCGGGGTAGGTGCGACCGTAGCAGAACGCCAGCCTGTCACTGTAGTCACCAGCCATAGCTCAACTCCTCAGCCTCCGACTACGAAAGCATGAACGTGGTTCAGGTCATCCTCAACCCACGCTCCGTTACGGGCAGTGTCACCCGTGATGCTGATCATATCAGCAGCACTGTCATTGTAGATCACCCAAAACACCTGCATTTGTATGATGTGCATAGCACACTCCACTAGAGTCAGGCCCCCAACCGCGTCCGTGTTCAGCGATAGCAGGGTTCAGGTATAGTGTAGTGAGTGTAACCCTATCGCGGACGGACAAACCACGACCACCCCCGTCAAGGGGTAGCGTGGCACTTCTCAACGGGAGTCACGGTCAGGTCAGGCGTCCAGCCACACTGTCCGATAATCCACATCGTCAATCTTCGACGCATCGACGGCCAGCTTGAGCAGGCCAACGTATTCGTAGCCCATAGGTACAACTCCCACGCCCCCAAGGTAAAGGCACGGTGGGGGCTTTCACCCCACGCGAGCCGGTCAACCCAAGCCCCGATCAGCAGCCGAAGGCCAGCTTGTTGATCTGCTTGGCCTCAGTGGCCGTCAGGCGGGCCTTGAGGTTCCGGTTCAGGTTGCGGTTGAAGAACTGCAACCCTACGGTCTGCGGTGTGGCCTGTCCGGCCACGACACCGTTGGGCATACCCGTCAGGGCGGCCCACGCGATGTCCATCACGGCATCCAGACTGGACTGCGTGATGTCACGGTGTTCCCGCAACGCATCGAGAGACTCCGGGAAGATCCACCCCTCGGAGACATCACGAAGGGCCTTCTTGGCGATCTTCGAGGCGTCAACGAGCTGGCGGTACACACGGCCAAGGGTCCGAGCATCCTCTTTCGTGGCATCGCGGTTATCGACGGTCACGGCAACGCTCTTGCTCTGAGTAGTCATGGTTAGACTCCTATGTTATCAGAGACTGCGACACAACGCCGGTAAGCACGATACTTACCGGACGCATGAATAACCGGGGGGATCTTTCGACCCCCCCGGATCAGTGTCAAGCGTGTCCGATAACCGTAGCTGCCGTTGCTATCCGGTTAGCCCTTTGAGAGGGGTGATTATCGGGCCGTCTATTATTCTCCCACGGCAGGGGAGGGTCACCGTTTATCGGTTTATATGCCACACGCCAGTCCGTGCCCATCGTTGTGGGTTATCGGCGGTTTCGAGCATCGTCGGTCACTGCTGACCCGTTACGAACGGTGTATTATCGGTCCCTTCCCGGTACTCACTGCCATCGGACTCCGTGTTATCGGACTTAGCGGTTTGCTTCCCGTATCCCGTATCCTTATCGGATGTAGGGGTGCTGATCAGGACTGATCGGCTTCGTTCTATGCTCTAGTGGCTGGCTGGTGTTCCCTTGCAGGTTCGCATTATCGGACTACGCGGCTTGGCCGCTGCCGATTCCTGTTGGGATACTGTACTCAATCCGGGAATATCCGTCCCCCGTTAGGGGTCCTGTTGTGACGGGCCATCGTGGCTGGCGGGGTCAGTAGGTGACTCGTGAGAGCCGATAACTGGTGGTCCTCTTATCCCTTCTCTATTGCACACTGCGGTTTGCTTTTTCCAATCCCGTAGGATGGTAGTGGCTGGCCCGCTTCCGTCCGGCTGTTGACCCGGCGACTCATATCATCGAATACAATCGGTCCCCTTGCAACACCTAATCGAAAAAGGTTAGGTCCGATAACGCTCCCGGCCCCTATCCTTTATAGTCGGCGGGAGATACCGAACAGGACCCGAACCCGCCGATAATCGTCCAGCGGAAGGGGTCGAGAAGGCCGTCCGATAACGGGTCCGATAATGTGTAGGATCGCTCCTGCGGGGTCCGTGCCCCTTCCCGGTGCTGGCGGGGGGTCCCGGCACGGACCCGGCACGGACCCCGTGCGGCCTTTGAGAGGGAATAGTCCGATAACTCGCTGGACGCTGGATCGGCAGGGGGGCGGTTATTATCGGACGAAAAAGGCAGGTTATCGGACCATGCCTCGGCGTGCCAGCCGCTGATTATCGGACCCCCGTGAGATTATCGGACCATCCCCCCGGAAAGGTTATCGGACCCTGCGGCGGGCGGCGGAACGTCCGATAACGCGGCCCCCGGTTGTCCGATCTGTAGCGATTCTGCCGGTTGCAGGTTATCGGACGCGGGGGGGTCGGCGGGGGGTGCGGGGGGCGATCCTTGTTCAGATCCCCCCGCTTCCACACCCTACCCCCAGTCGATCCTACATTCCGAGGAATTGCATGAACGCACCCCCTTGATTGACCCGTTGGCCCATCAAGGTGTCCACCAGACCAGTCCGCACCGTCGCTTGGGTGTCGTGGTCGGGTTGTTCGCGTCCGCTGAGGGTTTCCCCCAGCAACCACATGGAAAGGGCCTGATTGAAGTCTCTTGACTCGCCAGCGGTCAAGAAAGGCTCCCTTGGGTCCACGCGGGGGTCCTTCACCACCGGGGCGGGCTGCACGACCTCGTTAGGGTCCACTTCCCCTCGGCCCTCGGCCAAACTCTTCGCAACGGTCTCTTCGGCAGACAGTCCACTCCGTTTTACCTTGTCCACGACACCTGCGGTGTCAGTTGGGGGTTTTCCTTGCGTTGCAAGGGGTTGTCGGTGTGCCATATCATCTCCTCCGGTTTTGTGCGAGCAGAGTACGCTCAACAGCCGCTCTTGCAGCAGCTTGGCCCTTTGCGGTGACCACGGTGCCCTGATCCTTCGCAATCTGCTTGACTTTCGCCAAATGTCGCATTACGAACGCTCTCTGGAACTGAGAGAGCGTTGGTTTCTTCTGTGATGCTGCCATCGTCATAATTCCTTTAGTGTGTCGATTGCATGTGCCCTTAGGCACAACTCGAAGAACTTCTGGAGGTCGGGGCGTCCAGTTTCGACCCCAAGCACCATCATGTGGGCTCGGCGGGTCTCTAGGCTCTCTTCCATCTTCCTTTTGACAGCCTCAGGCTTTCTCGGCCCTTTCGCCATGACTTCCTGCCCTTCCCCGCCATTTCCTTGTCCCACTGCTCGGCAGTAGCGACGGAGGCGGCTATATGTCTCTCGGCCTCCCTCTTGGAGGGATCGAGGACTACATGGGACACGAATTGGGTCACTGCACCGTAGCAGGCATCAATCTCGTCGTCGTAGCCAAGGGCACCACGGTCCCGGTTGAGATGAGTGAACTGGTAGAGGAAATTGCGTCTGTCGTCGTCATCCTTGCGATAAACGCATCGGGAGTGTACCACCAGTCGGTGGGACCCCACGATGGGCTCCAAGGTGTCGAGGATGCGAGTTTCCTTCTGCCCAGTGACGTAATTTAGCTCCACGCTCACTTGCCCGTTCCATTTGATGAGAATGGGCTGTAGGAGTTGGGCGTAGGCACTTTCTGTCTTGCTGCCTCCCCAGTTGGACTCCACGATGTACTTCTTGACGCCGTGCTTGAATCCCAGCCGTGAGAGCTTCTCCATGAGGGTTGCGGAGTTCCCACCCCGCATTCCGCCGCAGTCGAGGATGTAGATGATCCCATTGAGCACTCCCGCGACACAGTAGCCTATGCTGTCGGCCCCACCGCCTGCGGGGTCAATGTACATGAGGAGGTCGGTGTACTTCTCGTACTGGGGCTCTATGTGGCCGGGACCACAGAAGTAGTCCTCTCCCAGTCCCCACGGGTGGAGATCGGGGATACGCTTGAGGATTCCGCCGTAGTAGATGTTGGTGGGGGCACAGTCGCTCGGAGCGTCGAATATGATCAGGTCCCTCAGCTTGAGGGGGAATCGTGCGGCGTCCGAGTAGCTGGGGTCCAGCAGCATCTGGAGAGCGTAGTACGCGAGGCCCTTGGCCTTCTTCTCGATGAGGCGTTCACGGGGGAACCTCTCCGGGTAGGAGGGGTCACCGGGGGACTCCCCGTCGTGTACCCGTTGCAGAAGCATGGGCGAGACATACTCGGCCTGCTCCCCAGCGGGGTCCACCAGTTCAGCGGGCCACTTGCGGATGGCGTAGCCCTTGTTGTCCAACTCGAAGTACACGGACTCCTCCGTCTGCGGGGTGCCCATGTACATGATGGTGCCGCCCTCAAGGATGAGGGACTCGCACTCCTGAACCTTCTTGATGATCTTCCGACGCTTGCCGGGGGTCCCTGAGTTCTCCGGGATCTCGATGTCGTCGGGGATGATGATGTCGGGGTGGGAGCCGGTCCAACCTCCGAACAGCGGGTAACATGCGAACGATGGGTCCTTGCCGGGGCCTGCTCCCCGGACATCGAACCTCGTCATCTTGTTCTGCTCCTTCGCCAACCCCCGAACCTTCTTGCCGTGGTGGAGTACCACATCGCTTTCAGGGTCAGGTCGCAGGTGGTGGAGGAGTTCGCAAGCATCCATGATCTGCTTCACCAACGACGCGGACTCTTCTGCCTTTACTCCGTTGGAGCAGATGAGGCAGACGCGGATCGTTGGATTGCAGTACCAGAGCCAGCAGCAGTATATACAAGAGATGACGGACTTCCCACATCCTCGCATGGCCTGTACCTGTCCTCGGCGGATGCCGTCCTGCGATTCGGGAAGGCCCCGCATCCAGTCCATGATGTCGTACTGGATGGCGTGAGGCTCCCCGAACTTGAGGATCTCCGTGAAGATCAGGTAGGCGAAGTTACGGAAGTCGTGAAAGGGGTCAGTCGTCGGATCGAGGTGACTCAGCTTCTGTGCCAGCATCGGTGATCCTAAATGGGAGGGACAGCTTGGCCGCAATCCGCTCCATCTGCGAGCCGGGTATTGGAAGGGCTGTCACATCGTTGTCCTTGAGGAAGCGGAGGATAGCCTGCATCTGCCCAGCGGTGACCTCTTCGGCCTCGATCCACTTGAGCATCTGTCGGGCTGCCCCAGCATGAAGCTTGGCTTCCAGTTCCTCGGCTGACAGGCCGGGCTGGTCTAGGCTGTCCCATTCCTGCGGTGATCCCATTAGGCATCCACCGTTTGGAAGATGACACGCCCCACACAGGTGGAGGCCACAGTGGTTACTGAGAGTGCCTCATTATCCGCAAGCTCTGCCCAAGGGGACGGCGAGTACGGCATGATGACCTCCCGTGCAATCGTGGTGTTGTTCACTGGGATTCCTGCATCACCAATAACATCCACGGTAGTTGAGTGCAGCCGGAAGCTGCCTGTGGTATGGTTCGTCGCCGCGAAGATGGCGTGGATGCGGATCTTCTTACCTACGCCGGGGGCCGCGATAACCGTGGTGGTGGCCCCTGCGGGTCCGTCGATTCTAGCTGATGCCATCAGTCTTTCTCCATATCACGGAGTCTATATTCGTGGTCGTCCACCTTGCGAACGAGTCCATTGAGGCCCCGTTTGATGAAGCCCATTTCGTATGCGATCTTGAAGGTGGCGGCGAGGATGCCCCCGCCCACCACCAGTCCGATTGTCTCAAGCATTGGCCTCCCTTGCGGCCTTCTCGGCCTTGAGTTCTGCGACCTCCACCCGGAGTTCCTCGCGGGCGATGTCGGAAGCCTTCCGCCGCTTCTCCAGAGCCATACGCCCGGCCTTAGCAGCACCGGCGACGGTGAGCCCTGAGGCCCCTGCACCGATCAGCAATGTCTGGATGAAGGGGCCGACCACGGGGATCATTCCCGCTGCACCGATGAGGGCCTGCTCGCTAGTCTCCACCAGCACTCCCACAGGGATGCCGACGATGATCTCGCCGCTTGGCCCACGGGCCATAGAGCATCCGCTGAGTACGAGGGCGATGCCAGCGAGGCCGCAGATGACGAAGATGGCGAACGCCACACGTTGAATGAATCTCATTGTACTTTCCATTATGGTCCCATCACATCGTTGAGGTCGTCGTTATTGGTGGTGCCGTCACCACCCCCTGCTTGGTCCTGTCCTACAATAGCATTGAGCCCGCTAACAATACCTGTAGAGAGCAGTTGATCTATGCTATTGTTTTGCTCCGAGTTTATGATTTGGTTCATAGCTCGTTCTGCCCCCGTGACAATTTCACGGGTTGAGTATGCACCACGGTGTGCCAGCCAGTCACTCCACATCCCCAAGACGTTTGTGACGATGGCCCCGCTGTCCCCGCACCCAGTGAAGTCCCCGCTCTCGCGTACCGAGAATGACCCACCACCAGTGTTGTCAGTCATCTGGACTACGCATCGGAGACCGAATGATCCGAAGCCATTACATACAGTATTACAGTATGCAACCACACGCCTGCCCACCACCGTCTGCCCGCCAAAGGCTTGGGTGACTACGAGGTTTATCTTCAGGTACATGGCGTTAGCAAAGGCGGTCCCATTACCTTGGAAAATAGTCTCGATTTCCAAACCATTGGGCAGTCCCTCTATGGGTCCGCTCTGCACAAGGCTGGTGGGAACGAAGTTCACGCTGATGCCGATGGCGATACCCGCGTTGAAGAGTGGATCAAGGGGGTCTATGGGGGATTCGTCGGAGGTCGGATCGTTGGCATCCGCGTCGTCGCTGCCGTCAGGATCGCCGGGAAGAACCGATGCGGAGTTCGACCAGTAGTTCCCGGTTGTGCCTATGTGGGGCTCGTCGGGGTTGTCGTTGAAGGTGATCTGCGGGAACTCGGTCGTGTAGTCCGTGGGGTCCGTCAATATGAGTTCGTTGTCGAACACCACCACCTCCCCATCGCCAGTCCAGAAGGGACCACCGAAGATAAAGAAGGGGTCCGTCCCGCCGTAAATCAGCCAGTTCCACTCGCGTGGGAAGATGGTATTGAACAGCATCGAGCCCGCGAAGAAGGTGGGGACGAAGCAAGCCTCCTGTACGAGATTGCGAATCTGTCGCATGAGGAGGACGATGATCATGGAGTTCCATGAAAGGGTCTTATCCCTCAGGTCGAACCACAGCCCGTCGATCTTGGTCTGTCGGCGGATGCGAACATCCTTCGAGGTGGTTCCAGCATCGCGGGTAGCCGTGAGAGCGGTAGAGTTTATCGTGTAGCCGTTGGTCTCGTCAAGCCAGAAGTCGCTGGTGCCATCGGTCCTGTTGCCCTCCTCCACAATCAACTGGTCCTCAAGGTTGTCCCTACCGGGGATGCCCAAAAGAAAATCAATACTTCTTATAGAAAATACAGATTGAAGGCCGTGGTTCAAGAACTCAGCCTTCTGGTTACCCGCATCGTAATCATGAGTCTCCGCAGTATACGGCACTCCATCAAGGAAAGCCCCAAGCTCATGGTAATCGCACAAGTCCTGCATGATGAATAGACGCTGGGTAAAGAACCAGTGTAGGTTATCTCCGTCCGCACGGGCACCCGGACGGGGTGGGTTGTGGGGACGGTCCTGTCGGGTCTCCCTCCAGATGGTTATACGGTCTTCATCTTCGGTGAGGTCAGGAGTAACAGATACGACTGGATTGTTCACTATGTCGTCCTCCTTACCCAGCGAGGCTGCCACCTCAATGAACAGGAGGTCTTTGTCCGGGTTGTAGTTGATGGGGTCAGTGTAGTCATCCGCCACAATGCCGGTTAGTTCTCCTGCCACCTTGTAGTCCGGGTCTTCTAGCAGCATAGAGTTGCCCCCCACGTTGACGGCAACCTCTATTGTGTCTATGCTGGCGGCCCCGCCGATGGACCTAGCCCATCCAAAGGCACTCACTACTCTCGGTTTGTCGAAGACAACGAATACAGTCTGAGGGCTTCCGTTGTCGTTGTACTGGGTAGTACCGTCGAGGTCGAACAGCCTCTCCTCGTTCCCTGCCCCGACCAAGAAGACATTGACACCAAACTCTAGGTCAGTATACCAGTTGCCATCACCATCTCGGATACCGAACTGGGTGATCTGTAGCACACCTGATCCCATCACGATCCGAATATCCGACACCAGCAAGCCCTGAGCGGGCTTGGGTGTCGTTTCGTACTGCCACTTATTGGTAATCAATAGGGGGTCAGAGCCATCGTCGTAGGTGTACTCGACACCGTTGACGGCAACACGAAGTTGCTTCTCGTAAGGGGAAACCGAAGCAGGGAGAAGTCCCATGCGGGTGAGGAAGAACTTATCAATAGATCCTCTATCCGTTTTGAGGACAGTGTAGAAGCTAAAGCTAGCTTCCCCAATAGGTTCATGGGACATATTCTAGTCCTGCTTGTAAAGGAATGAAAGGTCTTCGGGAAACTCAGGGCCTACATTTAGCTCTGCGTTATCAACGGGGTCCGGTATCTCCGGGATGTCAAAGCTCTGCCCACCGTAGCGGCGGAACCGGCCTCCCCCTTCGATACTGCCGGGCACATCAACGCCCGTGGTCTGCTTGACGCCCTCGGAGAGCAGCATAGCCCACCATGTGCGATACCCCGGAATGAACCGGGACGCGGTACGCCAAGTACGGGACTGTACCTCGGCGTCCTCCGCGAGGGGAGAGATGCCGTGTACGGAGTCAAAGAGCATGTTGATGATGGACCCGAAGGCCCCTTCGGCAGCACTCTCTCCCGTGTCCACCCGTTGCATCCGACCGTTGAGGGTCAGTGCATCTACGGCGGGGCGGGCGAGCATGCTGTACTGGCCGAGTAGCGGGATGTTGGTGAAGGCCCGTGCAATGTAGTTGTCCGGGTCAGCCTTAGCATCCTCCATGATGGAGTCGAGGTCACGGCCTCGCCAGATGTCCCGCATGGTGCGGTTCATGGTCTCGCCCACCAAGTACATCCCCAGCATTCCGGTCGCCGCCCTTACGGGCATCTGAGCGGTGTCGAGGATGTTGTTGTCGAACCACGATCTTGCGAAGGTGGTCATGGACAGGTGAACGCGGCCCATCCATGTTCTGGATGTTGGCGAGGTAGGTGTCTGCATGAGCGATTGCTCCGACACCCGCTTGTGCAGGGTCTGAACCATCATGTCACGCAGGGATCTCTTGGCCGAGATCAACTCAGCGAGTTCGTCGGCATTGAATGACTGGTACTTGCCCAGTTCATTCCAATCGAACGTCTTGAAGAGGCCGGTGTCCTTGAGGGCTCCGGTTGCATCGCCCGCCTTGCGGAGGATGGCGAGCCTGCGGGGATCGAGCAGCTTGGCCCGTGCCATACGCTCTGCGATCTGCCAGTTGCCGCCGAACCCGTTCTTGCGGACGATGGACCGCCACTCCTTGAAGCGAGCCTGACGGCCCTTGGTCAGGGCCTTCTTCTCCACCTCGTCGGTGACTTCCTTCGCCGCCTTCCGCACTGCCTCACTGGCCTTCCGCTCGATGTCATCGAGTAGGCCCGCACTGTCTTGCAGTGCTTGGGCCGTCTTCTCCGCAGCCTTGAAGAACCGTCCGGTCTCGTCCAGCATTGACTGGACATGGAGCATGCGACTGAACTGGGTCCAGTAGTCCATGCCACCGATGGTCATCATGTTGCCTGCGTAGGCTCTGAGGGCGGCGGGGACGATCCCGGCCTTGCCTAGAGCGGCACCACCGGAGGAGGCAGTGCGGCCCCTGAACTGCTCCCAAACGTCCATCCAAGGACCCAGCAGCTTCGGCACGATGGCGAACTGGAAGCCCTCGGAGTGGGCAGCACCGCCTGTCAGACGCTCCAGCGTGTGGAGTCGGTACTGTCGGACGGTCAGGCCAAGAGCCTGCATGTTCGCTCGCATCTCCTTGCCCCGCCCCAAGCTCTTGAAGATGCCCATGGTCCTCTGAACGAGGACATCAGGACGCACGTTGAGCCGGGACATGATGGCCTGAGCCACCTCGGTGGACAGCACCGCCTGCCCGATACCGGACCCGTAGAGGGCACCGGCAGCAGCGTTGGCGGTAGCGGAGAGGAACTCTTGGAACTTGTTGGTGTGGTCCCGCAGGGTGGGGAGCCGCCCCTCAGCGAGGTGCAGCTTCTCCCGTAGGGTGTTGATGCCAACCCGCCACTCATCCTTGGTCATGTTCGTACCGGGGAGAGAGGCCAACTTGATTTCAATGAAGTCGAGAGTCTCCTCCATGGTCAGGCCGGGGATGCCCCACCGCTGTTGGTGGCGGGCCGTATTCGTAATACGCATCGCGGTGCTGTTCATGTATTGGTGGACGCCGTTAGCAAACCGGAAGTCGAGGTACTTGTGCAGAGCGGGGTTGCTCCACACTGATTCCTCGATGGCCCGGTCGCCCTCGGATCGGGGTGACCCGTGATGCGTCCTCTTGATCTTGCCGTTCGGTAGTTGCTCGAAGGCGTCGGAGCCTTGCAGCCGGGCAGCCGCGTCCTTAGCGGAACGGCTCAGCGGGGTGAACCCGTCTTCCGGGTCTATAGTACGCAATGCTGTATTATAGTCCCCTTCGTCAACACCCAAAGCCTTTAGCTCTTTACGCTTGAGGGATCGGGTTGTTCCTTTGCGGCCTTGGATTATCCACCCCTTGAGTTCTCCGTCTTGCCCGATGTCGCGGAAAGCTACGTTCATGGCAACGAGGGTATCCAGATGGATATCATCAGACAGTTCCCACCTTGCCTCGAAGTGGGCGGTGAGGTCGTTGATGAATGCTTGCTCATCCTTGGCGATGACGCCCACGTTCCAGCGACGGGGGAAGAACTTGCGGCCCTTGATACGGTTGGGCAGGGTGCCCACCGCTTGGCCGACATCGGCAATCTCTTCAGAGTGCTTCAGCCAGAGTTCAGCCACCCGCATGACATCGGCGTCAGTGGAGGTGAAGGTGTCGTCCGCTATGTGGCGGATGACTTCCTTGTCGAAGGCTGCCCTCTTCTTGATGTAGGTGGGGTAGTGGAAGAAAGAGTTTCCCCACTTGCCCGCGTGGTGCAGGCGTCCAAGCTCGTCCAGTATCTCGGAGGTACGGACGGCTAGGTCGTTCTGTAGATCCTGAATGGTCCGGTGGACCGCCAAGCGGGTGGGGTCAAGATCCCCCATTCGCAGTTTCGCGTTGTCGAACTCATGGGCGATCTCCCGCAGCATGCCGAGGGTGGACCGGATGGTCTGATCCATCCCGGTGCCAGCCGTGGCGATAGAGCGGAGGAACCGTCCACCGCCCCAGCCCGCGACGAGCCGACCGAGGAAGGAGACATCCTCAATAAGGATTGTCTCCCCGAAGTCGTTACCGTCCATCAGTTCCTGAAGGGCCTGCTGCCTTGCCCGAACTGTCTTCGGGGGATCTGCCGCCCATTTGAGCATCAGCTTACGCACACTGCGGGTAAGCTCGGATGCAGGAACAGTGGCGATAGTGTCCGGGGGTATTTCACCGGCGAGCTTGTCGAAGGACTTCTTCGCCCGACGCAAACGAGCACGGGCGTTGGTGATGGTCTTCTTCAGATCGGCCCCACCAAACTGAATGTGGTCGTTGACCGCCTTAGCCACAGCCTCTTCCTCCGAGAGGATCTTGGTCATGGCCTTGGAGAGGGGTGTACCTGTGCGGGCACGGAGCGGGGAGAATATGGAGCCGTCCGTCCAGCGTTGGCTGATTTGGGAGGCGAGGCCCTCGAAGGGGTCCGTCCAATTCTGTGAGGCGAGCTTGCCACGGATGACAGCCATGTAGTCAAGCTCAGCCTGCGTGAGGTTGCGGATGCGGGCAATGCCTGCAATTTCGACGGACTCGTTGAGCCAATACTCAAGCTCCGTAGTCTGTGCGGGGATAACCTGTGCGGCCCGCCGCTGCATCTCCGCTTCGATCTTCTCGATCTCCTGCGGGACCAGTCGCTTAGCTGCGTCCAGAACCTCCATGTTGGAGGCATTGGGGTTGGCACGGGCTGCACGGGCGAGAGCCCTAGCCAGTGCCGCCTTCTCGATCTCGGTGGCGAAGGTCTGCTCCAGTACGTTGCGGGTAGCACGGGACTCAGCCGCGTCCGTAAAGAGGTCGGCTAGAACTCGCATGACAGTACCCTTGGATATGTTACGTCCTGCGGTAGCCCGTGCCAACTGCTCCAGCACCACAGCGATGTGGAAGGGGGTGAGCCCGACCTCGCTGAGTAGGGTGGGGTCAAGGTAGTGCCCAATCTCCCCAGCCTTCGAGCCCAGCACCGCCTGTGCGGCCCGCTGTACTCGGACGTTGGCGAGATCCAGCCGTGCTTGGGCCGGGACGTTATCGAAGGAGTGGGAGATGGGAGAGTGGGGGCCACCCCCGGCCACCTCTGTCACTGCCTTGCGGGCCTCCCTGAGGCTGTGGGTGCCACGCCCCGCGAAGACGAATCCCGCGAGGGCACTCACTCCAACGGCGAGACCCATCTCGCCCCAAGAGAAGGACTGTTGGTAGTCCGGGTTGTCGAAGAGAATCTCGCTCTGCTCCATACGCTGGGCCTGCACTGCCCCATCGAAGACACCTCCGTAGACGCCCATCTCGATAGCGACCGCAGCCCGGTGCCCTACATGGGTGGCGAGGCCGATGTGCATCGCCTCCGGGGACAGGGAGGCAGCCGCCTTGCCCAGTGCCAACGCCTTCTGCCCGCCCACGATGGGAGCGGTGAGGCGGATGACCTTGGACCCGATCTTGACGGAACTGCCGAGTGCCCGTGCCCACCCGAAGGGGAGGACCATGGACGGGGCGACCGTGGGGTCCGTCAGGAGGTAGTTGGTAGCCAGCGACATCACGCGGCTTGTCCACTTGGCCGTCAGGCCAGCCTTATCCTCCCACGCACGGATGTTCTGCCACGCCCTCGCGTGGGTGAAGATGAGGTTCTGTGTGTGGACGAAGTGGTTCAGGTTGCGGGTTTCCCGAAGCATGCCTTCGAGGTCGAAGCCCTCTTCCCGTGCCATCTTGAGAAGCTGTCCGTTGTTGCCTTCATTCATCCAGCGGTTGGTGGCTTCCTCAGCGTTGAAGTCCTCATCCCTGAACTCGATTCGTTGGTCGATGTCGGCCACGTTCTGGACGGGGGAAATCTGTCGGCTGAGGAGTTTCCACCCACTGATCGTTTCATCCTTCTCCGGGTTCGCTGCTCGCATGAGCATGCCGGGGCCAAGGCCCACGAACCTCTGGTCACCGGGGACCAGAGGGTCAAGGAATGTGTTGAACATCCAAGTGGCGAGGTTGCCACTCTCCGTCAAGGCAGCGTTGATCTGCTTGTCGTGAGTGACAACGCCCCAAAAGCTAAGCTCCGGGGGCGTGTAGGTGGCCTCCCATCCGATGATGGAGTCTCCACCGAGAAACATCTTGGGCTCATACTGAGCATGGCCGAGGAGGTCTCGACGCATTTCTTTTCCTGAGCCGGTAGTGTCGAAGCGAGCGGGCATACTAATTCCTTGCAATTCTGGCTTAGAACTGGGGCCGAGAGAATCCGGGTCTCGCGTGTGCTGGGGCGTTAGCCGGTGTCAGCAAGTTGAGAGATTGCCGGGCCTTGGGCAGTCTAAACACAGGGGCGAACAGGTCTTGGTTACCAATTACAGACATGGTAACCCCTGCGGGCACCATGAAGGATGTTCCGTCGTCCCACCGCATGAGGGCGGGGTGCTTTGTAAGCGGGGTAGCCATGGGGTTGCCACGGAGATCTACGCCTTCGATGACGAAGCCGCCGTAGTTGGCACGGGACTCCAGCAGCCGATCAGTAACCTGATCGGACATATTCCATCGTCCTCGGATGTCTGAAGTGCCCCCGACGCCGGGGTCTTTGCCAGATCCGAGTAGGAACATCTGTGCGTAGTTGTTGGGAACCTCGAAGGGCTCCAAGTCCATGGCGTCCTGAATGAAAGAGCGGTACAGCGGGGAGAACTGCATCTGCATGTGCATGTCCACCGAACCTTGGATGGAAGCCCCTTCGGCCCCAGTGTATCCCTGCGGGTCTATGATCAGCACCACTCGGTCGTTGATCTCACGCCAGCGGTATCCCTTCCCCCGTATCCATGACCAGAGCATGGCCCCACGCTGGGCGTCGTCTAGGTCGGGCTCAGCGGCCCGGCCAGCGAACCAGAGGTTGCGGAGCATACGCCCCGTGTGGTCTTGGTCCGAGAGGAACAGACGGAGGAACTGAGCTTGGATGCGAGCCCCGAAGCGGTCGTTGTCATCGCCTTCGAGGTCTACTTGACCGCTGACGATCTCAGCCATAACATCTGCCATGTTCGCCGCGTTGCTGCGGTCCACATCATCCAGCCCGGTGTCAGCACCCGACCATGAGGGTACGGGCCTGCTACGCATGATGGCCTGAACCTCAGTCATGAGGACAGCAGGGTCCGTCTGGAAGTCGCCGGGGAGAACCTCCCCAGTGTCCGTGAAGCGGGGCCTGCCCTGCTTCAGGTTGATGCGTACCCACCAAGCTGCCGCAACCTCCTGAGAGGACACGCCCTTGGCGTCGAGGAAGTTGTCCCAAGACTCGTTCGCCCCCACCTTGAGAGCAGAGACCCAGTGACCAAAGGCCATGAGTCTGTTGGTGTCGTCGGAGCGGAGCAGAGCCATCTTGTCTTTAGCCATCTCGGCGGGGATGCCATAGAAGGACTGGGTGGCGTCGTTGTTCCACTGGAGGGCCTCAGCCGTAGCGATGACCTTATTCAGGTCCCCGTTCTCGTCGGTGTACGCGGCGTCCCGACCGTCCCAGTTGTCCACCACATCCCGACTGATGCCCAGTTTCCCGGCCACCTCTACGAGCAGGCCCTTGAACTCCTCGATATCCTGATCGCCCATGGGGGGCACCTCAGTGACCGCGAACTCCACACCAGACATATGAGCACGGGTGAAGGGTGACCAGCGGTGAGCCTTGTCGGCGTTGGCACCGGGGTCCCCCTTCATAACCATGTTGTGGTTGGCGATAGAGAGGGAGTGCTTGTTTCTCTGCACCCTAGTGGCGTCTAGAATCTTAGCAGCCGCTGTGCGTACTGCATTGATGATTCGCTGCCCCTCCGGGTTCAGGTTCGTGGCCCCAAGGAAGCCCATCTCTGCGAGGACACGGTTGGCCGCGTCGTCAATGGGAGTGAATCCCGTGATGGGGTCTTGGGTGGTCATTATGGCGAGGGCGTTGGGGTCAGGACGGAGCGACTCTCGTAGCCGTCCGATCTCGGACTCCATCTCCCGCTTAGCCGTGTTCTCCGCGAGTACCAGAAGGTCGATCCTTCGCCTCTGCTTCTCCGCAGGGGAGAAGATAGCCTGCCCGTCCACCTCCATGTCGAGGAGGTGGGTAGCCAAGCCGATGTTGTTGAGGGCGTCGATGCCGTAGGCCCCTCTGCCGAGGGCAGTGAGGGAGCCGGTGATCATGACGCGGACCTGTGCCCGCTGCTGCTCCACCGTGAGGTGGCCGAAGCGGTTCTGCATAGTGGCCTCCACCTGAGCGGGAAGGAACGAGGGGTCCTGCTGTCCGGTCATGGTGGAGAAGAAGTCGGCCTCCAGTTGCTGGGTGCCGAGGATGTTGTTAGACTTCTCGACATCGCCGTTGTTCTTAGCGATGAGGGCGTCCGCGATCTTGAAGGACTGCTGCATCAACTGGTGCAGTAGCATCTCCTTGCTGCGGGCCTTGTCCTCGCTGTCCCCCTCCTGTAGATCGAAGACGCCCGGCTGGGCCTCGTTGACCTTGAGGATCATCCAGTCCTGTACGCGGCTGGTGATCTTCTCTCCGTTACCGATGAGGACCGCTTTGGTGGCGGGGTCAGCATCTATCTGGAGTTGGAGAGTGGTGGCGATGTCGCTTACAGAGCGGACATGGGAGTTGAACTCCTGCCGGAACTGCTCCTCGCTATCCCTATGGACAGCGGCAGCAGCGGGACGCCACGCTCCCTCCCAAAACAGGGCTTCCTCACGGGAGCCTGCGTTGACCATCCTGCTGCGGAACTGACGCTCCACCCAGTCCGGTCCCTTCTTCTCAGCCTCCAGTAGGATGGCTCTGCGGGCCTGCTCGGCCTCGCCCTGCCTCTGCTGCTGTAGCTGTTGGCTCTGCCTCTCAATCAGTCTCTCTGTCTCTGCAACACCCTGCTTCTTGAGGGCCTGCATGCGGGACGCGATGTTCGACCGGGCACTAGCCACGGATGCGGCACCTCGCCCCACGGCGAGCACGGCATCTCGGAACTGCGTGAAGTTGGTCGGCCCCTCCCGCTGAGCAAAGGACGGGGTGGCAACCGGAGTGGCGGGCGGGGTGAAAGCGGGGGCTACACTCCCCGGTCCCGTCTGCACTCTGCGAATGGTTTCCTTAGGCACTAAGGGCCTCCTAATCCTTCAATGAAGTCGTTGATGTCAAATCCGGGGATGGTGAATTGGGTAAAGAACCCGCCCGGCCCAGCGAAGTTATGCACTTCCGCCTCTGCAAACAGGGAGTTGGCGATGGAGGTGCCCACTTCAAGGCCCGTGGTCAGCCCTTGGATGGCCGCGAGGATGGGGTCATCAAGGATGGGCTGGTTGGCGAAGATGACCGCGACCTCTTTGGCCGCAGCGTTCGCATCAATAATCGCGGCCTGATCCGCCGCCTGAAAGGTAGCGGAGTCAATAAGGGCTGCACCCGATCCTGCTAGGCCACCCCCGGTGAATGCCTGCTGTGCAGACACGGCCCCGGTGTTGAAGGCGAGGGCTTGGGCCACCTTGCGACGGCCTGTTTCCTTCTCCAGATTGATGGCGTCGGTAGCGGCACCGATGGTTCCCTCTGCGATGCGGAGCTTCTCTATGTTCTGCGAGATCGCAGCCTTGGAGAAGACCTCTGCGAATCCGGTAGAGATTTCTGCAATATCTTCACTAAACTCGGTCATTATCTCACCGGGGAGTAGGATTGAGGGATGAACTCGCAGTCGATCTCCATGTCCACCCATGCGGTGGGGAAGGGAGTGTCGTTGACGAGCTTGATGACAAGGTTCTGAGAGTGGGCCATGATCCTCACCTGAAACTCACCGAAGTCGTCCAGTTGGTCGCCGTCGATGGGGCTGCTGCCGATGGTGGGCACAACGAACTCCTTGATGAGTTCGTCCCGGCCCTCAGGGGTGATCTTGACCTTGTACCCACCGGAGTCGCGGTGCCGAATCTTGGCCCGCATGAGGTGGGTGTTGCCGTGCAGGATGTTGCTATTCTGATCCCGCACGAACTGCTGACTGAGGGTGACCTCGGCCTCGTAGCTGATTCCCAGCCACGCCGGGGCGTCATCCCCGTCCGTGTTGTTCTCGAAGTCACCCGTCAGGATGATATCAGTCTCACCGGAATCTGCAATGATTGAAACGAAGTCGGCGGCAACGATGAGCGTGCCCGCCGCCTTGGTATCAACCGTGTCCCATGTCGCGGACAGAACAATCGTGTCGATGGTCTCGTCCTCGAAGGGAAGGGTGAACGTGGTCAGGCCAGTGCCCGAATCGTAGGTGCCCTGAATCTCCTGCTTGCGGTCTATGCGGGTGGCGTAGCCGAGGGTCTGAGCCGGGGAGCCCGTGGTGTCCTGCTCTGGCTGCCCAAGGGGCATCCTCTCAAGGAACACACGCTGCACGGCGTCTGTGCCGGTACGCTTGTTGACGAAGAACAGAAAGTCATCGAAGACGAAGCAGCCCATAACCTCATCCACGCCGGGGAAGACCCAGCGATACCATGAGTTGAGGACACGCTTAGCCCCGGTGAACAACTGCTTGTTCACATAGACGGCATCTGGATCGGCCAGTGTCAGCATAAAGATTTGGTCGTGGGAGTCGGAGGTCGCCATGGTATGGGCCTCGGCGGGGATGTATCCGTGGATACGCTCCGTCAAGTCCAGTGCCACGTTGGTGATCTGCTCCGGGTCATAGTTGTACTCATACAGGATCATAGCAAAGTCCTGCTCACTGGGGAAGTACAACTGGGAGCCCTTGATGACTGGCTTGACGTACCCCACGGCGAACACGTTGGTGCTGTCGTACAACTGCACCGTGCCCGGCGTGATGGGTCCATTAGCTCGGACCTCTATCTGTCGGTTGCCGTCCGTAATCACGATCAGGGACTCGCGGAAGGACTCCGCGAACAGCCCGTTCGAGATGCGTCGGCCTTGGATGCCCCGGTCAATGGGGTCCGCGTCCGTCACGATGCCTACAGCAGTGCTGTCGATCCAGAGGTTGAACAGGTCGTTCACCCGGCTGGACACGATGCGTTCCCCGGCGAGGAACCAGAAGCGTCCCTGATGGAACGCCATGTCGTTCATCCTGAGTCCGATGAATGACGGGCCGGGGTTGGTGGTGCTGTCGCCAGCCCTCCGCTCTGTCCAGTCTACAAACTGGAGCAGGAAGCGGGTGCCGTCGAATGCCAGCCGCAGCGGCATGGTGTCCCGCTGGAGGAACCCGTTAGCTCCCTCCGTGGGGAGCCTCTGATACCACGGCGGCTGGGTGGCACTGGTGGCCCAGTAGAATCCCTGCGGGAGTCCTCTATCGTCGTCACGGGCGTACCAGATGACGTTGCCGGTGCCGGATACCTCTCCCCCGGTCACTAGGTCGTCGCGGTCGGGGTAGGCTTCCACGGTGGTCGGGGGCTGGTCGAAGTCGATCCATGACGGTTGGTTGTTGGGATCGGACTGGAGGCGGATGAGGTTACCCATCGCCGCGTCCTTATAGTCTATGGCATCGCCCTCAAGGGAGGTCTCCACCTCGCGGTTGAGGATGAAGGTGGAGTCTTCCACTGTCACTGCACGGAACCGCTGCCGGATGGTCTGCGTTCCGCTGGCTAGATAGGCCACCATCGCAACGATGTCATCCTCGATTGTATCGAGAGCAGACTCTGTTCCGTCAGCTTCCTCTGCCAGCACGGAGACCTCTACCCCTGTGACGATATTGAATGCCTGAATGATGTTCAGATCATCTGCGGCGTCGGGGTCTACGAAGACCACGAACCGCTCTGTCGCACTGCGGTTGATCCAGAACATGAAGGCGTTGCCCGCGAGCGTGATGTTCAGGGCCTCTTGGGTCCCGCCCACGCCAGCAATATGCTCCAGCGAATTACGCTTGTCGGTGCCGCGTGTGATCTGGATGTCGCAGTTGTCCATTGCCTCCACCTCGAATGGAGTCCGCTGGTTCTGTGACAGCCGGGACACACCGCCCATGAGGGACTGGATTCGGATGTTGGCGAGTGGCATTACTTACCCTTCTTCTTCTTGGATTTCTTCTCGAACGGCGGGGCGAGGTTAGACTTCTTCGCCTTCTTGTTCTTACGCTTCTCGGCAGCAGTGTGCTTTGGCATTAGCCTTGTCTCCGCATGTCGTTGCCCGGCCAACTACGGGGAGCACCGGCGATGCCGAGGCGAGGTCCCATAGAGCGGCCACTGGTGATGATGTTGACGGGGCGAGATCGCATGTCGTACTTCCGGCCTTCGATGCGGGCTCGGAAGGCGGTCTCTTGCAGATGCCTGTGCATCATGCTGGAGCCCAGCACGGACATATGGTACTCGACCGCCGCTTCGTCCACGATCCAGAACTGGATGGGCTGGGGAAGGTCCTCGAACTCCAGAAGCTGTGTGAGCCGGACGAACACGGTGTCGTCGTCATCGAAGTCAGTGGTCGCAGCGGCGAGGGGCTCCGGGGTGGCGTCGAACAGGAGCAGAACCCCGTCCACACAGCGGTGGAAGTAGTTGCGGTTCGCATGCTCGTTCCACCCGGTCACCTGTAGGGTGTTGTCGGGGAGAACCACCCTGTTGTTGTTCCCGGCGTCCGGGGTGAAGGAGGTCTGTGTCTGGTTGCAGTGCAGGCCGTTCATCTGGACCCTTCGGGTCACCTCATCAAGGACCGAGACCGCCATGAGGCTGTCGTTCTCAGTGACGCTGATGATGGAGGAGACCGGGTGCTCCTTAGCTGACCTCAGCATCCTGTTCACTGCTTCCAGTTTCGTCATTGACGCATCTGTCGCCATCGGCTTCCTCCGTTTCTATCTTAGTACGCTGTAAGAGCGTTAGCAATTCGTTTACTTCGGCCCATGGTTTAGTCACCAGATAGTCTACTAGCTTCTGCACCAAGGGGACAGTCAGTTTCATGTACTTCATTGTTTCTCCTAAGCCCACACTGCGATCCAGCGGGTATTGCCGTTCACGTTGATTTGCACCCACTCGTTCTGTTGCGTTGTGCCGGGACCTAGGACGGTGGTGTTTCCTAGAGTACACGGGTTACCAATTCCAAAAGCGATGGGGGCATTGATGTCAAGTATTGTGTCCACGATGAAGGCTCCTACTACTGAGTCCACGCGAGCAATCTCGCTGCCGGTCTCGTCCTCGAACAGCACATTTCCGCCAGTGGTACTACCCACACCGGGGCGTAGCCTTAGATCACCACCTACAGTGCTAGTAGTGAACCCACCCGACAAGATCAAGGCGTTGCCGGGGGAGGTGACGGAGAGAGGGGCCGTGAAGTTCGCTTCACCGCCGACAAGTTGAAACTGTCCTGCTGACGTATTGTTGATGGTAAAGCGGATTGTCGCAGAAGCCCCGCCACCGGTAGTGTCCATCTTAGTGCTACCAGATGAGTCCAACTCGTAAGTCACGTTGCCCGCACCGCCGAAAGCCATAGTGCTGAACAACCCTTTACATTCATTGAGGTTTATCTTGAATATATCAAAGATGCTTTTGAAGATGTACCCCACTGCGGCAGCGTCAGATCGGATAGTTACGGTGCCGTCACTCTCGAAGTCGAGTACACCACTTTCCGTGCCGGGGGAAGAACCGAGGAACAGGTTAGCCCCGCCGGTGTCGATGATGCCACCCTCGGAGTCGATGAGGGCACCACCTGACTGGATGATCCCGCCTTCGGTATCGAGTAGACCAGTACCCAACAGGATGTCTCCACCCTCTGTGTCGATGTCATTATTGTTCATGTCTATAGGGCCACTCATAGACAGGATGGATGCTCCGAAGATCCCTACACCATTCATGGTCACCGTGTCGTTGAAGTTGATCCCGGTGTTAGAGAACGAGGCTACAACGCTGCTGTTATGCTCAATCTCAATTTGGTCTCCTGATACCGCGTTGGATCGAATCTTAGCAAGACCCTCATTGTCAAGTATCAACTCCAAGTGGTTCAACAGAATCGCCGTGTTGAAGTCGAGTTCCGTATTGGTCAGGGTCATGCGGGTAGAGCCGCCTGTGGCGAACACCAGAATGTCGTCCACAGCGGAACTAATGGAGGTGTCACCATCGGAGTCGAAGACCAATTCGTTGCCGAGGAGATTTATAAGGGTGGTATAAAAGACACCCACGTTGGTGATGGAAAACCTAGAAACCCCCCCAGTGGCGAAGACGATAATGTCATCTATGAAGGAGCCCACGGAAGAGTCCCCATCCGCGTCAAAGACAATGAACACTCCGTTAGCACCCAAGTCGAACGTGGCGGCTGTTGGGGCAATCATTCTCTGGTTGTCTAGAATAACCCATCCGTCACCCACCACGGCTCCTTGGAGGTCTCGACCTCCGGTGCCGTCTAGCCGAGGGATAGTGCCGTCTATGAATGTGCCGGTCACATTCCGAACGTACGCAGAGTGGTCGTCGTCCCCTAGCCCCAAAAGAGCCCCGTGGTCTGCCCCGTCTATAGCGGCATGCACATGGAGGGCATCCGCATTGGAGCCGTCCGTCAGGGTCTCAGCCTCTGACGCCAAGATGTCCGTGCCGCCATCGGCAGTGACCGCTTGGGTGAACGTCAGCGAGTGGGGGTTGTCAGCCGGGAGGGCATCGTGCCGGGTTTCAGTGAGATACTGCGTATGGTCGTCGTCGCTGAGGCCCAGCAAAGCCCCGTGATCAAGACTACCGATGGTAGTATTCAAACGACGTACTTCCCTCTTGACCGACTCACGGATCAGGGCCGTGATAGCAGCAGAGCTAAGGGAGTCGTTGATCTCGCGGGGTCTGAGGGGCATGGCGTTCCTAACGAAAAAAATCCCCTTGAGTCCGAAGACCCAAGGGGACGAGTGAGAGAGGAGAGTCTGTCTTAGCTCAGACGCCGCATGGTGAACACATGGTTGCTGGCCTCTTCCGCGTCCATAAGGACGAGATCGCCAACAGCAATCACCGCAGATCCACTTTCGACACCAGCCGCAGCGAGTTCCGTAACCGCAGCGGCATCCGCAACGAACACCGTGGCCCGTGTATCCGAAGTCGCTCCCGCGATATCGGGGTCCACTGCCGTGAGGATGGTTCCGTTGGTCTGTGCCGACACGATGTCGGGATCGTTATCATCGATGGTCAGCGTGACGGTGGCCGTGAAGACACCCGCCGTAACCTCGATAATATCGAACTCACAGTGCGTGTAGTCGCTGAGAGGCTCGGCAGTTGTGGAGGCCGCAGTCTGTCGAGTCAAACGATAGCGGCCCACCGACATCTTGTCGCAGCCGCCAAAGTCATACACATGGGCATCACCCCCGGAAACATCGGCCCCACCCGGAAGCAGGCGAATCATTTCCGTGAGTGCCCCAACATTGCGGAGAACCGGATCACGCTCACGGGCTCTAGCCCGGTCACTTGTTCCGCCTGCCCCGTCCTGAAGGGAGGGTCCACGCCGCTGGGGCGTGAACCGAGTATTCTGAACAGCCATTGAATGGCTCCTTTCAGTTGATTTTGGATTTAGTCGTCAATGATCTCAACGGCAGCTTCGGGACGGATCGTCCCACCACCGGAGAGCATCTTCGTAACGAACAGCCAGTCCTGACGCGAGATGTCTCGCTCAGCTTCGCTGTTGACATCCATCTTGACAGCCACTCCGACCGCCTCTTCCTGCCACACCATCGCACGGGTGGCGGTGAAGTCACCCTGATACTTGGCCTCGTCGTCCGAGGACAGATCCTGTCCAAAGACGGTCGAGCAAATGTTGGAGGGGAAGATGGTGAAGCCGTTGTAGGCAATCGTTGAGGCGAACGTATCGCCGGGCATGAGAACGCTCTGCGTGGTCGTCGGACCATGCCGTCCGTCGCCACTGAACAGCGGCAGAAGGGCGTTATTGAGGTCCGTGGGATTCTTCGGGAAGCCAATGTCGCGGATGCGGTGGAACGCCGGAACGTCCACGGCAACCCAACGGCTCGGCTTGAGGACACGCAACTGGTCGAACCGAATTGAGATGTCATCGAGCAGGCCGAGGAATACCAATACCTGTGCCACAGAGGGCTCTACACCAGCCGCCCACAGTGTGCCGACCGCAGCGAGTCCGTTGCCGTCGATGCCACCACCGGGGAAGTTGGAACCTGAGCCACCGTACACGGTGGTCGGGGTCTCACGGGAGGCGTTGATCGCCAGCCGCAGGGAGAACTGATCCTGAGCTTCAGCGAGGGCCTGTGCGGCCTGCATCGCGTACTCGGATCGGACCTCGAAGTGCGACATAGCTTGGTCGATGTCATCGAGGCGGAAGTGAGAGACCAGCGGACGCTCATCGAGCGTGATGGTCACTTCGGTCTGCTCGGCGTCGAGGCCCAGCAGTTTAGTACCAACAGCATGTCGCTCAGCCGTCATGCCACCGAGTCGCGGGAAGCGAGCGGTGTTGCCAACGGTGATATCCCGACGCTTCATCTTAGAAGTGATGCCGAGAAACTCGTTGTAACGCTTGAGGACCTCTCCACCGAAAATGGGGAGATACAGGTCATCGAACGCGGGCGAAGTGAGAGCGGTGTTGGAACCAAAGCGAATCGGAAGTGAGGGACTAGCCATTTTGGGTAGCCTCCTTCTGCTTATGGTTGGTAAACGTAAATGATTCTGGTGTCCCATTCAGGTTGTGCCGCTCTCTAGGTTGTGCCACCACGGGGTGGGCCTAACGGGCCTGTCAGCGAGTGAGGTAGAGGATGCAGCTTTGGCGTTACCTGAGGTGGCCCGAAGCATGCGTCTACACTGACCCGGAGGGGAAGTCGTCTTGAACAAAGCCCCCACGCTCTTGATAAGGGTGGGGACGGGGTGGCGTCGTCGTCGTCGTCTAGCCAAGATAAATAGGGCGGCAGGAGCAGCCGAGGGGCGAACCTCAGCGTAGTACCGGCTCATAGATGGGAGCTACCCACCTCTGCCACCCGTTTGATCAATAGTCAGTGGCCGGTTTGTACAGGCTCTCGAAGTTGTCGGGGTTTCCACCATTGGTGATGAAGATGCGGAAGGCAACATCCTTCTGCTTCACCGGGCTGTAGGAGTAGATTTCCTTGCCCGACGAATCAAGTTCACCCATGTCCGCAAACATCTCCTTCTTGGAGGCATAAGGTTGCGGAACGGAGGTGCCTATGCCCAGTCCACCTTCGGCAGGAACTACAAGGCTCGACTCCTTGGGCTGTGAGGCCACATACTGGGCATGCAGCCCAATCAACAGCGTCTTGCTCTGTGTACCCTCTGAGACAGCCTTGCGAAGATCGTTCCACGCTGACTCGCTCAGAGTTTTTTGTGCCCACGTTAGAGTGGCCTTGAGATTCTCCTCACCACCGATGGACTCCGCGACTTCCTTGATAGCAGCGGTTTTCGCGGCCTGTCGGTCTGCGGTGAACTGCTTGATGAAGTCATCGGGTACGCCCAGCTTCTGAATGGCAGCGACATCCGACTCGGTAGCCGTACCAGAGCGGACAGCACCCCAGTTGATAACCGATTCAGGGGCCTTCTCCTGTGAGAGGATCTCTTCAACTGTACCGGAAGTCGATGGGGCTGGCGACGTAGTAGAAGCGGGGCTTGCTGAGTTCCCAGCCGTACCATTCAACACTTCCTGTGGGGAAGGGGTTGGAACCCCCGCCGTAGGGTCCGGGGTTACTCCTCGCTGCAACTGCTCAAGCTGCTTGTATGACGCCAGCAGCAGGGCTTCATCCACCGTGCCATCCGGCTTGCGGAACTTGGCGGGGATGTTGTGCTGTGCCGTCATGGCGACTTGAGCGTTGTACTCCGCACTGCCCGGCGTGGGCTCTACGGGTGCAACGGGCTCGACGGGCGGTGTGCCCGTGGGAAGTTGAGTCACTGACTATCTCCTTGTTCGGAGGCTTGAGCAACACCCGCCTGTAGACCAGCTTGCATGACTTGCTGCTGCTGGGCTGCCTGCTGACGTTGCTGCCTCGCCTGCTCCATTTCCTCGTCGGTCTTCCACCGGCCCTTGGCGTCGAGGCCCTGTGCCTGCCACCAGTCGCGGCCAATGATGTGCATATTCGCACCTTCGAGCATTGCATCGCTCATGTTCGTCATGATACCGATTGCTCGTTCAAGGTTCTCTTTCTCAGCCTCTCGGTTGAGAATCTCCAGCCCCGCCCTGAGGCGTAGCTTGAGGAATCCGCCTTGCTCATCGATCTGTTCGATGATCCGGCTGTCCAGCAACCCTCGCTTACCCATGATGAACATGGCACGACGAATGATGGGCTCCTGTAGCTCCGTAGAGGCCAGCGACAGGATGCCGCCGAGTGCCTGCTCCAGTTCCTGTGCCAGCAGCGTAACCTGACGGGCCGTGACGCGATCACCCGTAGGCTGCACGGCACTGTTCATCAGGAAGCGGCGACCAAGGATGGCTTCGCGGTGGGCGACTGCGGCTTGGGCAGCGGCCACCTGAGCGTTGTTCTGGAAGGACATCGGGGTGAGGTCTTCCCTGCCACCCGCGAGGGTGTCTCCGTTGATGGAGTCGAGGAAGTCCTGTAGCTCAAGCATGCCACCGGGATTCAGAATCCAGCGGTACTCTGCGTTGAGCATCACGCCGTCCAGCAGTGCCTTACTGAGGGAGTCGAGCGTTCGGATGTCACCGAACATATCTTCCACCAGAGACACGCCGTATGACTCACCGATCAGGGATGACCAGCGAGCGGGCATGTAGGGTGATACCAGATGCTTCTCTTTTGTGCCGGGCACCTTGTGGCCCCGGAACTCCTGCTCTACGCACACGCTGCCATCAGGGTGCTTCATAATCTGAGTGTACAGGGGCTCCCATTGCTCCTGCGTACCATCTTCCCTGAGGCCCGTGGCGTTGGTATCCCCCTTGGGGAGGGCTTTCAACTCTGGATGCCACTCGGCATTCACCGCCTCACGAATGATGATCTCTTCCCAGCTTCCCTCATGCTTACGGCGGACCACATATTGGTCGGCTCGGAAGAGTCTGAAGTTGAAGTTGTCGTCCATGTGCAGCATCACATCGCCAATGGCGATCAGGTGACGATACGCAAGGTTGATCGAGGCCCGCATATTGGTGGGTGCGAGCGTATCCATGACACTCTGCTCGAATGAGGTGAACACCGCGTCCAACTCCGAGTCGTCTTTGCCCTCTGGCTTGAACGGTGCTTCGACTAGGATCTCGAAGACGCTCTGGCCGTTGAGGGGGAAGACCACGGACATGATGCGGGATGCAAGGTTGTTGATACCCTCCGCTGAAAGCGAGTTGTAGGGTACATCAAGTGCAGTGTTGGATGCCCGTCCCTCCGGGGGGAGCAGAGAAGGCATCGTCAACATGGCGTGTTCACGTTTCCTCTCCAGCCCCTCCTTTCGGAGTTGGTCGAAGTGGTCGAACCTATCCTTGAAACTCATGGGCAGTTCGGGCATCGCTACTCCTTTACTTTTTTATCACACGGGGATCAAAATTGAAGAGACCGAGGAACTGCATAAGGTCGTCCAGATCGAGGCCCGTGCTTTCGGGGCGTTCACGATCCGGCACCTCTTGTAGGCTCTCGAACCTCCCGCCCACTACACGGGTATCCCCGAAGCGGTCGAGGTCTTGGCCCTCTGTCTGCTGTACCTGAAAGGCGAGCGATGCAGCCTGAGCCCGGCGAGACTTTCGACGGGCATTCTGTGCCCTGATCTTTGCCTCATCCGGGTGAGGGAGAGGGAGACCGCCAGCGACCGGCTCGCCGTCTGCTTTGAGTTCGCCCATCTTCTTCTTCCTTGGGTGGGGGGTTCTGCACGGCGTGGCACTTCACCAGCATGGAGAGTACATCCCGCATGCCCTGTGATCGGGCCACTATACCGAGGGCCACCTCAGCGGTGACCATGTTGTATTCTACGCCTGACTGGAGGTTCTCAATTCGTGCCTGTATAAGGGCCGAGAGATCCCGCAGCAACATGGACGACACGGGGGTCCAGTCCGTAAAGGCCAACACAACAGGCTTTGGCGGCGAATCGGAGGGATTTGTAGATCCCATCGCAAGTCTCCTCGTCTGTGAAGTGACCCATGATGTTCAGTAGGGTCCGAACAGGGGTCACACAATTTCTCACGGGGCGGGGCCACAGGTGTAGCCATCGAAGGGCAATCAGGGGAGGTATAGACCTCACTCCTGCTAGTCCATTCACCGCGTCTTCCGCAACACTCCAGTCCAACTCACCACGAACAGTGAATGCCGCGTATGAGCGGTTTCCGGTCTTCCTCTTCTCGACCAACCACTCGGCTTCGTCGTAGACATGGCAATAGTCGTTGAACGGCTGGTCCCACAGCTTGCCACCGATGGCGAAGGCGATGTGGGAGTAGCGGAGGCGGGCCAAACGTATCCAAAGGGGCGTTTTGCCCGCTATTGGGCCTAGAAAGTAGACTGTGAGGGTCACTGTGGAGGGCGTGTTCCGGGAGAGTCCCGATATTCCGTCCAAATTGGTCATACCACCTCTTCCTCCCAAACCTCCGCGACATCAATGCCCGGCTCCCACAGGATGGGGCCTCCCTCGACGCTCCAGTCCTCTGCCCTCAGGATGCGGGCACACGCGGCCTGCTCCATGGCCTCGAACGGGGTCTTGCCCGCGTTCCGGTACGCCTCAAGAATCGCTCGCTCCGTGCCGTTCTCAGCATAGCGTATGATCTTCTCGGCCTTGACCTTGCCTACTCCCTTGATGCCGGGATAGCCATCAGTGGGATCGCCAGTGAGCCACTGGACATAGAAGGCGTGGTCCGCTTCCTCCAGTGTGACCCGCACCGGGAAGTCGTCCTTGGTGGGGTTGAGGTGCAAACCGGGGATGGACCGCATGTCCTTGTCCACCGACACGATCACCGTGTGGGCGATCTTGCCGTTGGTCTGGAGTATGCCCATCACATCGTCTGCCTCCACCTTGGGGCGGGTGATGGTGGGGCCTGCTTCAGCCAGCAACTGACGAGCCGCATCCAACATGGCTGGGGGCTCGGCGGTGCGGTTGGTCTTGTACGGTGCGTAGATGCCACGCCGGAAGTTGTCCTCCCGGCTGCAACTGAACACGGTGATGAACTTGGTGCAACAGGCGAGGCGGGTGTATGCCGCCAACAGGTCCTGAATACGCTCATTCATCTCATGTGCCGAGTCTTGGTTGGCATGTGCCGCCGCCGCCTGCTGGTAGGCAAGGTGATCGGCGTCAATCAGGGCCGTCCGCTCGGTGTGGTATCGTCGTTCACTCATGTAAGTATCTCCTCAAATCGTTTCAGTAAATCTCGGCAACAGCCTGCACAATAATCCCAATGGGGACGCCACCAGTCAGGGTGTAGTTCCACCCCGTACTTGCACTTACTCATGCAGTCTCTCCGCTGCGTCCAGTGACGCCAGTGTGGGGGCCAAATCGTGGATGGCCTTGATCAGGAGTGGGAAGGTGATTCCATCGTGGTCATCCTCCGACACACTCCACTTATTGTTCGGTACGCTGAAGTTGAAGGTCTTGTCCGGCAGCCTGCCGTAAGTGTAGTCATAGGCGAGGGCCTCGCTCTCATGCTGACGCCACTTGGCGTCCATATCCTTCAACCGTTGGGCTGCACAGATGAACACGGTGCGTCCCTTGTATAGGTTGAGTAGGTCAACCTCGTTCTGGAACCGGAGATCATCTACGATCACGATGGTCTCATGGAACTCTGTGATTGGCCCGCTTTCCACCGCCATACGCTGCTGCTCCTCAAGGGCGTAGACATCCAGACGCTTCTGCATCAGGTTGGCGAACCAGTCCACATGCCCCCGCTTGCGGGCCAAGTCGGTCCCGGCGTACTGGCAGAAATCACGATACAGGTCATCGTACTCCCCACCCTTGATGAACCCCATCATCCTCGCGGCCATCTTGAGGGGCCTTGCGAACTGGTCAGCCACCACATGGTAGCCCCGCTCGAATGCCCACGTTGACAAGATGCACGCTGCTGTCGTCTTGCCCGCCTTAGCGAGCCCACCGAATCCTACGATTTGCATTTAGTCTCCCTCATCTCTGCATACATACACTGGGAAGCGAACGCTGTCGTCCACTGTCAATTCCATCCCCCGCCACCGGATGACCTGACCCACGGGGTCATTGTCCCACCACCATTGCCGCTCCTCGTCAGTGAACCCCGTGCCCACCTCGAATGAGATGGCCTTGCCCTCGTAGAAGGCGTCCACTTCAAGGGCACCCATGCGTCCTTCGTGCTTGCCCTTGCCGGGCTGTATTGCCCGCACCGTGGCCTTGCCGTCTATCTCCCCCTTCATCTTGAGTAGGTTGCTCGTCCTCTTGAACTCGTACTGCGAACCGGGGTTGCGGAACATGATGCCCTCTCCCCCCGACGCCATGATGGAGAGATACGCCACGCCAATCGAGGCCATGTTGGTCACGGTCGTATGGAGGTGAACGAAGAGGCGGGTGTCCTTGACCCTAGCCACTGCCATCTCTGCCATGCTCAGCCTCTCCGCGAAGTCGGCCTGTTCCACCACGGCGTCGAACACGGCGTACTTCACGCCGATGAACTGCTCCTCAGTGGGTGCCTTCTTCCGCACCGCCGAGATGGTCTCATTGAAACGGCCCCGGCCCATGAAGAACTCGCCATCGAGGGGTATCTTCACCTCGGCCATCATCTTCAGCCACGACGGCGGGACATTGAGTGGCTTGTTGCTGCGTGACACGAAGCGGCCCTCGTCGGGACGCCACAGTGCCCTCACTCCGTCGAGCTTCTCGCTCCAAACCCACCCCGTAACGTCGTGCTTATCCGCATCGTAAACCTTGGCGAGGGTGCAGTAGTAATCAGTCATGCGTGGTGTTGCCCGCCTTCTCCCACATCGTAAACTTTCGCCAAAGTGCAGTAGTATTTCGCCATGCTCTCCTCCATACTCGGTTGTGAATCTTGGTTTGCAGTGCATCCCACTTATCGCTGTTGTCTGAGATGCGGGTCAGCATCTCAGGAAATCTTGAGGCCAAGTCCATCCCGATAGTCCATGCGATGTCTCCCTTCTTCTTGTCCGACATATCGGTCATGATGAAGCCGTCGTCGTACCGTATAAAGGAGCAGAACGTCGGCCCCGTCTTGAAGGGTCTCCAATGCAGGCTGATTAGTTGCGAGCAAGTGCGAATGTCCCGACAACTCTCGGTCTTGAAAGGTCCATCCTCAAGCAGTTGCTCAACTGCTGTGTGGATTTGGGCACTCACCGTGTTGCCCCATGCGTGTGTTCCTTTGTACATCAGTCCTCCTCATACAGCATCAGCCCGGTGTCCTCATCCCGCTGCCCGGTGGTCGTAAAGAGGCGGTCGTCAATGGGGTACACATAGTCGGGGTTGTTCCACGGTGTGTCCACGATGTCGCCCGGACTGTGCCGAAGGGCGTTGACCCGCCTCAACATCGGCACCCTAACATTGGGCGGACACCCGGTCAGGCAGATAATGCGGGTACACCCGCACCTTGTCTTCAGTATTACTCTCATCAGTGTGTCTCGGCCCAGCTTTTGCCGACCCGATACTCTCCATCTAGTTGTATCTTGCACTTGAGGCGACGGCCCGCTTCACCGATAGCCCACACTGCGGCTTGACCCGCATGTTCTGCTACCACCTTGGTGAGAGCCTCGCCTTGGAACTCGTCATGTGCGTTCAGCATCAGGGCGTATTCCACCCCGTGCTTGAACCCGAACTCAACCTCCATCCGATGCACGAACAGGATCAGGGCGAGCTTCATCACGATGGCCCCGTTGCCCTGTAGCTTGGTGTTCAGTGCGGCATACGACTTGCGGGCCGGTGCCCGGCGTCCATCATACAGCGTGAGATAGCCGTACTGGTCGGCGGCGTGGATGCAGTGGTCGATCAGCTTGCCGAGGGCGGGCAGTCCCTTCCTAAGGTTGCGTCGGAACCCCGCCCCAATAGACTTGCGACCTTTCTCGGATCGAAGCAGCTTGGAATACCTCTTCCGTTGCTTACCATCAAGCGAAGGATGGGTTCCGATAGTGATACCAAGTGATTCCATTCCGCTTCCGTAAAGGAAGGCATATCCAGTCTCTTTCGATTGGGACCTAGTAAGAAGCCCGCCTGCCCTTCGGTTATGCTCATGAATGTCTCCAGTCAGGATGATCTTGGCGTATGCCCCGCCGTCCCATTGCCACATGGCATCGGCCAGCATGCGGTACTCCAGCCCGCTCGCATCTGCACCCCACTGCCACCACCCCTCATGGGCTGGCTTCCACAGTGACCGCATCTCCCACCCCCATCGTCCTTCCCACTCCAGCAGCGGGTGGCCTGAGTCCTCGTCGGTCTGCACCTTGGGTGCTGCCGTCTGATTGGGCTGGCTGTGGGTCATGCGGCCCGTGACCGCACCGTTGGTGTTGATGCTGGGGTGTATGACGCCGGGGGTGCGGCACTCCCGTGCCCTGATAGTCCAGTCCATCAGGTGCCCCAGCCTCATCTTCGCCATGTTGTGGTGGTACGCCCACTCGGCTTCCTCGAAGTCGAGGGCCAGCAGCACATCCTCCTTGATGGAGGGGTTCTCCTTCTTGGTGAGCGGTGCGTCCCAGTCATACTTCTCCTTGAAGCGACGGGCAAGGTGCTGCGTCGTACACTCGAAGGGGTGTTCCTTCGTCTTGAACTCACCCCACTCCCCATCCTTGGGACCAGACTTTTTCGTGTCGTACTCCACGCCGTCAGCCCCCAGCCACCACCGTGACTTCATTACCTCCACGGTGGGAGGGAATGCAGCCTGCAACTTGTCGAGGGCATCGGCCCTCACGATCTCCATCCGCTCGATCAGTTGCTCGCCTTGCTCGATGTCAATGCGGACACCGTTCTCCTGCTGGGCGGCTATGATCGTAGCGATGCGGGTCTCGATGCGGAACGCCACTGCATAGGGTTGGAGGCGAGGTCGCATCCATAGGAAAATGCTCTCCTCTGCCTCCACATCCCCGATGCAGTAGTCCTCCATCTCCTGCGACCAGCAATCCCACGGCCCCTTGAAGGGCATCTTGCGGGCACCGCCAGCCACCACCGACAGAGCATCGAGAGAGTTACCACCATACGGGTGAGCCTTCTCATCCGGCCAGAGTAGCCGACCGCCGACCAAGGTATCGAATATCTTGGGCCGGTGGGCGGGCTCTCCTTCGAGGCGGCAGAGGAGGGGCCAATCGTATTGGATGAAGTTGTGTCCAATGACGAGACCGGCTCGCTGTAGCTCGGCCCACCCCTCAGCTATGGTGTCCTCTCTCTCGTTCCTGCGGTACACCTTGACCTCGCCTGTCTGGAGATTCTTCATCACCAGCAGATGGATCACCGTCGCCTCCCGCACCTTGACCACGCCACGCTTCATGTCGAGTTCAAGTCTGCCGTTGGCTTCGATGTCCGCGAGGTATGTGATCACTTCGCGTCCATGAACACGGGACGATTCTCAAGGGCGGCGACCCGCCCCTGCAACTCACTCACCACCAGCCGAAGCTCGCGGGTGCTGAACATGATGTTCAACTCGTCAAGCTGGTGCATGCTCTTGCCATCAGGCCACGGCTGCACCAAGTCCATGGTCTTCAGTGACTCCGCCTTCTTCGGGGAGGATTTCTTCTGCGTTGATCGTTGATCCGACATCTTCTATCTCCGTGTGGTCGCCCGGCTCGGTCCATTCGGCCTCATCCAGACGACGGGTTTGCTTGTTGAACTTGAGGTGACCTACGATACCCGTGTCACCTATGAATCTGCCCTTGAGGATACGCACCTTTATCATGTTGCGTTCCTCCGGGTCTTCTGCTTGCTGGTTGCGTTCGATGGCGATGACATTGTTCGGCACACTACCCAGTGAGCCCGAACCACGCAGGTTCTTGAGGCTGATCTGTGCCCCTTCCTCTGCTGCCTTGCCGTCGAGTCTGTTCAGTTGAGACACGATGTCAATATGTACGCCTGTTCGCTCCACGATGGACCGAAGCTGCCGCATAATCTCGTCGATGCACTCACGCTCGCTACCATTGCGAGCCATCCCAGCCACCAGTGCGGTGACATGATCAATAACGATGATGTCGCACTCAAGGGCTGCTGCCATGTACTCGACCCGCTGCAATACTGACCCGAACTCATTGGTTCCATGGTGATCATATATGTACAGCGGAAGCCCTCCGAAGAACTTTCGTGTCTCATCATACTCCTCGTCAGTGAGGTTGTCAGGGAACCCGAAGTCCAGTGCCTCGCCACCCTCGTCAATGAGCAGGGCGTTGAGGATGCGGCTCGCTCTGATCTGACGCACTGCCTTGTTCAGCTTGAGTGCGATCAGGTCATCTAGCGTTTCGAGCGGTGACTCCTCCAACATGAGGACGCCCACTGTCCTGCCGCGAATCAGGTGGTGATACACCATCTCCCGCATGACCGTGGACTTGCCACTGCCCGTGCCTGATGCCCACAGTGACATCTCTCCCGACCGCTGGCCCATCAGGCCCTTGGTCAGGTTGCACCATGGGAACGACCACATCCGCTGGACGGGTGCATCCCCTGAGGTGACATCACTGGCATGCAGTATGCCATCGGGCTGGTACTGGCGGGCCTCGTAGATCGCAGTCATCAGGGTCTTTGTCTCACCCTTCAGCACATGCTCGTTGGCATCCTTGAGTGAGGTGTGTGCGATGCGGACCTTACCGGGTGGTAGGATCTCAGCACATTCCTCAGCCCCCGCTCGCCCTGCCTCGTCGTTGTCGAAGCACAGGACGATCTGGTCATACCCCGACAGGAACTCAGCGTTCATGCGGATGTACTTGAGCCCGCTCTGTATCCCATTGGGTAGGGACACGACCGGCCATCGGTTCTGCCACAGCATGCTGACGGACATGCAATCAATCTCGCCTTCCGTCACTACGATACGCTTACCCTTACCTGACCACAGCCACTGCCCGAACAGGGGCAGGTTGTCAGTGTCACCCTTCCACCTAAACTGCTTCTTTGGGCCTCGCGTATGCTGGGCCACGATCTTGCCGTCGAGGTAGTAGTTGGCACACTCCTTGACAACCCCGCCCTGCCTATAGCAGCGGTAGTCGAACAGGTGGGTGGTGCGTTGGTCAATGTGCCTGTGTTTCAGGCTGATGACTTTGCCCTTGATGGGACTGGAGAGGCTGGACGATGCCGTCCTCTTCATCACCCCGTCACCGTGGACATGGTAGCCGCAAGCGAAGCAGTGTGCCCCGCGTCCCTCACCGAAGTTGACGAGGTTGTCACCACTGGTGTCCTCGCCCTTCTCCCGGCACTGAGGGCAGGGTTGCTTGCTTGTATCACTCATGGTCTATCTCTTCCCGGTCTAATGATGACCTCGATGTGCGGGTTGTCCGCATATACCTTTGACCCCACCGCCATGATGATCTGGTCATCATCACCCCATACGATACCGTTCAACGAGTCGAACAGTGCCTTGAGGTAGTTGTCTATGTCCCCACGGGGCCACAGCTTGGTGGGTTTCTTTGGCGTCTTGCAATGGAACGTGACATCCACGATGAGGGCACCCGCTATGGGTGGGTCCTCCCATCCTGATAGCTCCTTCTCCATCGCCTTGCGGAACGCCTTGTACGTCTTGCCGTAGTAGGTGCCCCACTTCGAGACACGGGGCCTCGAAGCAGGGACCGGCACTACGTCCAGAACTATTCGGATCACAGAAGGCCAGCGGTGGGATCGTCATCCTCCTCGTCGCTGTCCTCCTCGTCCTCATCGCCTTCCCCGAAGTCGCTGTCCTCCTCGTCCTCATCCTCGAACTCATCCGGGTCAGCCTCGTTGACCGGGCTGTCGTCGGTGTCATCCGTGAGGAAGTCATCCTCCTGCTCGAACATACCACCCGCACTGCCCTTGCCACTCGACTTGAGAAGCTGGGCGGCGTTGAGGTACAGGGTCAGGCCCCGGCCAATGGGTGGCGGGGAATCGTACCCGTCAACGGTGATCTCCAGCCTACCGATGTCCCCGCCGAAGACCTGAAGGCTCATGTCCTTCTGTCCCTTGGCATTGAACACAGCGACCGGACCCTTGGCCTTGCCTTCCTTAGTCATGGCCTTGGTCTTGGCCTCGATGAACGGGGTGCCCACCGGGACGCCAGCCTTCTCGGCCTGACTCTCAGTGGCTACCTTCATCGGGATGTTGACGCTCTTGATCGGCTTGCCGATCTCCTTGGCGTACTCCTTGGCGAGCCGCTTGATGTTGCCGACGAACGCCACATACTCCTCGTCCTTCTTGTCCAAGAAGTAGATGGTGCAGCGGTACTGGCTCTTGTTGAAAGCATCATCCGGCTTGCTCAGGTACGCCCACTGGAACTGTCCCTTGGGGGTGAGCAGCTTACGGTTGGTCAGCTTGATCTTAGTTGTTGCCATCATTCATTCTCCTAACCGGGACCCATATCAGGTCGCGGCTTGTAAGCGAGTGCGTCGGGAACCTTGGGTTCCTTAGGCTTCTTCTTGTCCAAGCCAGCCGCCATGTAGTTGACGACTCGCATTGCAAACCTTGCTCGGCTTGCCCACTCATCAGCGGGGGCTCCGCTTGCGATCACGGCCTGTACTACACCCTGTGCCCTGATCCTATTCTCTCTACTGCTGTCCATGTTCACTCCATAAGGTGTATGCCATCACGCTAAGCCCAGCGACTCCGATGAGGCCCAGCAGTATGCCCACCATCAGCATATTGGTATCCATGTCACACCATTGGTATGAGGATGGGGAGCCCGTCGATGACGACGGCACAGCTAAGCACTGAGCCCAGCCGCTCGTTCTTCCCATAGGCGAAGCCGTATGCCGACTCGTCAATGACGGTGCCGACGTTCATGCCCCACAACTGCTTCCGCTTCGTCCGCTGTCGGATGTAGTGGATGCCCGCATGCTTGTGGTAGTGCCCATGCACCACACTACGCCCCTCTTCAAGGGCAGCACGGCGTGGGCCGGTGACGCCCCCGCACCCACCGTCGTGGATGTACAGGTTGCCGTCTATGAGGAACTTGACACCCCACTCCCACTGCGGTGTGTTCCACATGGCGGCGTAGTCCTTGAGGAACTGGCCGGGGACACCCGCCTCTTCGCAGCGACGAGCGACACGCTCATCGTGGTTGCCGATGCACACCTGTTGGACAGGGAACTCCCGCTTGAGCTTGTCGATCTGCTTGTTGCAGGCTTCCACCTCCCATGCAGTGCTGTTCATCGGGTCCTTCTGGAACCGGGTGGCGAAGTAGGAGTCGGTGACATCGCCAATGTTGACGACGGTATCCGTCTTCCACTCGTCACGCACCCGGCACAGGAAGGGGATCGCCTTCTTGTGCATGAAGGGGGCGTGTTGGTCAGGTATTACAAGGACTCGGCTCATTGATGGCCTCCATCTTGAGCAGGATGTCGTTCATGTACTCCACTGCCGGGCCGTCGCCCCTAAGGTGGCGTGTCATGGAGTCAAAGCTGGGCAGTCCCAGCAAGTCACACAGTGACTTCTCTACTAACGCTCCCCTCGAATCCCTCCATCCCGGCAGCAGCACGATGCCCTCGGCCTCATCGCAGATGATCGTGAGGTCACGCCTCATCGCACCTCGCATGAAGTCCTTAGGCAACGGATCTGTCCACTCATGGATGCCCACCACCCGGTCCAACTCGGCAGGGTTGATGGCGTTGTGCCCAGCCTGACGTAGCCGCCGTGCGGCATAGTCGAAGGCGGGGAAGTTGTACTCTGCGAACCCACGCATGGGTCCCGCTATGTATACCTTCACTCAGTCTCCTCTCGTAGTTGTGAATCAATCCACTCCATGAACTCAGGGTTGCGGTCGATCAACTCGGTCAGCCCGTGGGCTAGCTGAGTGATCACCGTTTCCGCCTGCTTGGTAGTCAGGGTGGTCGTGGTGTTGTGCAGCATAGCATGCAGTAGTTCATGCAGCACTGTGTCCACCACAGCAACGGGGTCCATGCCCGGCATCACAAGGATCAGTCCCCTGTTCGTCACTAGCTCCCCGTACTCATCGTCCTGCACACCCTTGTCGTACTGCACATGCCATGTCCTGTACCCCAACCCAATGGGATCGGGCAGGCTAGGCAAAGATGTACTCACTGTGAATCACCTCGTCTATGTTGAAGGTCCCCTTCTCAGGCACAAGCGGAGGCTCCACCCCCGTCTGCATCCGCACCTGTTGTCGGAAGTCTTCCATGATATCGTTCTTGTACAACGCGATGAACTCGATACGCAGCACCGCATTGAGAGTGTCCATGTCGCAAGCATGGGTGCCGAAGCTGTCATGCACCACCATGAAGGCGGTGATGCCCACCCTCTTGCCCGCCTCCACCGTCATCATCAGGTGGCAGGCGTCAAGGGAATGCACGAAGTTGGGGGGCAGGCTGTTGCGTTGCTTGTGCTTCGAGACCGCATCGTCATCCTCGAAGTGGAGGAAGTGTAGCTCGGAGCCAAGGCATGTCACCCTCTCGTATGTACCCTTGCGGTACGGGTGTACCACATGGAACCCGAAGGGTGTACGCCACTCAAGGTGCTTCTCGGCATCGTTGGCGAGGGTGGCACACTTGCGTAGCCAGTCCATCGCCTCCTTCGCCGCCGTGATGTTGACTTGGATGCCCTCCCATATCTTCTTGCCGATGTAGCGGGAGGCGGCGAACTGGTTGGATGACCAGTCACACAGCCCATCCTCTATGAGTGAGTCCTTGAGCCCCTGCTGGGTCACCCCGTAGCAGTAGGTCATGGTCCCCCTCTTACAGAGCTTGCGGTCTATGCCCTGTCTCAGCCAGTCAATCGGCATCGAGTCCAGAGTCGTGTCACTCCGGGAGAGTCCCGATCTTGCGTCCTCATTGACCGCCTCAAGTACCCAGCCTGCCACATCTGAGTAGATGTCGGACGGCACCGGGGATGGGCTCAGGTTGACCAGCCGGGCACCCTGAGGGTCCCTCAGCATGGCCGAGAAGTGCTGTAGCCCTGAGTTGCTGCCGTCCACAGACACCGGGAGATGGGACACATGGGCCTCATCGAGGATGGCAGCGTGGAGGTCGAAGATGCAGGCCAGTGCCTGCCACGGGTCATTCTTTATCCGACCACGGGCATCGGTCATGATCCACCACTTGTTGTCGAGCGGGTCCATGGCGGTGCGACAGATCAACTCGATCCTGTCCTCGGTCCAGCTTACCCGGTCGTCAAGGGACACCTTGTCCATGTCCATGCAGTTGGCGAAGTGGATCATCAGCCACCGCATGCCCTCCTCCCCTAGCTCCTTGCCCTCCTCAAACTCAAGCAGGCCCCGTGCTACGTCGTTACCCTGCGGTTGCAGGAAGACGGGCAAGGGGTACACCCTGCCTCGGAAGTCGAAGCGATGCGGGAAGTAGAAGGCATCGTACTTACTGTACCTAGTGGCAAGGTCTATCGTCTGCAAGAACACCAGCCTCTTGCCAACCATGCGGGCGTTGCGTCGGTACACAGCCTCGGCCTTGCGGTTACGCTCGGCCACGGCCATGTCAGGTGCGTTGTCGGGGCACCGCTTCGGTAGCGGGTCAGGTTCAACCGGGGGTATACCAGCGTAGCCGCCGCCTGCTGCCCACACCTGATCCATCACCTCCAGCACACGCTTGTTGATACGCCATGGCGTGGACTGCACCGTGTTCACGGCGTCGTACACTTGGGGGTCATGGTCGTCAGCCACCTTGACTTGCCCCGGCTTGTGGATCAACAGGTCCGTGTACTTGCTGAGGTGCTGATACCCGCCCCTCTCACCGGGTGCCCACCGCAGGGGCGGCACCACCATCGGCTGGAACATGGGTGTGAGGATCTCGATGTCCCTGTCCATGGCGTGGATGACATCCAGCCACTTCGGGGTGACCCTCAGGTAGTTGGAGTTGTGCTTCTTCCTCTTCGAGCGGCGGTTCACCACCTCGAACAGGTCGGTGTGTTCTAGCAGGATGGACAACAGCTTGGCACCGCATGCCCTACGCTGCCGCCTGTCCCACTTGCCGCCGAAGTCAGACAACTCCTTCATCCTCTTGGACGCACGGCGTACCGACTGCCGTGTCCATGTCTTCACCCTCCGTTGCATCACAGCAAGCAGCTTGGGGAACTGCTCCCGCAGACAGAGGAAGTGATACTCCATCTCCATTGCCTCACCCAGTCTACCCGCAAGGGCAGTGGTGGACACATCCTCCTCCCATGTGAGGGAGCCGAAGACAGAGTGCAGTATGAGTAGTGCGATGCTGCCGGGGTCCATCACCATGAAGGGGATGCCCCACCCGTAGCACCACTTCATCGCTCGGCCATTCTCAGCCCACCATCGGGCGTCTTCAACGCCACCGACGAGGGGTTCGATCCAGTCAGCCATCACCCTCCGGGTGGAGGGCCGCTCCGACAGGGCCTGCCGGGCACAGTTGTCACGGTACTGCTGGATGCCTCGGTCGATACAGCCCATCTCGATGACTTCTTCCTCTGCCCACAGGGCTTCCTTCTCTTCCGGGGTCAGGTTGTTCCAGTCCATCCAGTACCTCCGCAATGGGCAGGACAACGGCGAGGGAGGCACCCCATCCCGTCGTTCCTGCGGTGACAATGGCTATAAGGTTGCCGTCCTCATCGAACACAGGGCCTCCGCTGTTGCCGGGGTTGATATCGGCGTCGGACATGCGACACCACGGGCGAACCTTAGAGATGCCCGCCACCCTACCGTGCGTCACTAGGCAAGGGCCACCCCAAGGGTGACCAGCCACTAGCACGGTCTCACCATCAATGAGCGGGGTGTCCCGCCTGTCAGGCACGGGCAGCGGCCCATCGCCCAGCACATACAACAGCACGGCATCCCGTCCCCCAATGTATCGGGCGGCGAAGATGCTCCACTCCTTGTCGCCCTGTCGCACGATGTAGCCTTCGAGCGGGCCTTGGATAACATGGGCAGCAGTGAGTACCGTACCCTCATGCCACCCCACCCCGCTACCACCGTGGCCCCGCCCGTCCTCCACCCTGAGGGTGAAGGAGCGGGCAGAGGCATCGGCATTGATCTCTTCGTTGCTGGCATTCATCAGGCCACCCACTACTATGAGTACGACGCCTGCCAGCATCAGTCCAATGCCTGCTCGCATCATCCGTCCTTCTTAGTCAGCGACACCGTGGCGGTGTACGGGGTGACCTCATCGTAGTAACTGAACTGCGTGATCAGGCCGCTATACAGGCGAGCCCCCCGTAAGTCCCTCAACGCCATGTAGTAGTTGCCCTTGTACTCGAACGCATCGCCGGGCTTCAGGTCCTGCACGGTGGGCTTGGCGGGCTTGGTGGCCGGGCGGATGGGGAAGGTCAGTTCCATCAGCCGATCTCCACCGCAGTGACCGGGGCGGAGTCAATGCGGATCAGTTGATCAACGTAGCGGACCTGATGGTACACACCCTGATAGGTGCGACCGGGGAAGTCACCCTCCACCATGCGGGCGAAGGCTCGCTGAGATAGCAGGTCGTTGTCGATGCGGATGAGCCGCAGCTTGGACAGGTCGGCACCAGTCCAGTCGGTGCCGATGATGGACGGTGCGATGCCTGCGTTGGGGTTGCTGTTCAGTTGATTCACGATGAACTCTCCTTCATAGAGGGGACACTACGCCCCGCTCTCTTGACTGTGGCACACCATACGGCGGCCTGAAACTCACGGGCGGGCCAGCCCAAACGACGGGCAGCCAGCCTCACTCTACGCTCAGCCTCAAGCCGCACCTCGGCGGGCTTGAACCTGATGTTACACTTGAGGGCCATTGCCATCCATGTATCAAGGACGACAGCGTGTGGCACACCTTGTAGTGCCAACGCAAACTGACTCGTCTTTGGCCCTCGGATCTCGCCGGTCGCTTCGTAGTGGGCGATGGCGGCACGGGTGGTACGCATGACATCCTTGGGCATGGGCTCACCCCGCATGTACATCTTGGTGACCCGCCAGTTGCGGGTGACCTGAGTACGGGGCGAGGTGATCGCCAGTATGTCAGCGAACCGGGTGGGGCACCAGCCATAGTGCAGGCAGGCGATGCGGATCTCCTGCTCGGCCTGCTGATACCACTCACGGTACTGCTCACCCTCAAGGGCGAGCTTGATCAGTCCTTCGATGCTTCTCATGCTAGTGGTGGCCTCCAGCGGGTCGGGCTGCCTCTTCCTTCAACCCCTCGATCTCTTCCTTCAACGCCTGAATCTTGGCCTTCGTGTTGCCGACCTCCACCTCATACATGGCGGCGATCTTCTTCCAATGGGCTAGGGCCTCGCCCAACCTCTCGATGTCACTTAGCATTATGCGGTGTCTCCGGTACGTTGATGACCTCGTTGTCAGGGGTAGAGCTACGACGGGCCTCGGTCTGGTCTTGCAGCATGAGAGCTTGCAGTAGCACCTTCTTCTTGTTACCCTTGAACTCGTACTCTTCCTTGAGCAGGGAGTAGCAGGTACGGCCACGGGTTATCCGCATGCCCTTCATCTCTAGACCGAGGCCCCTCACTAGCATGTTGAGCCTGAGCAGGGCGATGTCCCTCTTGCCTGTCACGACGAACCCACCGCTGCCGCATGATTCGACAGCCATCAGTCAGCCCGCTCAATGTCATTGCGTATCATCGCAGCGACGATCAGCAGAACGATAGCCATCAGGAGGAAGTGGGTCTCCTTCTCCGGGGTATCGGAGAGGAAGCCTATGATCATGTACACCATACCGCTGACCAAGTTCACGATGTACAGTACGAATTGGATTCCTTTCATAGTCATCCTATTTTCCCCACGATCACGCCGCCCTCGACCATGGCACTGGCGTACCAGCGGTGAGCCTCAGGGTAGTGCGGTCCTTCGAGTGCAACCATCCCGTCCTTAGCATCGGGGCCGAAGGGGCCGGGTTGGAACACGGTGATGCGGTCGCCCTTTGCGATGGCCTCTTTGAGGGCCTTCTTGGTCTGGAAGTTCACGGTGGTGTATGCCATCACTCATCCCCTTCCATCATTACGATGTCCTGCACCATAGTAAGGGCAGACTCCACCATGTCTGCCTTCTCCCGTATCGTGTCGCCTTCGTTCTCCAGCCGCTCCAATTCCTCAGTCAGGAATGTCTGCACTTCTTCCATGCTCGTCATCACTCGATCTCCTCAATGGTGATGCGGAATCGCTTGGGTGCCTGTCCATCTCTCATGCCAAGGAACCCGAAGGCACGGCGGAACTCTGCGTCACAGAACGAGAAGGCGGGATCATCATAATACTCTCTCCAAGCATCCTTCTCAGGTTTGTCCTTGCGGGTGAACAACTCAATCTCACCGTAGGTTCTTACGAGCCATACATCTGTTGTCTTAGTCTTAGTCACGGTCATTCTCCTGTGTATCCATGTCGTCATCAACCACGATGATGCTACCATGTTCAAGGTAGTATGCTATGTGTTCGATCTCGGTGTTCAACCGATCCGATGCCTGTTGCCGCTCGTCCCACTCCGTGCTCAGCATCGCCGGGGAGAGGGTGCGAACGTCCTCCAACATCTGCTCGATGTCGATGTCGAGTTCCATCAGCCACGCCTCAGCGTCAGCCTCACCCTGAGGGCGAGCCGAATCTTGGCAAACAAAGAAGAGAGTCGTGCCGTGAGGCTACGCTGGGCGACGTACTCAGCCACCAACTCCTTGATCTCCTCGATGGTGTAGTGCGGGGCAGAAGTGAGGTGATCCTCAACCGGCCCCTCCTGAGTGTCCTCGACCAAACGCTCGATTTCGTACCGCTCCATCAGGTCTTGGTTCTGGACGTACTCCTCTACACCCTGCTCCATGTCGTAGGTGGTGACGTACTCGTCACGCATCTGCTGCATGACATCCTCTTGGATGCCGCTGGTGTCCATCTCATTGACGTACTCTTCGATGGCCTCACCGATAGCGTCACCGATGGCGGTCGTTGTCATTGTCATGTGTCTCTCCTAAAGGTAGGTCGGTCTGAAGTCCGGGTCATCCAACTCACTCAACTGATCCTCGGCCTGCCACCCGTCGCTCGGTGCGTCGGGGTCATACAGGTCAGGCTCGTCGTCCTCTTCGTCAGCCTCCTCGGCCAACTCATCACGCATGTCCTCAAGGGCCTGCTCCAACAGGCGTTCAGCCAACACAGAGGGTGTCCGCACTAGGCTGTCGAACGCCTCGATGGCGATGCCCACTGCCGTAGCCCACGCCTCCAGTTGTAGGCGTGTGATCGTGATGTCACTCATCCTTCACCCCCTTCGCAAACCCTCCCGTGCTGATGTTGATGTCGGTGAACAGCACCGACTCCTGATTGGCAAGTACCCTGATCTCATCAGCCACGGTGCGAGGGTTGGGCGAAGGCCAGTCATGGTTATCCGTCACCACCTCGAACACGAACGACGACTCAATGCACAGCCTCCCTTCCGCGTCCTCCCAGTAGCCAGCGGTGGGGTACACAGTGGCCCCGCCGTAGTGCTGAATCAACAGGTCAATGACAGTCTTGCGTTGGTACTCAGTAACAGAGTCATCGTTCTGTTGCAGGTTACCAACGTACCATCTGAGTTGTCTCATTCTCTACCTTTCGAGTGGTGTTGTACTAACTCACGAATGCTAACACGTTTCCTCTTCTTCAGCGACACCTTGATCTTGTGAAGGATCACCTCGTCGGGAGGCATCAGCCCCCGCTGCACCCACCACCTCACCTTACGGGTGGCCGCTCTCATTGGTCCTCCAGCATGTCAGCCGCAATGGTCATCCATCGCAGGCGATTGCGTTCCCGTGGTGTGTCTAGGGGCATCCCCTCTGAGTGGTCACGCAGTGCATCCGCCACCTCCTCGGCAGTGTGATGCTCAGACATCTCAGTGTACCCCTTGAAGTCGAGCCCCTGCCCGCCCCTCCTCAGGTACTCAGGCCCACCGTCAACGAACACGGCGTGACACTTGCACCACTTGAAGTCATGCACATGGGTGGACTCAATGACATCCTCGCATGCGTTACATCGTATCTTGTTGACCGAGATTACCATCAGCCCAAGTCCTCACCCTCACCCAGCATACCCTGCGGGGGGTCACGGAAGAAGTCAGCGATCTCCTTGAAGGGCATACCGTCGTCATTGGCAGTGGTCAACGCAGTGACGAGATGCTGATCGTCGTCATCATGGTGGATGTTGATGGGATTGTCCAGATCCCACTCACCTGTTGCCAAGCGGAAGCCCAGCCAATCCCTCACCTCGTAAGGCAAGTGCGAAGACTGCCCGTTGAATGCGACAGCCCCGTGCCTAGTGGCACCGTCGTGGTCGGGATCAACCCACCCGCCGTCCGGTTGGATGAGCAAGCCACCCTCTTTCTCCTGAAAGATACGACAGGCCACCCCAAGGCAGCACAGCTTGCCGTCCCTCTCCAACCAGCCCTTGCCCTGCTCGTACTTGCCCGACTCCAGTGCATCAGCCACCAGTGACCGTGCTTCTTTGGGGCTCAACTTGAATTGTGTCATCACTCGACCTCATCTACGTTGACTGGGATCTGATGGATGGTCTCAACCTTTGCCACCCAGTAGATACGGACACGCTGCCGTACCATGTCGTTAGCATACGCTCTCGCTGCGGTCTGGATGTCAAACCCCATGGTCACACCACCCTCACCCCTATAGTGGTCAGCATCAGCGAACACAATGAACCTAGCCTGCCCCAAGGGGACATTACCAACGATTACCTCTTCACCTTGCTGTGACATTACCTGATCCTCTCAAAGAAAGAGATACCGATCTCTTCGGGTAGACCCAGTGCCTTCATGTAAGCTACGAGCTTATCAAGGTTGTCACTGAACCCTTCAACATGAACGTCTGTCCGTGTGCCGATCAGACCCTGAAGGTCCGGGTGCTCTATCACTGCGATGAACTTACGCACCGGGCACCTCGAAGATGGACACACCAAGCTCACGCTTAGCCTCAGTGCCCAGTGCGAACACGCCGGGCCTCACCTCGGCTTGGTTGCGTACCCAGTACCGCTGTGCATCACGCTCGAAGGCGTCGGCCTGTCGGTTGGCGTGTGCCTCCGAGTTAGCCACCACTGCCAGCCTGCCCTGCCTGATGCGTAGCTTGAATACCTTCATTCAACATCTCCATTCACAAGGGTGTACGTTACGAGCCATTTCTTTACGACGAACCTCTCTCTGTCTTCATAGTATCCATCGCACATTGAGTTGCGAGCGTAGTCGGGATGATTCCACTCATAATCATCGTGATAGGCACGGGAGTACGCAACCTGCTGCTTGTCGGTAACCCTATCATGGATGGTGTACACCACCTTGTCCATGGGTGCGGGGTCACCGCCACTGTCAGGTATGACGGTGAGACTCATAGCCCTGCCTTTCTGCGTGATGACTTGGCCTGCCGCCACACTAAGAAGTGTACCATCTTCATGTCCTCCTTGATCCGATTGAACGCACCATCAGTGACCTCAGTGCCAAGCTCGTTGCGTATCAGGCGGTTGAGCCGCACTAACTGGTCGTCAATGGACTGTGCCATCTCCCATACCACTGCCGTCAAGGCTTGACGGTGCTTCTCCCTCTCCTCCTGTAGTAACACCTTCATGGGTTCTTCGGCCATGAGTTTTCCAATCTCCGCTGCTGTCCATCTGTTTGATTCAGTAGTCATGGGTATCAGGCTCCCAACTATCGAGTGCTTCCTCTATGTCCACACCCCACAGGTCAAGGAAGTCAGTGATGGAGCCGAGGTCATAGAGGTAGAACAGCACACCCTTCCGACTGGGTGACAGCACCTCGATCTGTGCTTCATGCACCTTGACGATCTCCAACCAGAACTTCTCGCCGGGGCAGTGAGGTGAGGGTGCCTCGTAGTGCCACTCCATGTCGCACCATATCTGCCAGTCAAGGGCAGCACCACAAGAGGACACAGGATCACCCGTCAGTACGCCTGAGTGGGGGTGGGTCATGCCAGCACCACCAGCAGGCCATCGGGCCAGTCATAGGACGCCTTCATTATCTTCGTCAACACCTCAATCACCTCATCGACACTGCCATGCGTGATGCCGTGATGCTGGATGATGTCCTCGTACACGGGGCGGTAGGCACGGACATGCTGAAGGGAACGCTCAACGTGGGGTGCGATAGCGTTACCGCACCACCCGTCGATACCCTTCAGCCCCGCCCCACCCAAGGCACGAACGAACAGGGGTTGGAGGTTGAACGTCACGTTGAGGTCATCGAGGCGGTCCCTCTCCTCCCGTGACTCAGCCATCATCTTGATGTCGTAGCTCATGCTCCCCACCCTCTCCCCCAATGGTCAGGGCCGAGGGTCACATGGTGCGGGAAGCCGGTGAGCTTAGCCGCCTCATCCCGTGCCACCTTGGCATCCACCTTGTTCCCGAAGTACCGAACACCATCACCATCCTGCTCTGAGTCCCACCTCAGTGGGTCACCCGCCGCACTGCGTACCTGAAACAATCGCTTCATCAGAGATTCTCCTTCAACTCAGTATGCAGGGTGTATGCCCTGTACAAGGCGATCCTGAATGCGATCACCTCATCACACAAGAGGTCAACCTTCTTCAACACGGGTGAGGTAGAGGTGTTATCCCAACACTCGAAGTCGAGGTTGATCATGCGAGAACAATCAGCCAACGTGAACACCACGGTGGGTCCGTCCACCCAAGGCTTCATCTTGTTCTTCCCAGCATGCAGCTTGGGCATGCCTACAGACCAGAGGATATGGCCTGACCCCGATGGGTTGAGCCACTTCCTGTGCGACACCGCCTTCTCAAGGACAGGGTAAGGCTTGACGCTCATTCAGCACCATCCCGGTAGTCGAAGGGCTCATGCTCATCGTACTCACCCGTGCTGAAGTTACGCCAGCCATCATGGTACTCCTCCTCAGTCTCAGCCTCGAAGGAGTGCGGAGCCCCGCAACAGCCACACCCCGCCGTCTGATCGGGGTCAATCCCCGTAGCACAGTAGAAGGAGGAGATGGCGTCGAAGTACGCAGTCTCTGCGTCCTCCTCCTCGGACATGAACCACGCCCCATTGGCAGGGTCGCCGCTCTTATGCACCAGCCACCCCGCCTCAATGAGGGCATCACCATCGGCCTCATTGATCCATTGCATGCCACCGCTGTTACAGTGACGGTACTCAACTCGATACAGTGTCATCAGTCCGCTCCTTAGTAAGGGCTTCATCACTCAACTCAGCCAACACCTTCTCGACGCTCTCCCATGGTATGATGTACTCGTTCTCGGTGTAGTCATAGGCCCGCACCTTGAACAGCTTGCACCACACGGTGAACAGGGTCTTCCGGTCAGGCATCGTTCAGCCCTCCCAACGCAGCGAGGATGTAGCGATCCCGCCACCCCGCACCCCACATGGCAGCCATGTACTCCCGTGCCACAGTACCATCGGATGCGGTGAACATCTCCGTCATCGACGACGTACCCTTGTTGATAGCGACGTACCGGTGCATCACAGTACCTTCCGTATCATGGCCGAGTTGCCCGCTTGTCCAGTCTTGAAGCCCATCGCTATGAACTGCCAGACGAAGCCGACCACGAACGAGGGCAAGTGCAGGCTGATCAGGAACAAACGGATGACGGTCATCATGTGCTGCTTCATTACACGGCTTTCTTTAGCGACACGGTCGCAACGTAAGAGGTGACGAGGGTGCCGAACATGAACTCAGCCGGGACACCAGTGACGATGTTCACCACCTTGGCAAGGCCCGTGCCATCAGCACCCAGCATCCTCAGGTAGTAGTGACCGTTGTACTCAAACACAGAGCCCGCCTTCATCGAGCCCACCGAGGGCAAGCCAGAGGGGGTATCAAAGGACAGTATCATCAGTCATTCTCCATATCCATGGGTCTCAGAAGGTGGTCAACCCAACGCTGTGCGTCGGCGTAGCCCTCTTCTGTTACGGGGAAGGTACGCATCGAAGTCCTCCATCCCCATGCGTTGGGTGCATCCCGCCTTGGAGCCACGGTCTCCCCGTTGCAGCCATACAGGTTGTACTCAACATGCCATCGCATCTCCTTGATCCCAAAGCCCCGATCAGCAGCCATCCACTCCTGCCACTTGGTCAGGCGGTACTGATGGGAGCCGAGGCAGTACACGGTCGGTGTGTTCACCTTGATCCTCCAATGGGGACCCCAAGGGGTCCCTCTGTTCTCTTCAAGGGGGGTCACGGCTCTCGCAACCCTATAACCCTGCATTGTGGGACCCTAAAGGGGACTCCCTCCGGGAGAGTCCCGATCTTCCGTCCCTCCCCACCCATGCTCTCCCTCCCAGTCAGCCCAGCAATGCCAGCACTCACACTCCGTACACCACCCTTGCAGCCCACGCTGCGGGTCCATGCGGATGGTAGCGGGGCCACTGTCGTGACACACGGCATCAGCCAGTGCCTGAAGGGCCGTGTTCCTCTCCCTCCGCAGGGAGTCACGGTCAAGGATGAGGACCTTCACCTCCACCTTCACGTTGTCCAGTATGGCCTTCAACTGGGCCAGCACTGACCTGTCCATCTCCGGGTCAGGGGGTATGTTACCTACCATTATACACCACCTCCCCGACCAGCATCTCGCCCGCCTGCTCCAACAGACACATGAACCAGTGCCCATCCACACAGTGGAGATGGGCGGTGCGTAGAGTGCCACCCTCTACCAACTCAACGATGGCCTGCACCCGCATCACCCCGTTACCGGCGATGACAGGGCCAACTCTACGCTGCACCTTGCCGAACACACCCTCCAACACCTTCACCCGCACCTTAGCGGGTCCTCTGTCGTACCCCATTACGCACCGCCCTTCTTGAACGCACTCACGCCCATGTTGGGGTTGGATGCCCGCACAATACGACACAGCTTGTCGATGGTAGCGGCGTTGAACCACCACCCGTTTCGTGCCAGCCTCATAGCCAGCTTGTCACGCATCTCATCACCACCCATATGAATGAGTGGCTTGAGCTTCCGATTGTCCTGCTTCATCAGGGTTCTCCTTTACGCAGGGACACGCCTCCAGTACAGACAATGGAGCCGGGGGGAATCGAACCCCCGTGCTGGTCGGAGCACAGTCACCCCGTGCTTTACCGCCAGTCGAACCCAGTTGCGGCCCCAATCCACCCACCCTTGGCCTCCCCTAGCACATCACTACAATGTAGCAAAGTGCCGTGCATTGTGACATGGTGAGGGGTAGATACACCCTGTCATCCACCCACCTCCACGCCTCAGTCATACAGGCCAGTGAGATAAGCATCACATCGTTCCTCTATCTGCCTCAGGTGCCACGCCTCAGCCTCCAGCGTCGAAGCCACGGCTATCCGCAGCCTCTCAGGCATCGACGGAGCAGGACGATAGGCCCACCCCGCTCCCGCTATGGCTGCCCCCTTCATGCGTTGATCCATGCGGCTCTGCCTGTACACACGCAGCCTCTTGGGCATGCGGTGTATCACGTTACGCAGTGCTAACCCCATGACTCCACCTCCACGCACACAGCCCACA
>SMVB01225936.1_pt1 | contig 49993 bp, 47 predicted proteins | sample 2456461 | NCBI WGS metagenome assembly SMVB01 (sample SAMN11095934, study PRJNA526329) | marine sediment metagenome | biome: Marine sediment; feature: Surficial sediment; material: Deep marine sediment; isolation source: Hadal surficial sediment | place: Pacific Ocean | collected 2014-05 | depth...
AACTCCTGCGCCTACTTCGCGTTCATTTCAATCATCAGAAACAGGCAATAATTGGCCCTGACCTCTCACATCGACGAACCCTGATTAACAACATCATTTCCAGCAACGAGGTCCAGGAGGCAATTGGAAAAGAGTCAGCTCGTAGCGAGATGTCGACCGAACAGATCGAGAAGCGTGCAACCAGTTACGCCAAAGAAATTGCATCTCACCAGTCCTACCGGGTAATTCGCTTGTTCCATGTCCTTCTTAGATGGTTGTGGAACAACCTGTATGACGGCATTGAGGTAAACCATATTGATCGTGTAAAAGAACTGGCCCAATCCCACGAAATTATCTACACACCATGTCACCGCAGCCACATCGATTACTTGCTGCTGTCTTATGTTCTCTACCACAACGGTCTCACACCTCCCCATATCGCGGCTGGAGAAAACCTCAACCTGCCAATCATCGGTTCAGTTCTCCGTCGGGCAGGTGCATTCTATATGCGTCGATCATTTCAGGGAGACGCCTTGTACCGGGCTGTGTTCGATGAGTATCTCCACCAGATGTTCACGAAGGGATATTCAGTTGAGTATTTTATCGAGGGAGGAAGAAGCAGAACCGGGCGAACGCTAAACCCAAAAACAGGCATGTTGAACATGACCCTTAGAAGTTTCCAGAAAGATTCATCCATGCCAATTTGCCTGATGCCGGTGTACTTCGGTTACGAGCGGGTACTTGAATCTTCAACCTACATGAGCGAATTGGCGGGCAAACGCAAAAAGACAGAATCCTTGTTTGACATCTTTAAGATTTTTAATTTTTTCAAGTTTTCCTATGGCCAGGTCACGGTCAATTTTGGTGAGCCCTTATTGTTGGCCGGGTTTCTTGACCATGAAGTTCCGGATTGGCGCAGCCTGGAACACCAGGTGGATTTATCCAGCGCATGTTCTACCCTGGCCCACGAACTCACCACCAGGCTTAATAGTGCAGTCGCAGTGAAGGTTGTCAGCCTGGTTGCAACAGCATTGCTTTGTACACCAAAGCAGACGATGGAAGAAAAACATCTCCTGAGCCACATTGAGTTACTGGCCAATATTGCGCGGTCACTTGAATACAGCGAAGACTATTCTGTCACCTCGTTGCCAGCCATCGAAATACTGGAAAAAGCAACGACCATCACGGGCCTCGACCGAAGTGAACATCCATTCGGCGTCACCATCAGCGCATCCACGGAACTTGCGATTCTATTAACCTACTATCGCAATAATATTTCGCACATTTTCGCTTTACCTTCCCTGATTGCAAGATTTATCCGGGCTGAACGAGAAACTTCATTAACTGACATTATTGCTTTCTGCAGGGAACTTTACCCCTTTATCCAGGCTGAATTTAACCTGATATGGCCTCTCGAAGCGATGGCCATGCAATGCGAGAAAATTGTGCAGTTGTTAGCTGCATCCGGTCTGATTGAAGTAAAAGGCGAAATGGTGGTCACAGCGACCTATGGTAGTACCCAGTTTGCGTCCCTGCATGAGCTGGCAGAAATAGTCGAACCGACACTGGAAAGATTTCATATCGTTAATGCCTTGTTATCTGCCGGGGGAAATCGATCAGTTCGTACCCTGGAATCCGACGCCGCGGCAATCGCACAACAACTTTCAACAATATACGGTATCAACTCTCCCGACTTCTTTGAAAGATCTCTCTTTTCTACCTACATCAAAAGCCTAAAAGCCTGTGGCCTGGTTTCAACTGAAAACGGCAGCACTAAAGAAGGAAACTGCTTCCTGGCATTCGCCGCCATCACGGCAAGTACGCTTGACGCGGACGTGCAGCACAATGTATTGCAGGCAATGCCACAGGCAGAGCAATGAAGTCTCGCGTATTCCCGTTATGGGTAAATTGAGGCGTGTAAATAAACCAGGCAGGTGTAATAATCCACGATCAGTCGGTCCCACGGGTTAGAAACAGATTATGAGCGAGTCAAGCACAGATGAAGCGTCCGTCGATATCTATGAACACTATCGACACTTAAGAAAGGAACAACCAGTTTCCCGTGATGAAGGGGGATCCTGGCAGGTAGCACGTCATCGTGATGTACAACTAGTTCTCAAAGACAACAAAACTTTTTCATCTGATGTTTCAATACGGACAGCGGAAGAAAGAGGTGAGCCAAGTATGCTGTTCAGCGACCCGCCAGTACATAACAGACTAAGAAAGCTCGTAAATCATGCGTTTAAACCAGCTCATATCGAAAGCCAGCGGGATCTGATTAAAGATCGCTGTGAGGCACTGATGATAGAAATGTGCAAGAACCCACAACCAGATCTCGTGGATGCCCTCGCAGCCCCGCTGCCAGTCACTGTCATCGCTCATATGCTGGGCGTTGTAGACGGTGACATCCGCGAGTTTAAGCGATGGTCTGATACCATCTTCAGCAATATTGGGGATATCCTGCTTGGCAGTCCCAGTGAGGAAGTGACGAAGGCGGCCGCAGAAATGGATGCCTATTTCCTGGACTGTATTGCCCTGTTAAGGCGCCATCCGGAAAACCACCTGCTCGGCCGCCTTATCGAAACAGAAACTGAAGACGGACATCTTGCAGATTCAGAATTACTCAGCTTCTGTCGATTGTTGCTCATTGCGGGTAATGAAACGACTACCGGTTTGATCACCGGTATGGCCCGGGTTTTTGATGAATTACCTGAAACATTTAACCAGTTAAAAACCAATCCGGAACTCATCCCGGGATTTATAGAGGAAACTCTTCGTGTTCATTCGCCCTTTTCACTTACCATTCGCCGAACAACGACCGAGACAGAACTTGCAGGCATAAAAATTCCAGCGGGGGAAATTGTTCTGCCGCTTATCGCTTGTGCAAACAGGGACGAAACTGTCTTTGAGCAGCCTGAGGAATTTCTGATTGACCGTGATCCTAATCCACATCTGGCATTTGGCTTTGGCATACATAACTGCCTGGGAGCACACCTTGCCCGCCTGGAGGGGCAGATAGTTGCAGAAGCTTTTGTCAAGCATCTCGATGGAATGTCGCTGGCGGATCAGGACAGTTCGCAGTTCGATCAGTTAGGCGGCCCAGGAAAATTGTTGGTGAATATCATCCGGTCCCGTTAAAACGGCAAGGCAATGGGAAGCAGGCCGCATCTCGCTACTGGAGATAAACATCAAATCTGCTTGATTTGCCTTTCAGGGTAAACGAAGGGTTCAAACCCGCAATATCTGATTTAACCAACGGACGCTTGACCACCAGTCTTTCACAGCCGGTGGCCAAAGCAGCCCGCAATAATTTGGTTGCATCCTCATCTTTGCCAATGAATCGTTGTAAAAATTGCATTTCACCCTTCACTTTGGCACTTTTTTTTCTCGCCGGGAACATGGGATCAACAAGAATCACATCGGGAACATCCATACCACCGGCGAGCGCTTCAAGCGCATCTCCATGAACAAGATGCAGCCTGCCAGCGATTTCCGACAAGGACTCGCTCTGCAGTGCTCGCTCGATGGCATCCTGGAGGAGTAGTGCCATCACTGGAGATCGTTCATATAATGTGACCTTACATCCCAGGGAAGCCAGCAGAAATGAATCCCTGCCCAGTCCGGCGGTACAATCAAGGACAGTTAAGTCCTGGACCGCTCCCACGGCCCGGGCTAACATTTCTTTTTTACCACCACCTCGCCTTAACCGGTAACTGAATTCGGCATCCGAAAAGTTTATGTGTAATGGGTGCTGATGACTAAATTTATCGACCAGCCGCAAACCTGAATCAGCATTCTCCAGAAAATACCTGCTCACTTTGGAGACACATTTTCTGAAGGTACATTTTTTGAAGGTACATTTTTTGAAGGTACATTTATTGAAGGTACTTTTTTTGAAGGAATAGTGGCAACTTGTTCTCGCAGGTACTCCGGTCTTGCATCCATGGCAGCGATGGTCTCCCCACGCCCCATCCTGACCACACCTATGTCGAGTAAATCTTGTGGCTGCGGCTTTACTTCCAGATTTATTCGTTGCACTAAACATCCAAGGGCAGATTCAATTTGTTCGCGAAAACACCAGCCATCTCCAATTCCAATCCAGTCGCAGGGTTCCTGCACAGGAACTTCGGAGGCGTCCACCACGCACTCGACGCCAAGAAGAACAGGACTACTATCTTCAATTCGGTAAGCGCCAAAGTACACTTCTTGCTGGCGAGCAGATAAAGCAACGAGAATATTGGTTGCACCCGACTGACGATGCTCTCCCTGAGCGAGGCACGCGAGGGTTGAAACCGGAATGACAGGGATATTCAATCCGAAACCCAGCCCCTGAACTATTCCAACCGTAATTCGCAATCCCGTAAAAGAACCGGGCCCCTTACCAAAAACAATAGCATCCAGATCATCCAGACTGGCACCAGCATCTTGCACTAGTTGGACAATGTTAGGCAGAATATCCCTGCTATGGGAGCGACCAGATAGTGCAACATTTTCCATTCTCTGCCGGCCAATTTGTAACCCGATAACACTAAATTGGGAAGATGTATCAATCGCTAACAAATTCATCGATGTGAGTTTCACTCCTCCATACAAATTTGCGCAAGGTGTTCCAGTGCATCGCGCTCATCACTGGTCCAGCGTATTTTTGGCAAGCTACCGAGCACCAATTTTCCATAGGACTTCGAATTAACCCTGGGATCACCCAGGATGAAAAGACCTCGATCAGTTTCTTGCCTGATTAATCTTCCGAACCCCTGCTTCAAAGAAATAATCGCCTGGGGTAGTAAGTATTCCATAAAACCATTACCACCTGCAGATGTGATGGACTTCATCATCGCCCTCGATATCGGATCCTCCGGGCTGGCGAATGGCAGCTTGTCAATCACCAGGCATCTCATTCCGGCCCCACGTAAATCAATTCCTTCCCAAAAGCTCTGGGTGGCGAGCAGAATGCATTTTGACGCGCTCCTGAATCGTTCCAACAGTTCCACTTTTGGTAACTGACCCTGATAGAGGATGAGGGAATCATCGATGGCAAGCAATACTTCACTGCTAAGTTTCAGCGCCCTGTGGCTGGTAAAGAGAATCAGCGACTTTTCTTCCAAAAACGGGCGAATGACTTCCAGGAGTTTCCTCGTATGTTCATCTGTGCCAGGTAGGGGTAATCCTTCCGGGATGTATCCCAGTACGTGTTCGGAATAATTGAAGGGGCTATCAAATTGCTTTTCAATGACCCTCTCGTCGAGCCCCAGGGATCCCCTGATATGATCGAACCGATTGCCAACAGCCAAGGTTGCAGATGTAAAGATCCACCCGGGGCTATCATTGTTAAAATGCCTGGCTAGCTCGTTGGAAATTGATACAGGTGATAGATGAACAACAAAACCTCGTTCACTGAGCTGCATCCAATGTACATAGTTTTCATCCAGGGCGTTCGGTTCTGTCAGCAAGGCAAATTGATCGATGATTCGAATCGTGCGCTGCCGACAATGATCCAGACCCCGACTCCGCTCTGCGGCGATCTGTAAAAACTGCAGCACTTCCCCAAGTGCCAGGTCAACATCCTCGACCGAATCAGCACCGGAAAATTCGAGCCAGTTTGTCAGATCAGTCAATTCACCTTCTTTCTTCGCGGCAGCAGTCATGTTCGCGATGGCAGTTTCAAGGTCCTTAACTGCAGTGACGAGTTGCGGTTCATCATTTACCAGCAACGCTAACTCCTGCCTGATATCCCTGGCCAACTCAATGACCTGACCACTGCCGATTCTATTACCAAAAAATTGTCTCGCGACGTCCGGAACCTGGTGCGCTTCATCAACCACTACCACGTCAACTGTGGGCAGCAGATGTGCAAGGTTGTCTTCCTTAAGCGCCAGATCGGCAAACAAAAGATGATGATTAACAACGACAAGCTCAGCCTCATTCGCCCGGTCTCTCGCTCGATACAAAGGGCATTCATCGAACCTGGGGCATCTGCTACCCAGACAATTATCACGGGTACTCGTTATCATCGAAATCAGCGCCGGATCACTGTGAAAATCCGATAATTCTGTCAGGTCGCCGGTTTGGGTCCTGGACGACCATTCTCTTACGCTTACCAGCTTATCAAGAAGCTTGTTAAGAGACTTGTTAGAAAACTGCTTAGCGCCATTGCCGGACACTACTTTCAAACTCTTGTCGAGTCGTTCAGGACAAACATAGTTAGCCCGCCCCTTCAATAAGGCCACTTTGTAACTGCCCTTGAACAAGCTGGCGACCAGTGGCAGATCTTTAATGAAGAGTTGATCCTGAAGCGCTTTAGTTCCAGTCGAAATGATTGCCTTTTTTCCAGAGGAAAAAAGAGGTAGAAGGTACGCAAAAGTTTTTCCTGTACCGGTGCCCGCCTCGAGCAGTGCATTGTCCCCTGCCATAATTGCATTGCTAATGACTTGTGCCAGCTCGAGTTGTACAGGTCTTGGTACGAATCCCGGCACAATCGAGGAAAGCTGACCGTAGCGGTACACTGTGGTTTCCAGGTTCACCCTGGATGCCCGGGTTATTGATGTATTTTTCATCATCGCTATTCTTATCAGTGGTTATCCCGGATTTGGTTTGTCTCTCATCCTGCTTCCGATTAACCTGACACAATGAAAAAACCAACGATTACTGCGCTGATTCTTGCCGGTGGTAAAGGACAGCGGATGAATTTTCAGGATAAAGGATGGGTATCGTACCGTGACAAACCATTAATTCAACATGCTATCGATATTGTAATCCCGCAGGTAGATAATATTGTCATTAGTTACAACCAAAATGAAGCACGGTACGCCGGTCTGCCTTATCCAGGGTCGACTGACATCATTCCTGGTTACCCGGGACCGCTTATGGGCATACTGAGTTGCAAAAAACTCATCTCAACCCCGCTTTTCTTCGTCATGCCCTGTGACATGCCAGATCTTCCCCTTGATATCGTCAGCCAGCTTTACTCAAAAATAGGAGGTCACGACCTGGCAGTCGCACATGATGGTGATCGCCTGCAGCCTCTTATTTTTCTCGCGAAGCGTCAGCTCATTGATTCTATAGAGTATTACCTTGAGAAGGGGGACCACTCTGTGAAGGGGTGGGTGGATTCCGTGGATAATGTGGTCGTCGACCTCGCCGGCCAACACGCAGCATTCTGGAACCTGAACGCGCTATCGCAGCTACAGGACTAGATCCTGCTTGCAGCGCCAGGAAAAGCACAAAAAAAAGAAAAGCCCTCTTCGTGAGGGCTTTCTAACTTTAGGAGCTATTTCTTTTTCTTAGCAGCCTTCTTTTTAGCCGCTTTATTCTTGGCGGCCGGTTTTTTCTTAGCAACCTTTTTCTTGGCTACCTTTTTCTTGGCAACTTTCTTTTTGATTGCTGTTTCTATATCACCCAGACGCCGTTCTATGACGTCAGCAAGACGACCAGCTACCTTCTTCTTGGCGGCCGGTTTCTTTTTAGCTGCAACTTTTTTCTTTGCTACCTTTTTCTTGGCAACTGTTTTTCTCTTTGCAGCTGGTTTTTTCCTGGCTACAGCTTTACGCTTTGCCACTGTTTTCTTCTTTGCAGCTTTTTTCTTTTTTGCAACCACTTTCATCGCTCCTATTTTACGTTGAAAAGTTTGTTAACACACATTGTCTCGGTAACCATAATACTTCTCCTCGGCATTTTCGTTAGTTGCTTTTGCAACTTCTTTCAACTGCCAAAGAAATTACGCGCATATAGTTACAAATACGATGCAAAGTTTAGAAAAAAAATTTCACTTTGCACACCTTTTTTTTAAAAAAATGCAAAATAATCAGTGTTTTACCTCTAATACCTCAAATATTTCTAACAATTCCTTTGTATCACCACCAAATTGCATCAAAATCAGGTCTGCTTTTCATCCAGCAAAGTAAATATCTTGTCACATATCAAATCCGTTCCCCCTAAACCGCTTACTGTGAAGTAGTCAAGATTTATTTCACTACGGTCGACCAGACCCTTATAAAACATTACAAGGGGTTCTGTCTGCTCACGGTAGACCTTTAACCTTTCGGCAATTGTTTCTTTCTTGTCATCCTCTCTCTGAATTAAGTTATCACCGGTCAGATCATCTTTTCCCTCAACTTTTGGGGGATTGTAAACAGTATGGTAAACACGACCAGAGTCAACATGCACCCTACGCCCGCTCAACCTCGTTATTATTTCCTCCTCTGGTACTGAAATTTCAATCACGTATTGAATTTCAATTCCCTGGTCCAGCAATGCTTGCGCCTGAGGAATCGTCCTGGGGAAACCATCGAACAAAAATCCATTTTCACAATCGTCCCGGGCAATTCTTTCTTTCACCAGATCAATGATTATCTCATCGGTAACCAGGGCACCGCTATCCATTACAACCTTGACCTTTTTACCTAACTCACTGCCTGCCTTAATAGCGCCGCGTAGCATGTTACCGGTGGATATCTGCGGAATGCCGAATTTTTCTGTTATAAACTGTGCCTGTGTTCCTTTGCCTACACCTGGCGCACCCAATAAGATGATATTCACTAAATCGACTCCCTAGATTAAAAACAAAATGGAATTATGGCGATATCGATCTTCTCGCAGAGATAACATTTGGCAGGTGCGCAATCATTTCAAGCATGCGGAGTAAAGCGGTAAGTTTAGCGACTTCAATTTGCATTTTCAGTGTGACTAAATTCTTTTGCTTGTCAGAACGCATCTGAATCGATAATACGTTGGTCGATTCCCGCATGAATATTCCAGTAATATCGTAAAGTAACCCTGCCCGGTCATAAGCATGGACATCTATATTGACAGGAAAGGTCGTATCTACCTTATCTTCCCAATTGAGACGCATTATTCGCCCATACACATCCGCTTTTAGTGCTTGTAAACAATCCTGCAGGTGAACGTGCACTGTATTGTCGTCATCGATCACGCCAACGATGGAATCGCCAGGTACCGGGTTGCAACAGTCAGAAATAATGTAGTCGAGACCACCCAGGCCCGCAACCAGTAATTTCCGCTGCTCATGTCCTTCCTCATTCAATCCCTGTTTTAACGGTGAATCTCCAGTAATGGGTTCTGTAATTTCGGCAGCAATTTCAATCACGTTCACTACATCAATTTCGCCAAGTGCTATGGCATAAAACAGGTCACTCGTATTATCAAACTCTACCTTGTCTATCAGTTCAGTAAAATCCAGCCTCTCTATACCCAGGTGGGCGAGTTCATCCAGCAATATCTTCTTACCCGCGTCGATATTTTTTTGTTTTTCCCTGCGACCAAACCATGCTTGAATCTTCACCCGGGCTCTGGATGTTGTTACATACCCGAGATGTTCATGTAGCCATTCCCGTCTTGGTTCCGCTTCTTCGCCAACGATTATTTCTACCTGATCACCTGACTTCAGCGTTGTATTGAGCGGAACGACCCGACCGTTGACTTTAGCCCCTCGACACTGGTGCCCAACTTCTGTGTGTACCCTGTAGGCAAAATCTACCGGGGTCGCCCCTGGTGTCATATCGACCACGTGGCCTTCAGGGGTGAACATATAGATGCGATCAAGATTAACGTTGGTCAGAATCTCCTTGGCGAGATCAGGAACATCCTCCAGTTCATCCTGCCACTCAAGTATCTGCCGGAGCCATTCAATTCTCTCTTCATAGGATTTTGAGCCAGTGGTCGCATCAGGATCCTTGTACTGCCAATGGGAACAGACACCGAACTCCGATTCCTCATGCATATCTTCGGTGCGGATCTGTATTTCAAGTACTTTCCCTTCAGGACCAATAACAGCCGTGTGAAGAGACTTGTACCCGTTATCTTTTGGATTGGCGATGTAGTCATCAAATTCATGGGGAATGTTACGCCAGAGACTATGCACAACCCCAAGGGCCCTGTAGCAATCATCGACGTCATTGACGAGTAGTCTCACCGCCCGAACATCATAAACCTCGGAAAATGAAATCCCTTTTTTGCGCATCTTTTGCCAGATACTGTAGATGTGCTTGGCACGTCCCTCCAACTTTGCCTCTATATTTGCCTGGCGTAACTTTTTGGTCAATTCATCGATAATTTCTTCGATATAGGATTCTCGCGCTGTCCTTTTTTCATCTAACTGCGCTGCTATACGTTTGTAAGACAATGGTTCCAGATAACGTAAAGAGAGGTCTTCAAGCTCCCATTTAAGGTGACCAATTCCCAATCTGTGGGCCAGTGGTGCATATATTTCAAACACCTCGCGGGCCAGCCTCAATCGTTTCTCTGGCGCACTGGTTGACACGGCCCTGATAGCACAGGTCCTTTCAGCCAGTTTGATGAGTGCAACCCGGATATCATCCACCAACGCCACCAGCATTCTTCGGGCTTGTTCCAGTTGGTCAGTTTTCTCACCCAGAATGAGTTTTCGATTTCCGAACTGGATATTGCTGATAGCCGCCATCTTCAGTACACCTTCAACCAGGTCGCCCACGCCATCACCAAATTGCTTGCGGACATGATTGAGTGTTATCTGATTTTCGCGAACTGCGCGGTAAATGATCCCGGCGATTAACCCATCTTCATCTACACGGAGTTCCTGCAGGATATCGGTCATTTCCAGACCCAGGCGGTAACTGCTTCGACCCTCTTCCCACTGCGTATTGGTGGCGATTGCTTTTTCTTCGGCTTGTTCAGAAAGTTCGCACGCCTGTCGAATCCTGGACAGGTTTATCCTTGGGTTATTCTCCGCGAGCTGGCATAGCCAGAACTCAAGATCGACACTACCGTCAACAGATTCGGTTGGTTCTTCCTTAACCATCACTTTTTTTAAACATCGCTTGTGATGTCCAGCTTCTGCTCAGCATAACCGAGGTGATGTTATTTTCTGGTGAGTAGCGCAATGGATTCAACATGGGTAGTGTGCGGAAACATATCGATGATGCCTAACAGACGCAGTTGATAACCGTTGTCAACGAGAATCCGGGTGTCTCTGGCAAGTGTCCGTGGATTGCAGGAAACGTACACTACCCTTTCAACCTTGCTCGTTGCAAGCTTTTTACAAAGCTCCAGAGCCCCCGTCCTTGGCGGGTCTACAAGCACCTTATTGATGGATTCAAGGATTGGTGTTGAATCTTCCTCCAGAAACAAATCCACAACCTCGAATCGGGCGTTGCTAATTCTGTTCAGGCGGGCATTCTCCCTTGCTCTTTCCACACTTGCTTGTGCATTTTCAAGTCCCAGAACCTCGCTGACCCTGGTTGCCAGGGCCAGGCTAAAGTTTCCGATACCACAAAAAGCATCCAATACCTGGTCCTTTTCATCCACTTCCAGTAAATCAAGCGCCAGGTTGACCATCTTTCGGTTAACACGGGGATTTACCTGGGTGAAATCAAGCGGATGGAAAGAGATCCGAATTCCCTGATCCGGCAAATCGTAAACGAGCCGTTCAATTCCATCTTCCGGATACAGTTTATGAACGGTTTGTGGACTGCCAGGCTGGAGATAAATATCAACCTTAAAGTCCTGCCCGAATGTTTTGAACAAGCCTGGTTCATGATCGGCAAGTGGTTCCAGATGACGAAATACCAACGCACTGCCATAATCGCCTATGGCAACTTCTATTTGCGGTACGGCTTTAGGATTATCCAGGCTTTCAATTAGCCTTGCCAACGGCTCTAGTAATGTTGCCACGGGAGATTGAAGCACATGACAGACATCTATATCTGCAATGTAGGGTTTCATCTTTTCCCTGAAACCCACCAGCACCCTGCCTTTTTTTTCTACAAACTTAACACCTAACCTGGCTTTTGATCGGTAGTTATAATCATCATCACCAAGGGGCGGGAGCCACTCAATGGGTGGGCAGGATTCAAACTCACGACGCAATCGTTCTTGTTTGAACTGTAACTGGAACGCCGCAGACATGTGTTGAAGGCTACAACCACCACAGTAACCTGCCGCACTACACCTGGCTTCAACCCTGCCTGGCGCGGCGTTAGTAATTGCGCCTGCTCGCCCGAACAGCTTCTTCCTTTTACGTGTTATGGGTATGAACGAGACAGATTCGCCCGGCAAGGCACCAAACACACCATGCTTGCCGTCGAGTGTCACGCCATAGCCAGCGTCATCCAGCGACACAATATCGAGGTTTATCGATTCTTTTTTCAACGTTTTAATTTTTTGCACTGGAGTTTATTCAGGTTCAAAGACACCGGTAGACAAGTATCGATCTCCCCGATCGCAAATGACTGCGACAATTGTGGCATCTTCAACCTCTTCGCTAACTTGCAGGGCCCCCGCCACGGCACCACCGGAGGAGACACCGGCAAATATTCCTTCTTCCCGGGCAAGACGTCGCATCGTTTCTTCTGCCAGTGTTTGTTCAATATCAATGACTCGATCCACCATTGTACCATCAAATATTTTTGGTAGATAAGCTTCGGGCCAGCGTCGAATTCCAGGAATCGCAGACCCCTCAACTGGTTGCAGACCGATGATTTCAACTTCAGGTTTTACTTCCCTGAAATACCTGGAGACCCCCATGATCGTCCCCGTTGTACCCATAGAGCTGACGAAGTGGGTTATAGCACCCTCTGTTTGTCGATAAATCTCCGGTCCTGTACCCAGATAATGCGATTCCGGGTTGTCCGGGTTAGCAAACTGATCCAGAACCCTGCCCTTACCTTCTTTTTCCATCTGCTCCGCCAGATCGCGGGCTCCCTCCATACCTTCTTCTTTGGTCACCATGATCAGTTCTGCACCATAGGCGCTCATTGCGCTTTTTCTCTCTTCACTCATGTGCGCTGGCATGATCAGCACCATCTTGTATCCTTTGATTGCCGCCGCCATCGCAAGTGCAATTCCAGTGTTACCACTGGTTGCTTCAATAAGCGTGTCGCCTTGCTTAATCTCTCCCCTCTTCTCTGCACCGGCAATCATATTCATTGCAGGACGGTCCTTGACAGAACCCGCCGGATTATCTCCCTCGAGTTTTAGTAAAACGGTGTTGCCAGATTGCAACCCAAGTCTCTGCAAGCGAACCAGGGGCGTATTGCCTACCTGGTCTTCAATAGTTGGATACTGTTTTTTCATAGATGGTGCTCAAGAGGGGGAATAGATTATTTTGCAGCTACAAGATTATTTTGGACTCTTGTCAATGATAGGAGAATTATATAGATTCCTATAATATCAGGATCATATATGGTAATTCTTCTGCGTCATAAGCAGGTGGTACTGGCTTTTATGCAGGGATTTGAACAGACCGGGTAGCAGCATACAGGCCAGGCAAGCATGTGGAAGCAGAATCGATGAAAAAGATTCAAAAAGAAATATTCCTTATCGCTTCACTGCCGAGCCTGGTCATTGTCGTTTTCGCCCTGGCAAGCGCGATGCCAGAAAATGGACGACTAGGTCCGGTTCTGGTCATTTCTTTCATTCTGCTATCCATCGCAGCAACCCTGTATCTGGGCTATCAAATACAATCAAAGTTGATTAACCCACTCGAAGAGACTATTTCAGGTTTGTACCAGAAAACACATGCGGGATCTGGCACCGATAAGCTCCGGGAACTGTCGCTGGCACTTGATACATACATATCCCATTTAGAACAGGATTTTGAAGACAAGCAGGAGAAGTTAACGAATGAATCATTTACGCTGCAAAAGAAGGTTGCAGAGCTGGAACAACAGCATTCAGCGCTCCTGGATTCATTCAAATCTCTCGACAAGGATGTGAGCTCGGATGCGCTTGTCGCAACCGCACTGCGGGAACTTTGCCTCACAACATTGAAGAATATCATCGGCTTTACCAACAGGATAAACAATGCGGGCACTATTTCTGGTATGAGCGACCCTGTTCCCGGGAGCACTCATTTCCACACAAGCAGCACCGACTTCAATCGCTGCCTGGGCGAGATTACGCAAGCTGCCAGGTCACTCGTATTTTTAATTCAGGAAGCCGGAAATATCTGGCCTGCCAGCGATAAATGTGACGTGGACCCCTGGCAAATCGCAGATGACACACTCGAGCTACTCGATCCCCTGATAAACCGTCCTGGTTGTAATGTATCTGTAAGAATCAGCAAGTCCTGTCCAACAATGCTGAATGTGACTATCGGGGAATTGCGCTGCGCCCTTTTTCACTACCTATTACACTACTTTTTGCACAATCAATTTCTAACAACACAAGAACAGAATCCGGACCTTGCACTTGAAGTCACTTTTTCTGCGGAAAACCGACTTATCTTCGCCATTGCGGATGAATCTTATCCGTCCTCCTACCCATCTATGACAAAAGCGAGTGCACGTTTACTGCAGCTGACTCGTCAGAAAATGACATTGGAAAATGGTTCGCTGTGCGTACCCGCTAAAGCTGTTACGGCGTCGCAGGAACTCCCCGGCAAAAATCTCACTGGCATTGTAATCTGTGAGAGTATTTTGCAACGTCAAAGCCTTCATTCCCGTCTTACCCAACTCGGCGTCCAGGTTGTCGATGATTTCAAAACCACGAAACTGGATTTATGTATTGTAGATGATGAAACCGGTGAGGCGTTCAAAGCTGTCCAACCGTATCTAAAGCCGGACCTCAATTTATTCCTGCTAAACAACAAGACTTTGCATCAACGTCAAAATTGGCATCAACTGCGCCGCCCACTCGATCAAAATGAACTGAAACAGCTGCTGAAAACAATCGAACCAACTGTTCAGCAATATCAAAACCACGAGGTATTGATCGTTGATGACAACGAGGCAAACCTGCGTTTACTCGAACTACAGTTGCAGGAACTGGGGCACAGCGTCACCAAAGCTACTGACGGCAGGGAGGCAGTTGACCTGTGCAACCAACATCAATTCGATTTAATTTTCCTCGATATCCAGTTGCCGGGAATAGATGGAATTGAGGTTACCCGGATAATCCGCGAACGCCAGGCTATTGCCCCGCCAATAGTCGGCCTTACAGCCCATGCGACGAGAGAAGAACGGCAAAGTTACCTGGAAGCAGGTATGTCGGAAGTGGTCCTTAAACCCATTCGAATGGAGAAACTGAAAACCGTTCTCTACCGGCAGATCAATTTGCCTGATGCGAAACCAGCGCTTCCTGCGGTCAGGATTCAGGAACTGTCACTATTTGACCACAGCTCGTCCCTGTCCGTCGCCAATAAGCGACCAGCGTTAGCTGCTGAATTCCTGCAAATACTCATCTCGAATCTGCCTGCAGACCGGGATCAGATTAATCGCGCATTCAGGACGCGAGACTCAACAGCGTTAAAGGCAAGCGTGCATAAACTGAACGGTGCCGTAAAATATTGCGGTGTCCCGAGATTGGCAAACGCCATCGACAAGCTGGAATCAATCGTTAAAACATCGAGCGAAGACCATGCCAGGCGTGCCCTGGACTTGCTTAACGGCGAGATCGGCTCGCTGTTATCCTGGTACGGGGAAAACCCAGAACCATTCGGGAAACAACCAGGTAGCGCCGAAAACACCTGATTCAACCAGTCGTCGTTATTTACGATCGCACCTATGGAGCTGGCGAATTTTCGGCGACTGCAAATGCCACGGCGAACTCTTTCTCATCTGATATCGAAATGTGCCAGTAAACGATTCCTAATTTCTCGCTACGCTCTCTGGCATGGCCGGACAGACTAATAACAGGTGCGCCAGTGGAAAGTCTACCAACTGCTATTTGTGAAAAGTGGATACCGGCACCCATACCAGTACCCAGTGCTTTTGAAACAGCTTCTTTGGCCGCAAACTGGCGGGCCAGGTACCCGGCTCTCCCGGATTTGCGGTTGTGGTACTTATGCATTTCCTCATCCGTTAGAATCTTCGAAGCAAAATTATCTCCCCATCGATCCAACGATAATTCAATTCTCTGTACCTTTACGATATCAACCCCCGTTCCAACGATCATAAATCCCTGCCTACAAACAGGCTTCTGGACTTGAGAGGCCTGGCACCAATCAGGGGTTTCAAGGATTTCCTGACAACCTGTTTCAATATCTTTTCACTGGCGATCGTATAGTCACCCCTGGCAATCTCCAGTAGTTGCTGCCCCATATAGGCGTGTTCAGATTGCAACCCTCCAGGCATTGAAGAAAATCCATGTTCAACAACAAAACGATAGACGCTGCCGGCTTCGACGGCACGCCCCGTTTTACGATCAATGTCAAAAGTAATGCCATAACCGAGAATGGCCAGCAGAGAGAGCTCAAATTTACGTAATTGAATTATCTGGAAATCATTTTTTTCAAGCTCTACCAGCAGTTTCTCGTATTGGTAATACAAGGCAGGTAACCTGTCATACCTGCCCAGTACGCGATAAAGCAATTCATTTACATACATTCCAATCAGGAGATTTTCACCTGCCAGTCGCCTTGACCTACCTTCAGCATCAACTGATCCGGCGGTCTTTAGTTCACCTTTGCCATAAACATTTACCAGGATTGGAGAAAATTGCTGCAGCAGCCCAAGATGTTTTGATTTACTGTTTCTTGCCCCACGAAAAACCAGCGAGTAACGGCCTTCTTCCAACGAGAATACATCGCTGAGCAGACTCGTGTCGCGATACTTCCGGGAATGCAGAATATATAAATGATGAGCAAGGATCTCAGACATCATCGTAACCCAGGCTTTTTAACGCTCGATCATCATTGGACCAACCCGACTTAACTTTTACCCAGGTGTTAAGCATCACTTTCGTTCCGAGCATCTTTTCCATATCTGCCCTGGCATCACTGCCAACCCGTTTTAACTTATCGCCGTCCCTTCCGATGAGAATTGCTTTCTGACCCTCCCTCTCGACAAATATGGTTGCGTCGATGTGGGTCGTTTTACCCTTCTTCACAAACCGCTCAATCTGGATCGTCAAGGCATAGGGGAGCTCATCGCCTAACGACCTCATCAACTTTTCCCTGATAATTTCCGAAACAAGGAAACGTTCACTGCGATCAGTAATCTGGGTCTCTGGAAAATAGTAAGGGCCCTCCGGTAACGTCGCTTCCACCAGGGCCTCTAACCTTGCAACGTTTTCACCTGTAGTGGATGAAATTGGCACAATCTCGGCCCCGGGCAGCAGATTCTGGATTTTAACCAGCCGCGGTAAAAGTAACTGTTTATTGTTGAGCAAATCAATTTTGTTGACTGCAACAAAAATCTTCAGACTTTCCCCCGCAGGTGGCTTCCCCTGAGTCGCTCCTGTTGCTGCCGTACCTGATATCAACTCCTGCACCAGCTGGTCATCGCTTCGCCATTCGGTTCGATCTACAACGAAGATAACCGCATCCACGTCCCTGATCACGCTCCTGGCACTGCGGTTCATATAACGATTAATCGCTTTCGGTTCGTCACCATGTATGCCAGGGGTGTCTACATACAAAATTTGAGCTGTTTCTGTGGTCTTGATACCCAGAAGCTGATGCCGTGTCGTTTGCGGCTTGCGCGAGGTAATACTCACTTTCTGACCCAACATCATGTTTAACAAAGTAGATTTGCCAACATTTGGCCGGCCAAGAATTGCAACATATCCGCATCGTTTAACCATCGATACCCTCTTTGGGGACAGCCAACAATAGAAGCGCTTCAGTCGCGGCAACCTGCTCTGCTATTCTTCGGTTACCACCCCTACCCATTGCAGTTTCTTTTAACAATTCAGTTCGGCACTCAACGATAAAAATCTGGTTCGGTGTCGTGCCCCTTATCTCCGTCACGATATATTCCGGCAAGTCAGCGCGTTTCCCCTGCAGGAATTCCTGCAATCGAGTTTTGGCATCCTTGCGTGAACTTTCCAGGGACAATCCAATAAGCCGCGAGTTAAACCAACTGAGGATTTTCTCCCTGACCATTTCGAGATCACTATCTTTGAAAATCGCAGCGATGATTGCCTCAAGTGCATCAGAGAGAATGGAGTCTCTATTGAACCCGCCACTTCTCAGCTCTCCCGTTCCCATAATAAGATGGTCTCCCAGAGACAGCTCTCGCGCAATTTCTGCCAGTGTAGGTTGTCGAACCAGGAAAGCTCGCAATAGGTGTAATTGGCCTTCATGGGCCGTGGGAAATTGTTGGCAGAGGGCATCTGCGATGACGAAGTTCAGGATCGCATCCCCCAGAAACTCCAGGCGCTCATTGTTACTCGCACCGTGGCTACGATGGGTCAGCGCCTGCTTAAAAAGATCCTGCCGCGTAAACTGGTAGCCAAGATTCTTCTCCAGTGCGGGCAGCGACACCGGCATTATGAGCAACTAGTCTCCATGCCAGCGTTCTACTTTCTTAGCTCGACTTTTTTGTAAAATGAAACGACCATATCAATATTACGCACCAGGTCCATCCTGATTTCATAGTCCATCACCAATTCAACGCCTTTGCTCGTGCGATTGATCTTGATGTGTTCGCGAATATTGAAAGTACGAACGCCATTCACTCTGAATCGTTGTCTCATTGTTTTCTGAATTTCAGAATCGGGTTTATGGATGAATCCCTCTTCCGCCGCCATGCCTTCGAGGACATTCGCCATAATATTCTGGTCCACATACAAGGGCACGAGTTGACCAGCGAGTGTCGCCGCCCCCCCTAATGACAAAATCGTCAGTAACCATCCCACCGCACCCATTCCTGCTTGCCTGCGGGGTACTTGCCTGAAACCGTGGATGTGAGCAAGTTTAGGGCCCATAGTGATTACTCCTTTTTATTGAATCCAGCTATTTCTCGAGAACCCGGGTAACTGTAAACCCGGTTCCTTATGCAGCCAAATGGCAATCGCTTTACCGACAATCTGATCTTCGGACGCGTACCCCCAGTACCGGCTGTCACTACTCTGGTCCCGGTTATCCCCCATCATAAAGTAGCGCCCCTCTGGAATCACCCACTCATGTATCCGCGTATCCCTGTAAGGATTTCGGTGAATCAAATGTTCGGCACCACCCAACGTTTCCTTATACACCAGATAACGCGGTTTCTCTGGCGGAAGTTGTGCAATGAACACCTGTGCCTGTTTTTTGTCATTGATATAGAGTGTTTTATCCTCGTATCTTACTCTGTCACCCGGGATACCCACTACACGTTTTATGAAGTATTCGGCTTCGTGTGGTGGAATGAACACCATGACATCGCCATTTTTCGGTTCATCAAACTCAATTATTTTTGTGCCAATGACCGGCAGCCTGATGCCATAAGCATATTTATTGACCAGAATAAAATCTCCGACTTCCAGCGTAGGAATCATTGACCCGGTCGGAATCTGGAAAGGTTCGAACAGGAAGGACCGAAGAACCAGAACAATGACCAGTACGGGAAAAAAGGATATCGAATACTCTACGATAACCGGTTCATGCAGAATTTTTTCAATCGCCTCATCTGCCGCTTTTCCACGCTGAAGTTCGGCCCTGGCCTTTTCTGCAGCCGCATTGCGCCGGGGTCTCAACAGGAAAATTTCAACTAACCAGACGAGCCCGGTAATAGCAGTACCCAGAACCAATATTAATGGAAAGTTTATGCTCACTATTTGTCCACCCTGAGTACAGCCAGAAAAGCTTCTTGCGGAATTTCAACCCTGCCGACCAGTTTCATCCGTTTCTTACCCGCCTTCTGCTTCTCCAGTAATTTCTTCTTCCGGCTGATGTCACCCCCGTAACACTTTGCAGTAACATTCTTACGAAGAGCCTTGACAGTTTGTCTCGCAACTATCTGCCCACCGATGGCCGCCTGAATCGCGACATCGAACATCTGTCGGGGAATCAACTCCTTCATCTTTTTAGTCAATGAAAATCCTTTACCACGCGCATCATCACCATGGACGATAATAGCCAGCGCATCTACCTTATCGCCATTAATCAACACGTCAAGCCGAACAAGATTGGCCACTTGAAATCTTGTAAAACTATAATCCAGCGATGCATATCCACGCGATAAGGATTTCAGCCGATCAAAAAAATCCAGAACGACTTCGCTCATGGGCAAGTCATAGGTAATCGATACCTGCTTGCCAACAAACTGCATGTCTTTTTGTACGCCACGCCGTTCAACGCACAAACTTATCACGTTACCCAGATACTCTGACGGAACCAGGATATTAGCCTGCACGATGGGTTCACGCATTTCTGCGATGATGGAAGGATCGGGTAACTGGGATGGATTATCAACCTGGAACACCTCTCCTTTCTTGGTCAATACCTCGTAGACCACTGTCGGCGCTGATGTAATAAGATCGAGATTATATTCACGCTCGAGACGTTCCTGGACAATTTCCATGTGCAGCATACCGAGAAATCCGCAGCGGAAGCCGTTGCCAAGCGCGTCGCAACTTTCCGGCTCATAAACCAGAGACGCATCGTTCAACGTTAATTTCTCAAGGGCATCTCGAAAACTGTTATAGTCATCGGCACTAACAGTAAACATACCAGCATAAACCTGCGGTTTTATCTTTTCAAAACCAGGTAATGCAGGTACAGAATCTGAACGGGCCAAGGCGATCGTATCACCCACTGGCGCACCCTTTACATCCTTAATACCCGCAACGACAAATCCCACTTCTCCCGAGCGCAAGATACCGGTTTCTTTTCTGTTAGGTGTGAATACCCCGATGGAATCCACCTGGTGAATTTTCCCGATAGATTTCATGATGACCCTGTCTTTAACCGCAATTTCACCTTTCATGACACGTACCAGGGAAACAACGCCGAGATAATTATCAAACCAGGAATCAATAATCAGGGCTTGCAGGTCATCATCACGGAAATTTTCAGGAGCGGGGATGACCCTGATGACCTCCTCTAACAGTTCTTTTATGCCAATCCCCTTCTTGGCGCTTACCTGAAGGGCGCCGGTTGCATCAATGCCGATGATTTCTTCAATCTCCTGACATACCCGCTCCGGATCCGCCTGGGGCAGGTCAATTTTGTTCAGCACGGGTAATACTTCCAGTCCTTGTTCGATCGCCGTGTAACAATTAGCAACCGACTGCGCCTCAACACCCTGGGCCGCATCAACCACCAGCAGCGCGCCCTCACAGGCCGCCATCGAACGTGATACTTCGTAGGTAAAATCGACGTGCCCAGGCGTATCAATAATATTAAATTGATAGGTATGGCCATCATCCGAGTCATACATCAATGTGACACTTTGTGCCTTGATTGTAATACCGCGCTCTCGCTCGATGTCCATCGAATCGAGAACCTGGTTTGCCATCTCTCGTTCTGACAGACCTCCGCATATCTGTATAAATCGATCGGCCAGGGTCGATTTCCCATGGTCGATGTGGGCTATGATTGAAAAATTTCTGATATATTCCGGGCTGACTAACACGATGAGATTTTGAGGCTCATAAAAAGGCGTGAAGTCTAAAGGAATAAGCACTCATAAGCCATTGAAACCACTGGCTGGATAGCTCATTGCAGTATCTTGATCACCATGAATTGAGGACGCTGGTCGCGGATGATCCTGACTGGAATTGCAACGTTTAGATCAAGTCTTCCCACCAGGTCGTCAAATTCCTCGCTGCTATTCACCCATTGACTATCGACTGTCGTGATGACGTCACCGGACTCTATCCCCGCCGTCCTGCCGGGACCTTGTGCGACTCGAACGACCAGCACGCCCTTGGCCACACCCAGACGATCTTTTTCATTATCTGATAAATCCTGCACATCAATTCGCAGTTGGTTTCCGCCCGCACCAATACTATTTTGAGTCAACTCTTCAAAATTGTCCTGTTCGAGGACACCAATTTTCACCATAATGGTTTCTTTTTTTCCGTCACGGACGATCCGTAACCTGGCCATGGTATCTGTTTTCGTTCGCCCCACAACATGAGGCAGATCAGCAGACAGATCGATCACCTTACCGTTGAACTCCAAAATGATATCGCCAACGCGCAGATCAGCAGCTTCTGCCGGACTCCCCGCAAAAACCTGGGTAATAAGCGCGCCTGACGGACGATCGAGTCCAAAAGATTCCGCCAGATCACGGTCTACCGGTTGGATCAATACGCCTAGCCATCCCCTGGAGACAGATCCCTTATCTTTGAGTTGGGCGACGACCTCCATGGCAACATCAATGGGAATAGCAAAAGACAAACCCATATACCCTCCAGAGCGGGTAAATATCTGTGAGTTGATGCCCACGACTTTACCATCAAGATTCAGTAGAGGACCTCCTGAGTTTCCAGGATTAATGGCCACATCTGTTTGTATAAACGGGACATAATTATTGCCCCTTCTATTGCCCCTTCGCTCGGGTAGACTTCGACCCTTTGCACTGACAATTCCCTGGGTGACCGACAGCTCAAATCCAAAGGGAGAACCAATAGCGACAACCCACTCGCCTACTTCCAGGGCTTCCGAACTTCCAATATCAACCACCGGTAAATCTGTTGCCTCGATTTTCAACAAAGCCAGATCAGACAAGGGATCGGCACCGACGAGCCTTGCTACTCTTTCCCTGCGGTCGCTCAATGCCACAATAATCTCATCCGCACCCTCTATGACATGATTATTCGTCAGAATGTATCCATCACTGGATATAATGAAACCAGACCCTGTCGCTGGTCTGGGGGCCTGCTCTCTCGGCATATTCTGAAAGAACTTGCGAAGAAATTCAGGCACCTGCTCCTCATCAAATTGAAGTGCGCGTGAGGGAACCTGTCTGGTCGTGTTGATATTAACAACGGCCGGAGAAACATGCTTTACCAGTTCAATAAAATCCGGTAATGCCGCATGCGCATTCAAGCCACTTGCAACCAGACACATTGCTGCGACAAACGAACGGTAACTATTCACTTATTCTCACCTCACTAATCCTGAATCTGGTATATGACTGCTTTTTGCACAACACGACCCCTACCGATAATCCAATGACGGCCCCGGCAACCGTCCCCATTTCACCCAGGTGCATATCGTCACAGATGCCGGCTCCAACAATGAAACCCATTAGTGGGAGCAACAAGGAATTCACCAGTAGTACCAGCTGATCACCAGGTGTCAGTGTAATTTTTACCTGTGATCGATAGTCACCCGGTATGGTCACCGTCACCAGGGCCTGTCGAGCACAACCTTTACCGCATCCCGCACACTTAAGTGGCGCTATCTGGATTCTGGATCTCCGGGAATTGTGCTTGAGAATCTCTGCGGTAGTAGAAATCACGATGAGTAAGGGTAGGCCTGTAACAGGAGGTTAATATATAACCGGCTCGACAGAATCTACTACTTTACGTGCAGTCGTAATCGGTACTTCCCCGACGACAGTAATTTGCCCCCGGGTTCCTTCCAGTCTGCGGGAGATGACGACCGTACCACCAACCCGGGTCACAATATCTGGAAGGTATGATTGTTCGGTCTTCTCAATAATAATAGAAAATGCTGCGAGCCCATCGGTGAAATGTAACTGGTCGGATCCAGGGACCTGAACGGCTCTGAACCCACTCGGTAACCAGGTTGCCCGCCACTCGGGTTTAGAGGCGCCTTCCATGGGACGGCTCACGACGGCGCCCGTCAAACGATGCCGAACGGTGTCCCCGACAAGGGAAGAAACGAACATGGCTTCACCGACCGGAACGCCTATCTCGATATTGGAAAATTGGAATATTTCCCGTACCCTGTGGCGGTCCACGTCGATCATCTGGGATTGCAGCAATAATCCTGTCTCTTTATCCAACCACAAGCGATATCCATAGCGGTCATTTTGTCTGGGCGAGATGGCTAATTTGATTGCAGTGCGTCCGGCAATTCTATCTTCACCGTGCAGGGCAAAACGATACAGATCCCGCGACGCAGCGATATTTGCGCTAAACGCACCACTAAAAGGTCCAAGCGCTACCCGGTGTCCAAAATCGACATGGCCAGTCTTCTCGTGATAGCAGAAAACCTCATCATCAACTCGCGTAATCTCGAGCGGTTCGCCATTCAGCTGGAACAGTCGTTCGACTTCTTTGCCATTTTCAAATTTATGAACAATTTGCATGGTATTTAAATTACCACCATGCATATAGGTGAATGTTCCCTGGTAATCCTGTTCGTGTAGCGCTGTTGCCATTTTATCAAGCCATCGAACGGCTTCCGGCTCATCAGCACTGACATAGCTGGCAGATAGCGAAAACAGTGATAGCCAAAACAGGGTTAACCCTGCCCGTACCAATAGCCGTCTGGACAGGTAGATGGCTGAAATTCTGGGTCTATTCATTGTGAATGATGTTTCTCGGGTATGGCGACTTATTTAGTGGTCTGGGGAAATTTTACTAGCCGGGTATTCTGTTTCATCCTTGCCATTCGGTCGTGCTGATTAAGGTAAGCTCGAAGTCGCCGCTGTCCTTCTTCGTCTAATTCCTTTAGCTCCAAATTATCGAAATTGGGTTCGCTTCCTGTGGCTAACCGGGAAGTCGCGGGGATTTCATTGGACACGAGTTGTACCGCCACAGGATTCGACTGTGGTGCTGAAGATCCTCCTGCAATCTCATTGCCTTGCTGTGAGATGCCTTCCGGCGAGTTAATCTGCATGCCCACGAACACGGCGACCACAAGTGACGCCGCAATAGCCAGTGCAACCGCCGGTCTAAAGGCCCTGGCAGGATCGACCGCCAAAACAAACCTGGAACGAGACCTGGGACTGACCGGCGTATTGGAAGTCGAAAATTCTTCGAGGGTTTCACCATGGACGCTGTCTTCACTAACAGCAACGCTAATCCTGTGGTGCAATGCCAGATGTTGACTCGTGCTTAATTGAACTTCTGACTCAGTTTCATTCTTTGAAGGCCGGCGAAGAACACGGCGGGTTTCCTGATATGAAACCCATACCTCACTCATTGGGCTATCGTCTTTCATCTGCCTGAGTAAACGATGGACTTCAATTTCACTCGCTTCACCATCCATCAATACAGATAACAATTCTCTAGTCTGTTCTGTCACTACTTTCCCTCTTCAACAATGCTGACAATATATTCCGGGTCACCCAATGGCTGCAATCTTTTTTTCTATTGATTCCCTGGCCCTGAATATACGGGACCTGACCGTACCAACCGGGCATTCCATTACCTCGGCAATTTCCTCGTAACTGAGGCCCTCAAACTCCCTCAAGGTCACCGCTACTTTCAACTCATCCGGTAAATCATCAATCGCCTGATAGATCACTTTTTCAAGCTGCTGAGTCGCTAATGCATTCTCCGGATTTTCTATATCTCTTAAGACAGCAGAATTGTCCTGAAATTCCCCTTCGGCGACATCAATATCTGTATCCGGTGGTCGCCGGGACCGGGACACCAGATAATTCTTGGCCGTATTGATCGCAATCCGGTATAACCAGGTGTAAAACTGGCTATCGCCACGGAACCTGGGTAGCGCCCGATAAGCCTTGATAAAAGCCTCCTGGGTGACATCCAGCACTTCATCCTGATCTCTGAGATAGCGGCTGACCAGGCCTACAATCTTATGTTGATACTTCAAAACGAGCAGATCAAACGCGTGCTTGTCTCCTCGCTGGACCCGCTCAACAAGTTGCTTATCAGCTACATCCTGGGATTTCACCCTCGTCTCCCCGACCTGTAGACCAGGTTAACTAATTTTATTTTTGTTGGGCTAATTTCCGGAACACTCCATTGCCGTTCTGATCCTGCGTTCTGATCCTGCGTTCTGATCCTGATAGCACTGGCAACTTCTGATCTTTATGTAAACCCGTAAGTTTACACAATCCGGTACCAGTTCTAGCGGTATGATAGCAAAGCCCGGTTCTGCAAAATATCCTCAGCATCCAAAAAACCCAGATTTGTTTGTCCCTTGAAGTTTCACCCAACCCGGGAAGGGAATGTCCACTGCCCGTCAGTCTCGGCCCATTGCACCCAAAACGGGGGAGATGCACTGGACATTCATCTAAAGACAGGTAGGATTGAAAATAATTGAAAACCCCAACCCATATCCATGATGTCCTGATTGTCGGCAGCGGTGCAGCAGGCATGACCCTTGCGCTGAATCTGGGTGAGCAATATGACATTGCGATGCTATGCAAGGACGAACCCACTGAGGGCTCAACCTATTATGCCCAGGGCGGCGTCGCCGCTGTTCTGGATGAATATGACAGCGTTGAATCCCACATTGAAGATACGCTGATCGCTGGCGCCGGTTTGTGTCACGAGGATGTCGTACGATTTACGGTGGAACGAAGCCCTGATGTCATCAACTGGCTGATCGAACTCGGTGTCAATTTTGACACAGAGACGCAAGCAGATGGCAGCACGGAGTACCACCTGACCAGGGAAGGTGGGCATAGCCACAGACGCGTCATACACGCTGCTGACGCGACCGGCCGGGAGATAGCACTCACCATGAGTCGGCAATTAGAAGCCCACGAAAATGTTGAAATATTCAAGAAATTTGTTGTCGTAGACCTGATCACCGAACACCGGGTCGGGCATGAGGGAAATAATTGTCTTGGCGCTTACGCCCTTAATCTTGGGACCGGGAAAGTAGAGCTCTTTCGTGCCCGGTTTGTTGTGCTCGCCACCGGCGGTGCCAGCAAGGTCTACCTGTACACCAGCAACCCGGATACAGCTTCCGGCGATGGCATCGCCATAGCATGGCGGGCAGGCTGCCGAATAGGTAACCTGGAATTCAACCAGTTCCACCCGACCTGCCTGTATCACCCTGAAACGAAATCATTCCTCATCTCGGAAGCATTGCGCGGAGAAGGTGCAAAGCTGTTACTGCCAGATGGCACCCCCTTTATGAAGAAATTTGATGACCGGGAAGAACTGGCACCAAGAGATATCGTCGCCCGTGCAATTGACCATGAAATGAAACGCCTGGGATGTGATTGCGTGTATCTCGACATCAGCCACAAAGATCCCGAATTCATTAAATCACACTTCCCCAATATTTATACCCGGTGCCTTGAACTCGGTATCGATATTACAAAATCGCCGATCCCTATCGTACCCGCTGCGCACTACACCTGCGGTGGCATCGTCACCGATATGAACGGGTTAACCGATCTGCCTAACCTCTACGCAATCGGTGAATCAAGTTTTACGGGGCTGCATGGTGCAAATCGGATGGCCAGTAATTCATTGCTCGAATGTATGGTGTTCGCCAAGGCCGCAGCGAAACACATTGAACAGCAGGGCCCCACTGCTCACCACAAGGCGGATATACCCAATTGGGATGAGAGCCAGGTGACCAACTCTGATGAAGACGTGATTATCTCGCACAACTGGGACGAACTAAGAAGGTTTATGTGGGACTATGTTGGAATTGTGCGTACGGACAAAAGATTGCAGCGGGCGAGGCGGCGAGTACAGCTGTTAAACCAGGAAGTGACTGAATACTACAGCAACTATCGAATAAGCAATGACCTGCTGGAATTGAGAAACCTGATCGTGGTAGCGGACCTGATCATCCAGAGCGCCATTCGGCGAAAGGAAAGCCGCGGATTACACTACACACTGGACTACCCTGATCTGCTGGATGATGCGATTGACACAATCCTGGTACCACCAACATTTGGTTAAGCACGCTTTTTAATAGGCTCTTTTTAATAGGCTCCGAACCGAAGGAAAATTCGGCTGTGCCTTAATTGAGCGTCATCAACCGAATCCGGAAAGATAACAACCGGGAACTTTCGTCGTTGAGTATCTCTGAAGTTCAGGACCACCAGAAAGCTGACAAAAAATACAGGAGACTCAATTCCAACGGCAATCTTGTCACCACTCTTTAATTCAAGCGTCCATCGTTCATTTCGAAACAGTACAGTAACGACAGAAAGTGGATCCTTCAGCAAGCCATACCGGAATAGCCAGAACAGGAAAGAGACGAAGACCGCCAGGGTAAATGCTACCTGATAGGCAGCGCCCAATCCCGCATACAGGATGCCCGAGACGGCCAGGATATGGCTTACTGCCAGCAGCAGACAAAATACGACAGAAGGCGTGATGTTCAATGTCAGGTTATCCTTTTCCACTCGACTATCCTTTGCTGCACCAGTAATTTTTTCGATTTACCAGGTTTTTGTTTTACTGCATTTTTACTTTACAACCTTCTTAAGGCTGAACTCTATCCAGGATCATTTGCACCAGATCTGCCATGGATTGATCATCCGGTACAGCCTTGTTGCTAAACCACATCAGTAAATCGGGATCCTCCTGCTCCAGTAATTTAACGAATGTAAGCTGCTTCTCGTATGGAATCTCCCTGAATACATCATCGAAAAATGGCAAGAGTAGTAAATCCAGCTCCAGCATCCCCCTGCGGGAGCGCCATCTCATTCTGTTTAACTCCAGTTCTGAAAACACACCTTCTCCACTATTCATCAATTACGACCACTTAACGCCACCAACAAAATGACTCAATTACCTGACAGTGACTAACTTGTCCATGTAAACTAAACCCGAATCCATTCTATATGTTACCAATGCAGGCTACCCGACTCGATCAATTCGGTTTTTTGGCCATCCGCGGCAAGGATGCCCATAAATTCCTCCAGGGGTATACCACCTGCGATCTCGATCACCTGTCGAACAATTCTGCACTCTTCGGGGCCATCTGCAATCTGCAGGGCCGCATGGTCACCAACTTCAGGATCTGCAACCTGGAGGATGGCCTGCTGCTAAGGCTCAATCGCAACCTGGTAGAAAAAACCCGGACGTTTCTTGCCAAGTATATTGTTTTTTCGAAAGCAGAGATGTCAGACATGTCTGAAAATTACACCTGCTATGGTGTCATTGGGGACACGGCAATCTCTGAACCGATGGCAGTCAATGAGATTGGAAAGCTGGCGGACAATATCCTGCTCAAGATTTCAGAAACAGGGCCAAGATACGAGATCTGGGCCCAGAATCCAGTGCAATGCGAACTACTGGATGATGATTCATGGCGCCGGGCGGAAATCGAAGAAGGATTCGCCTGGGTCGATCAGCTCAACGCCGAAGAATTTATTCCACAAATGTTCGATTATCACAACCTGGGCGGAATTGACTTTGATAAAGGATGTTATCTGGGCCAGGAAATTATTGCCCGCCTGGAATACAGGGGGGCACTCAACAGGAAGTTGCACCGGGGCACGGCAATCGCCCAATTAAAACCGGGAGAAAACCTGTTTTCTGAAGCGGGTAAATCGATAGGCGTCGTGGTGAGCGCCGCAGCGATGGAAGGTGGTCAAATTTTGCTCGCCGTCTTGCAGAACAAGAGTGGCGATAACATCCAGGTCCGCGCTGAGAACGGGGACAAAATTCTTTTCTCACCTGCGTCACAATAATTCACGAAGCACCCCGATGGTTTTTAAATTTACTTCCTGATCTGAATTGATGCTCCAGCAGGTACTGAGCACAAGATCGACATAACCCGCCGCAACAATATCGGAATCCTTCACGTCCAGTAGTTTACTGAACGTCTTAAACCTGGCTTTGAATACCCGCAGAATCTGGTCATTGGTTGCGTCCCGGATATCGTCTACACCGGGTATCTCATCCACAATAAAATTGTGCAGGAACCGTCCGCATTCCATCACCCTCGGCCCGATCACCCCTTTGGGGTCGATGGCAAGCCAGCCGTCTGGTCCGCTTCGCAGGATATTTTCGTGGTGCAGATCGCCATGTAAAAGATAAGGCTTCGGGTGGCGCTCACATATTGAAGCAAAAGTAGATTCTGCACTCTCAATAAACGATAAGAACTCATGACCCGCGTCCTTCTGCGTGGCAGCGGAGTGATCCTCCCTGAATTGCGCAAATCCTCTCTCTATCCACTCACTGTAGCTGGGCAGACCACCGACAGACTCGACGGGAATCGAGATATCACTGAACAATGGGATCTGTATCTGCGACCGGCTGATATCACGGCAACAGTCGCGAAATTTATCTCCCGGCGAAACACGCTCCATCAGGAAAGATCCTGTTGCTGTGTCCCAGTCAATGATTCTTGCAATGTGCCGCCCGGCATACTTTCGCAGGGCAATAATTTCAGTTGCCTGTTCCGGGTGTGGGTGACCAATTTTCAGGACAACCGGCCTGCCTCCGCCATCTTCGCAAAAGAAAATAACATTGATCGCCAACCCCGCTGCCGCCGTACCAAGTAATTTGAGATTCCATCGCTCAATACAATCTTTCAGTAGCTCAGGGTACCTATCTACCCAGGCTTCACCGCTTGAGCCAAACCCATGGATGATCGCTTCTTTCTTGTGTATGGGCAGATCAAATGCCATGGACATAGCAGTCACTATTCCAGTCCATTAGCAGCAGGTTACGACTAGCCAGGCTTTCTTAAAAGATCGACCCGGTTGGGCACTTCAAAGATAAATCCCTTGTCAGACTCATGCTTCATAAACCGTCGTTTTACCTCGGCCAGTGTTTCATCGTCGAGAACATGAGCAGAGTGGGTAACGCTCAGAATGCCCGACTTATACTGTTCAAATGAGCGCAGCCTGATCACTTTTTTGAAGAAAAATTCTTCCTCCAGTTCCAGCACACAATTATCCACTGCCCTGACAACAGCATTAAACGCATTTTTGCGAACGACTTCTTCATCATGGAACAAACGCTTAACTTCGTTGAATTCACCAGCAAAGACAGGTTCTGAAATATAGGCATGACCTCCCGGTTTTAGCACACGACTTATCTCTTTCAGCGCCTGATCCATGCTTTCGCCTGGAACATGGTGCAGGGACTTGAACATCATGACAATATCGAAGCTGTTGTCTGCTTCAGGGATGACCTGCGCCCCGTATGACTTGAAACTTACTTTAGGAAGGTCCGTGATTGCGAGGTTCTTCGCGTGTTGAATTGGATCTACCTCAACCGCCGTGATTGCCGCGACATCAGTACGCTCTGCGATCGCCCTGGTTTTTTCTGCAGCGCCGCAACCCAGCTCCAGAATTGTCGCCCCGGCAACCTTGAGCATTCGATCAATGACATCCAGTTCATTTTCAATAGGTTGTTCTGCACCACCTTCGAGTCGCATGTTGTGGATTATGGGAACGGATGGTGTCATATTGCGGCGCTCGTTATCGTTTAGGGGCCCCTGCTTACGGCAGGGAGCAAATCGGATGGTACTGAACCATGAACCAAAAGGATAGACGACTTGAACGATAGAGCCTTTTCATCCCTGAAGTTAAACCCTGTCCTGGTTGAGAATCTCACCTCACTCGGCTACAAGGCGATGACGCCAATCCAGGCCGAAAGTCTGCCGCAGATCCTGGATGGCAGGGATGTCATCGGCCAGGCGAAGACCGGTTCCGGAAAAACCGCGGCATTCGGTTTGGGTCTGCTGGATAAGCTGGATGTCGCCCGATACCATGTTCAGTCACTGGTACTCTGCCCGACCAGGGAACTGGCAGATCAAGTCGCCAGGGAAGTTCGCAGGCTCGGACGCACCATTCATAACATCAAGGTGCTAACGCTGTGTGGTGGAACTCCATTCGGTCCTCAGGTCGGTTCGCTTGAACATGGTGCCCACATTATTGTTGGTACACCGGGAAGAGTAGAAGAGCATCTGCGTAAGGGGACCTTGAAATTAAACAGCCTGACTGTCCTGGTGCTGGATGAAGCTGACCGCATGCTCGATATGGGATTCCAGGCGTCACTTGATGCCATCGTTAAACATACACCCAGACAACGTCAGACCCTGTTATTCAGTGCAACCTACCCGGATCAAATACAATCGATCTCCAAACGCATCATGTTGCACCCGGTTATGGTGCAGGTAATGGAAGTTCATGACAATGAAAGCATCCAGCAGATTTTCTATAAAGTCGATGCAGAAACGAAACGTATCACTGCCTTGCGATTGCTGCTTCTCAAGTACCATCATGAATCCACACTGGTTTTCTGCAATACAAAGCGGGAGACCCAGGAGCTCGCCAATCAACTTCAGCAATACGGGTTTAGCGCGCTGGCACTACACGGCGATCTTGAACAGAAGGTTCGTGACCAGACCCTGGTTCGATTTGCCAACAAGAGTAATTCGATCCTGGTGGCCACGGATGTTGCGGCCCGCGGCCTTGACATTGACGCCGTTAATGCAGTGATCAACTACCAGATCTCTCGCGACCTGGAAGTCCATGTTCATCGTATTGGCCGTACCGGGCGTGCCGGGAATAAGGGTACCGCTTGCACCCTGTTTACTGAAAAAGAACGCTACAAATTTGAGGCGCTGGAAAAGTACCTTCAGCAATCCCTTCAGGTGGCGCCACTCCCCCCTCTGAAATTGCTGGATCAGCCTGCTTATGTACCAACCATGGCGACCTTACAAATTGGTGGAGGTAAAAAACAAAAAGTCAGACCTGGCGATATACTTGGCGCACTGACGCGTGATGTCGATAACGATCATAAGGTGATCACTGGCAAACAGGTTGGGAAAATCAATATCTATGACAACTGGTCTTATGTCGCCGTGAGTCTGGAAGTTGTCAAAACCGCGCTCAGGAAACTTGAACAAGGAAAACTGAAGGGGCGCTCTTTCCGCGTAAGAAGGATTCGCGGGTAGGGATTTAAGTCCTTAAGCGAGCGACTAAAGCAATAGATCTTCTTCAATCGGATGAAAGATGCTCGCTGAATCAATTAGCGAGTTCGCGGTCAACGACGGGACACCATAAACTTCTGCTATCACATCACTGTCCCGTTTGATCTTCTCCAGCAAGAGATCAAAGTCACCATCTCCTGATAGTAGTACTACTTTATCAACATCCCTTGCCACATCGAGAACATCTATCGCAATACCCACATCCCAGTCTCCCTTGGATGAACCGTCACGACGCTGAATATAGGGTTTCAGTTTTACAGTAAAACCGATGTGTTTCAGCGCATTTTGAAAAGCGAGCTGTTTTTCATCGCCGCGATGGATGGCATAGGCTACTGCCGTCACAATCTCACCCTGCGCGCTTATCCGTTGCCAGAGTTTTCTGTAATTAAACTGGCGCCCATAGGCCTGGCGGGTTGTATAGTAAATATTCTGAACATCGACGAATACAGCAATTTTAGCTCTGCTGGAATCTCCTTCCTTGATGTTAGAACTAACGACCGGACCCGCCTTGCACTGCACCAGCTGCACGTCTTCCCGTGGAATTTCGATTTCGCCTGGAGCGGCGTTTTCTGTTCGTGCCATCGCCTGACATGCCACCTGCGTGGCTTAGATTACCAGTATGCTTCTTGTTTTTACTACTGGGTTTGTGGCCGCGAGCATTTTCACCCGAGCGCTGGCCATCACTATGGCCTGGTTTCGGTTTCTTCGGTCTCCTTGGTCTGGGTGCCCTGTCCTCACTCACTGGCCGCGAGGCAGGCAATTCATGAACGGGTTCAAATCCATCGATGTACTTGCGTTCAATTTGCTGGCGAATCAATCGTTCGATGTCGATGAGTTGTTTATGTTCATCCGCACTGACAAGAGAGACGGCTTCACCACTGGCACCTGCCCGTGCGGTCCGGCCAATTCGATGCACGTAGTCTTCCGGCACATTAGGCAGATCAAAATTGACGACATGCGGTAACTGGTCAATATCCAGCCCACGAGCGGCGATATCAGTTGCCACCAGGATTCTGGTTCGGCCGTTCTTGAAGGCCGCCAATGCTTTCGTTCTTGCCCCCTGACTCTTGTTGCCGTGGATTGCAACAGCTTGAATGCCCCGTGTATCCAATTGGCGTGCCAATCGATTTGCGCCATGTTTGGTTCGACTAAAAACCAGCACCTGTTGCCAGTCATTATCCTGGATCAGTCTGGTCAGTAGCGCTGACTTTTGCTTTTTATCCACCGGGCAGATCCATTGTTTCACTGAGTCTACGGTTGTGTTCCTTGGACTGACGGAAATCTCGACAGGATTGTTGACCAGCCCCTTTGCCAGCTTTCTTATATCGTCAGAGAAGGTCGCAGAAAACATCAGGTTCTGGCGTCTCGCAGGCAGCAGTGCCAATATTTTTTTTATGTCGTGGATGAAACCCATGTCCAGCATACGATCTGCTTCATCCAGGACCAGTACTTCGAGCTGCTTGAATTTCACGGCTTTCTGGTTATACAGATCCAGTAACCTCCCAGGCGTTGCGACTAATACATCGACTCCTTTTCTAAGCTTCATCATCTGGGGGTTGATCTTCACGCCACCGAAAACCACGGTCGAACTAAGGCGTAAATTTTTACTGTAGGTTGCGACGCTATCTGCCACCTGCGCTGCCAGCTCACGAGTCGGCGTTAGTATCAGGACCCGTGCCTGATTCGCGTGGGCACGCTCGCCCTTGGATAGTATTTCCAATATGGGCAGGGTAAACGCGGCAGTCTTACCGGTGCCAGTCTGGGCTGCGGCCATTACATCCTTGCCAGCGAGCACGGCAGGAATCGCCTGGAGCTGGATAGGGGTGGGGATCGTGTAGCCTTGTTCGGCAACGGCTTCGAGAATAGGAGCGGACAGCCCCAGGGAATCAAAGGTCATATAATTGTCTTTTTTTAAGGATCTGTCTCTAGATGGTCTTTCTACTGAATGTTTTGTAAAGCATGCCGCATCACAGGCGGCTGGCGGGCGTGCAGCTTACAGGAACCAGCGCTTGAGTACTATAAAACTTAAACGCAATCCTGCACATACTTATCAGGAATCAAACGCGGCAGGATTTAAGAAAACTTTTCGTTCTATTCTGGCAAGGTCTATTCTGGCGAGGTCTATTTGGATTGACGGGAAAACACCTTTTGAATGCTTGAAAAGTCTTTTCTGCCGAATCCATTGTCGCCGTGGGCGATATACAGATTTCTCGCCAGTGACCCCATTGGCGTGGCGGCGCCTTTTTCCAGTGCTGCTTCCATGGCAAGACCAAGATCTTTGATCATCAGGTCCACCAGGAAACCACCCTCGTACTCATTGCTGGCTGGCACGCCATCCATCACACCCGGGTAGGGATTGTAGACTTCCAGTGCCCAGTTACCGCCGGAGCTTTTTCGCATAATTTCCGACAGAACGCCGGGATCCAGGCCGTTATCCACACCCAGTTGCAATGCTTCTGCGGTGCCGGTCATCAATACCGAAAGCAGCATGTTGTTGCATATCTTGGCGACCTGCCCGGCACCCGGACCGCCCGCATGGAATATATTTTTGCCCATGTCTTCTAACAAAGGACGCGCTCTTTCCAATCCCTCATCACTTCCGCCAACGATAAATGTCAGGGTTCCCCCAACTGCTCCTCCAACTCCACCGGAAACCGGCGCATCCAACATGGTAATTCCTCGCCCGGCTGCAGTCTCACTCACACGTTTCGCCGTCGAGGATGCGATGGTGCTGCAATCTATTACCAGGGTGTTTTTTGCGAGAACGGTCAGGATTCCTTCATCTCCAAGGTAGAGGGATGCCACATGAACCGAGGCGGGCAACATGGAGATAAAAACATCCACACCTTGTACCGTTTCCATTGCACTACCCACAGCCACGGCGCCCGCTTGAGCGCTTTTATCAACCAGTGCGGGAACAATATCAAACACCTGCACCTGGTGACCCGCCTTGACCAGGTTCGATACCATGGGGCCGCCCATGTTGCCTAATCCGATAAAACCTACCTTCGCCATCACTTTCTCCTTCGTTGTGCCGTCAGGTTAAATCCTTGAGCGGATTACCAGAAGGCCACACTTCTTCAAAATGTTCTGTCACCCAATGCCCGGGAACTTCACCACGAATGGGATATTGCCAATTCGGCTGATTGTCCTTATCTATTAGCAGGGCTCGAATCCCCTCTGCAAAGTCCGGATGCCTGCTGCATTGCACTGCGATCGTCAACTCCAGGGTAAATATTTCTTTGAGCGAAAGGTCAGCAATTCGTCCCAGCTGTTCAACAATAATGTGGGCTGTCGTCGGGCACCCTGAACGAAAAGTATCAACTGCACGTTGCAGCCATTTGTCATCAATGCTGATTCGGTCCACGGCACTTTCAAAGTCAGCCAGAAAATTATCTTTATCACACTTTGAAACCAACTCATTGATCAACTGCGAATGCGCCAGTAGTTGACCAGTCGGGAAGTCAGCCGGATGATCAAATGTTGATAGCAAATTCGATAACATGGTTTTATTGTCATCGCCATTATCGCCCCAGTTTTGTTCCGTTAGCGCCGAAACGACGGCAGCCTGGCTATCGTGGGGTATCAGGTTATCTGCCAATCCAATGTGCAGCGCATCCTGTGCATTGATCTGGCACCCGGTGAGCGCCATAAAACAGGCCAGGTGATTGGGCATTTTGTTGAGGAAAACACTGGCACCGGCATCGGGAAACAGACCAATGGTGATTTCTGGTAAAGCAATTCTCGATTTTTCAGTTGCAACCCGATGGGAAGCGCCGCCAAATAGTCCAAGACCCCCGCCCATCACGATACCGTGCCCCCAGACCATTAACGGTTTTTTGTATGTATGTATTAAATAATCAAGCCGATACTCACGCTCAAAGAATGCTTCAGCATAGGGATTGGGCCCGCCTGGATGTTCAACCATAGAACGATACAGCGCCTGGATATCACCACCGGCACAAAAAGCCCTGTCACCGGCGCCCTGAATGACGACCGCTGCAATCTGGTTTTCATTCTGCCATTGCGTCAATTGTACCGACAGCAGATCGATCATTTCGAGACTAAGACTATTGAGTGTCTTTTCCACATTCAGCGTTGCTACGGCGACTATTCTACTGTTCCGGCATGCCAATTCTTCGAATAAGACGGGGGCCGTCATCAGCCATTTTTCCACTGGGGCGGTCGTTTTTCCAGAAAAGCCCGGACACCCTCTGATTGATCTTCACTATCGAACAGTTTGACGAAGTCATTCCTTTCCACCTCGTAGGCATGGGCGATATTGCCGGATCTTGCTGCCTGGATAAGGTGCTTACAGGCGGTGACACTGGTCGGACTTTGTTTTGACACCTGCCTTGCGAGTTCCAGGGCTCTTTCCACAACCGTTCCTTTTTCAACCACTTCCTCAACCAGCCCTATTCTCAATGCCGTTTCTGCATCGACTCTTTCACCACAAAGAATCATTTTCTTGGCCCAGCCTTCCCCCACAATCCAGGCGAGGTTTTGGGTGCCGCCGCCGCAGGGTAACAGGCCGACGGTAGCTTCCGGCAACGCCATCACTGCATGGGAATCCGCAATTCGAATATCACAGGCCATGGCACACTCAAGGCCGCCGCCCATGGCATAGCCATTGATCGCCGCGATGGATACTCCATCAAAATGGCTGAGGCTTTCGAAAGCGGCACCAAATCTCGTCGCCATTTCCCTGGCGACAACCTTGTCCCCACTGGCAAAAAGATTCAGATCAGCACCAGCAGAGAAAAACTTTTCTCCCTGGCCGGTTATCACCATGGCGTAAATATCCCTGTTGGCATTAAGGTCAGATATCAGGACCCTTAGCGCCGTCAGGTTCTCCTCATCCCAGGTATTCGCTGCCGGGTTGTTGATCGTCACCAGCGCCGTGTTGCCAATAATTTCTGTTAACAGTTTGTCAGTCATTTTCGTTTCCAGTTATTGAATCGCCTCGATGTCCGCATCCATTAACAACCGGCGCGAAATGATCAGGCGCATGATTTCATTTGTCCCTTCCAGTATCTGGTGCACTCGTGTATCCCGGACATAGCGCTCCAGGGGATATTCCCTCATATAGCCATAGCCACCATGTATCTGAAGTGCCTGATTGCAAACCTCAAATCCCACGTCTGTGGCAAACCGTTTGGCCATGGCAGAATAGACGGTGGCATCGGCGGATTTCTCATCGACCTTGAATGCGGCTAATCTGACCAATTGCCTCGCGGCCACCAGTTCCGTCACCATGTCTGCCAGTTTAAATTGCAGTGCCTGGAAATTAGCAATCGCTTCACCGAACTGCTGTCTCTCCAACATATAGTCCCGGGCGCGATTAACAGCGGCTTGTGCAGTACCCAGGGAGCAGGAGGCAATATTAATTCGCCCACCATCGAGGCCGCGCATGGCAATCTTGAAGCCGTCTCCTTCGTCAGCCAGCCGGTTGCCAACAGGCACCTTTACATTGTCAAAAGTGATCTCGCAGGTGGGTTGGCTGTGCCAGCCCATTTTTTCAAGATTCTTTGAATAACTTACTCCAGGGCTGTCTGCCGGGATGACCAGGGTACTGATACCACGGGACCCGGTGTCTTGTGTGCGCACCATTGTCACCAGTACGTCGGTCGCCCCGGCTCCTGAGATAAACATTTTCGAACCGTTGATGACATAGGTGTCACCTTGCCTTTGTGCCCTTGTCCTTAAGTTCCCTGCATCGGAACCCGCTCCCGCTTCAGTCAGGCAATAGCTGGCAAGTCGTTTCCCGCTAATCAGGTCCGGGCAATACTGCTCGATGGTTTCATCAGTGCCATATTCCGCCACCATCCAGGTGGCCATATTGTGAATCGAAATGAAAGCCGTGGTCGAGGTACAACCCATTGCCAGTTGTTCAAGAATGATGGACGAATCCAGGCGGCTGAGCCCTAAACCACCAACGGCCTCCGGACAATACATACCGCAGAAACCGAGTTCACCCGCCTGGGCAATCACATCGCGGGGAAAAATCTTCCCGGCATCCCACTCGGCAGCCTTTGGTGCTAACGCCTTGTCGGAAAAATCCCTGGCTGCATCTCGATAGGCCCGTTGATCCTCATTGAGATTGAAATCCATCCGCCTTACCCACTCTATTTAAGCGCAATTGTCATATTCGTACTGGCGATGGCATCACTGGAAAACCATCGCGCGGTAATGGTTTTTGTTTCCGTATAGAAGCGAACAGCCTGCTTGCCGTAAGGATGCTGATCTCCATAGAAAGAGTTTTTCCATCCGGTAAAGGAGAAAAACGGCAAGGGTACAGGAATAGGAATATTGATCCCTACCTGGCCTACTTCAATTTCACTCTGGAACTTTCTTGCGGCACCGCCGGAGGAAGTGAATATCGAAACCCCGTTACCAAACGGATTGTCATTGATCAGCTTAATGGCGTCCTCCAGCGAATCCGTATTGGTTGCGACCAATACAGGGCCGAAGATTTCTTCTTTATAAATCGTCATATCGGGCGTCACTTCGCTAAACAAAGTGGGCCCGACCCAATTACCGTCTGGCAAACCATCAACTTTGCAATCGGAACCATCCAGCAAACACTGTGCGCCCTCTTCCTTGCCTTGTCGGATATAACTCAGGATTCGGTCCCTGGCAACTGTACTGATCTGCGGGCCATAACCCGCACTACTGTCATCCCAGGCACCAGGGCGTACTTTGGCCATGGCTTCTGTAAGATCAGGAATCCACTCTTTCGCCTCGCCCACAAATACGGATACTGAAATCGCCATGCAACGTTGCCCGGCCGCGCCAACGGATGCACCGATCAATGCATTTATTGTCTGGTCCTTGTCCGCATCCGGCATGATGACCATATGGTTCTTGGCGCCCGCCATACACTGAACCCGTTTCAGGTTTTCCGTTCCCAGGCGATACACATGCTGCCCAACAGGCACAGAACCGACAAAGGAAATGGCTCGTGTATCCTTGTGGGTGATCAACGCATCAACCTGTTCCTTTCCCCCGTGGACCAGTTGTACCAGGTCTTTTGGAAAGCCGCATTCGTAGAACAATTCAACCAGCTTGTTGGGTGTCATTGGATCCTGTTCAGATGGTTTCAATACAAATGTATTTCCACAAGCAACGGCGAGCGGGAACATCCAGAGTGGAATCATCGCCGGGAAATTAAATGGCGTGATACCCACGCAAACGCCAAGTGGCTGGATCAGGCTATAGGTGTCGATACCCCGTGCCACATTTTCTGCCGTTTCACCCATCATCATCGCGGGTATATTGCAGGCCTGCTCGACCACCTCGATGCCACGCCATACATCACCCTGGGCATCGGCAAATGTTTTGCCTGTTTCCTGGCACAGTATCTCTGCGATGGCATCCTGGTTTTCTTTCAGCTTTGCCTGGTAAATCATCAGCAATCTTGCCCGCTCGGATGCCGGTACCAGACGCCATTCCTGGAAAGCCGCTTTTGCAGCGGCGACAGCCTGGTCGATCTCTTCCATAGTGGTATAAGGTGCATTGACAATCACCTCTTGATTCGCCGGATTGGTGACTGCAATGCTTGTCTCTGCACTGCTTTGACGGAAGGCTCCGTCGATATACACATCCATTACCGTTGCCATATTCTCACCTCTATTTTCGTCATTGGCGCATGATATAGAATGCATCTCCGCAGGTATATAAGGCAACGTATCGCTGATCGTCCCTATCGTGAAAGATATTCATTTCAGCCCGGCGCGGGCCAGTATGGCTGAGAGATTAACCGTTCCCGTTAAGCAGCCACTGAACCTGATCAGGCGGCAGCAACTCGTTAAGGCGTTCATCAAATGCAACCAGATCAGCTTCAGTCAGCACTTCCTTCCACTGGGCATTGCGGCCGTTTGCGAAGAAACCTGATTCCTGCTTCCACATCCCGGGGATCCCTGAGCACCACCAGGTAGGTGCAATCGGGGAAATAGGGTATTCCGTCCAATGGAGAGTGTGTCTTGATATAACGCCGATCAGTCTGTGCTTCCACCTGTGCCAGATAATCTTCAATAGGTGCAAAATTGGCATCAATCCAGGGTGGAAGTGAAATAATAATCGTTTCAATCCGCCCAGTCGATGGGCTCCTGTCCTGTTTTAACAAGGTACTCGTTACATCTGGAGAAATGTCTGCACCCAAAAAAACCTCGATGGGCAGCGAGTGGAGAAGGATGGGGTGCGCTAAGCGCCAGGTGCTTAGCGGTATCAATCACGCTACCTTTCTTCTGGGCATAACTGCCCCATAACAGGAAAACACAAGACTCTCTTGTTACCGACAATACTTTGATAATATTGTCAGTGAATGCTTCCCATCCTTTACCTTGGTGAGACGCTGCATTGTATCGTTCAACTGTGAGCACACTGTTCAAGAGCAATACACCTTGCTGCGCCCAACTCGTTAGATCACCGGATTGCAACGCATCGTCAGGCAAATTCAAGTCGGACCTGATTTCTTTGTAAATATTAACCAACGAGGGTGGAATGCGGGTACCATCACGAACTGAAAAACAAAGCCCGTGTGCCTGGCCGGGGCCATGGTAGGGGTCCTGCCCCAGGATCACGACCTTTACCTTCTCCAGGGGTGTTGTATTCAGGGCGGCAAAAAATTCTGAACCTTTTGGATAAATCGTTTTACCACGCTGTTTTTCCTGCTGGAGAAACTGCTTCAAAGATAACATGTAGGGCATCTGGAATTCTGGCGCGAGTACACTCAACCACCCGGGTTCCAGTTGTATACCCACATCTGCTGTCATTGATTCACCACCCCGGTTTATTGCCTGGGCCGCATATGCGGGAACAGTACGACATCGCGGATCGAGGGGGAATCGGTAAACAGCATCACCACCCTGTCTATGCCGAGTCCCTCGCCAGCAGTAGGCGGCAAGCCATATTCAAGCGCGGTGATGTAGTCCTCGTCATAGTGCATGGCTTCCTCGTCACCGGCGTCTTTTGCAGCGGCTTGTTCCCGAAATCTTTCCGCCTGATCTTCTGCATCATTTAATTCCGAAAATCCATTGGCGATTTCCTTACCCATTACAAACAACTCAAATCGATCCGTGAATTCCGGGTTGTCATCATTGCGCCTGGCCAGAGGAGAGACCTCCAGCGGATACTGCGTGATAAATATCGGCTGTTCAATCTTGTCTTCGACCAGCGCTTCAAATATTTCCATTACAAGCTTACCGAGTCCCCAGCTATCATCCACTTCGATTCCGGCTGATGTTGCCAGTTTTCTTGCGCTATCAATATCTTCCAGTTCATCTGCAGTGATTTTTGGATTAAATTCAAGGATTGCAGCAGACATGGTCATTCGTTGGAACGGTTTACCAAAATCAAGGGTCGTGTTCTGGTAGATAAATTCTGTCGAGCCCAGAACAGACTGGGCGAGCGTACGTAACATTTCTTCGGTCATATCCATCAAATACTTGTAGTCAACATAAGCCCAATAGAATTCGAGCATCGTGAATTCGGGACTGTGTTTGGTTGACATGCCTTCATTCCGAAAATTACGATTAATCTCGTAGACACGTTCAAAACCGCCGACGACCAGGCGTTTCAGATTGAGTTCCGGTGCAACCCGCAAATACATATCAACATCAAGTGCATTGTAGTGAGTTTTAAAGGGAGCCGCTGTTGCCCCCCCTGGTGTTGACTGCATCATCGGTGTTTCCACTTCCATAAAACCCCGGTCGTTCAAAAATCGCCTTATCCCCTCGATAATCCTGGTTCGGCGGATAAATATTTCACGACTATCCTCATTCACGATCAAGTCCAGGTATCGCTGTCGGTAGCGAATTTCAGTATCCGTCAACCCCTTATGTTTATCCGGTAGCGGTCTCAGGGATTTAGTCAGCAGGCGAATGGTGGTGACATGCACAGACAGCTCTCCCTTGTTGGTTCTCATCATTGTGCCATTCGCACCAACAATGTCCCCGATATCCCAGCGCTTGAAATCCTTGTAAACCTCTTCTCCAACGTCACTCTGACGAACATATAATTGAATTCGCCCGGACACATCCTGCAGGGTGATGAAGCTCGCTTTGCCCATCATTCGCCGCAATACAATGCGCCCCGCCACAGCAGTCTCGACTATATCTTCCTGTAATTCTTCCCTGGTTTTACCGGCATAGGTATTATGTAACTCTGCGGCCTCGTGTTGACGTCGAAAGTCATTGGGGAACGCATTACCCTTCGCCCGTAATTTATCCAGATGGGATTTTCGCAGCGCAATTATCTCGTTTTCGTTCTGCTTGACTTCTTGCAGTTCGGTTTCTGGGTTTTCTGGTTCAGTCATTTTTGGTCTTCTAAATATCTTTTAACAATAATGTTTAGGAGCAGATGTCAATTGTTGACGATGCCTGTTTATCGTCCTTGTTATAGTTCTTGTTATAGTTCTTGTTATAGTTCTTGTTATAGTTCTTGTTATAGTCCTTGCTTAAGACTTGCAACAATAAACTGGTCAAGATCGCCATCAAGCACAGCCTGGGTGTTAGATGTTTCAATATTCGTCCTGAGATCCTTGATCCTGGCAGAATCCAGAACATATGACCGAATCTGGCTACCCCAACCAATATCGGACTTATTGTCCTCGATCACCTGAAGTTCGACCTTGCGCTTCTGGTCCTCCATCTCGTATAACCTGGCTTTCAACTGCTTAATCGCCTGATCCTTGTTCTTATGTTGCGAACGCTGATTCTGGCATTGCACAACAATGCCAGATGGAATGTGTGTCAGCCGAATGGCTGATTCTGTTTTATTGACATGCTGTCCCCCTGCACCACTGGCGCGATAGGTATCGATCCGTACTTGCGACATGTCGAGATCAATTTCAATATCATCATCGAGTTCAGGGGAAACAAAGACCGAGGCAAAAGACGTATGCCTGCGATTTCCAGAATCAAACGGTGACTTTCGAACCAGCCGATGGACGCCTGTTTCAGTTCGCAGCCAGCCAAATGCATAGTCACCCTGGAAGTGTATGGTGGCGCCTTTGATACCCGCAACTTCACCATCCGACAATTCAACGATTTCTGTCTTGAATCCTTTTTGTTCACCCCAGCGCAGGTACATGCGCAACAGCATGTTTGCCCAGTCCTGGGCTTCTGTGCCACCTGAACCGGATTGGATATCCATGTAGGCACTGTTGGCATCCATGTCACCCGAAAACATACGCTGGAATTCGAGCTTCTCTAACAGGTCATTCAGGCTGGTTAGATCTTCAGTGGCCTCTTCCAGAAGTGCTTCATCCTGTTCTTCTTCAGCCAATTCGACAATATCACCCAGGTCAGCGAGACCTGTCTGCAGGTTTTCGATCGTGAACACGATAGCTTCGAGGGAGGATCGTTCTTTACCAAGTTTCTGGGCATACTCAGGATCTTCCCAGATTTTTGAGTCAGCAAGTTCCAGTTCGACCTCGGCTAGCCTCTCTTTACGATTGTCATAGTCAAAGATACCCCCTAAGCACTTCAGTGCGTTCTTTGAGATCCTTGATACGGGTATTTAGGGGATTAGTTTCTAGCATCTTTGTCTGTAAAAATACGTTGCCTACCAGACGTTGTTGACCAGTAAGCTGTTAATTAAAAAGCGAACAACTGAAAAACCGTCTCAAACCCGCCTTCACTATAAACGTCGGACTAATTGGCGCGAAACGGAGCGTCCAATTGAATCCCTTGTTAACTGCCGATGGATTTCCACACATCGTGTTTCTTGCAATACCAGATCATAAACGGTATTTCTATTGCTGAATATGAAATTAAGGTAAACCAAAACCAATTTACTTCGGTGAATATTATGTTGAACGCCTGGTCTGTTTCCCAAAACAATGAGCCTGCAACGATTAGACAAATAGCAGACGCAATTAGATCGTTTATTACAATCTTGGTCCTATCAGACCCGGCTGCTTTTGGGTAAATTACCAAGTATGCTATCAAAACGACAAGGGTGTTTAAGCCGATAATGATCAGTTCTGGATTTTCCATGTACAAGGCTCACTTCCAGGCAGTTAACAGTTTGTTCAAAATGCATCATGCAAGGTGACGCGGCATTGTAAACGAATGATCATTGGCTCGCCATAGAAGCAAACATACGATAGCATCGAATTCGCGTCATCCTGGCAACCTGAACAGAGAAGGTATATGCAATGATACTCAATAAGCTACAGATAACCCGGTCCGAATTCGAGAAAGGCACTGGTTGGCAAATAAAACCGGAAGGTGCCTGCAAAGGCGATATCTGCATTCCTTTAAAGGACCCGGTGAATGATCTGGTCGATATCGAAAGAATCGCGGAAGATATGAACCTGCCGCTTGTGGCTGAACCGGCCCATGGAATCTGGGCATTGGGTCCCGATTCAATTGGCGGCAGGACACTTTCCACTGCGCAAGCACCAAACCTCACTCTTCCGGATTTGGATGGAAAAGTTTTTGAACTCTCCAGCCTGAAGGGTAAAAAGATCGTGGTTTATGCCTGGGCACCCTACTGAGGATGCAACGCACACCTGCCCGTGTGGCAGGCACTGCGAGAAGAATTCCATCCACAAGGATTTGAACTGGTCACCGTTGGGCTCGATACTCTCGGTGCAGAAGGTTGCCGCGTTTTTATTGAAGCCGCAAACCCATCCCACCCTTCCCTGATTGATCAGCATCACGTCATGGCAGACTTGTTTGGCATCGTGAATATACCGGAGGCAATCTGGATCAATGAACAAGGTATGATCGTCAGACCGGCGGAAGCAGCACCGCCGCCACCCATGGATGGCGCAGCAGCTTCGTTGAATCCACCTGCTGGATTGCCACAACACATGATGGACATCATGGGTGAGGCCGTAAAAATACAATCCGACCCTGAATCCTACCATCATGCGCTCAGGGATTGGATCGACAAGGGGGACGACAGTGAATATGCCCTGGATCCGGAAACTGTTATCGCCAGGTCACGGCCACGTGACCTGGACAAGGCGCAAGGACATGCACATTTCGAACTGGCGTCTCATCTGGAAACAGAGGGTCATCACGATCCTGCGATTGAACATTTCAGGGAAGCGCATCGTCTGGTGCCTGATAGCTGGACATTTCGCAGGCAAGCCTGGTCCCTGGAAAAGGCAGGGGATGGGCCTTTTGCACGATTCTGGCAGGGTCCGTCGCCAGGGTCGCACTGGCCTTATGAAGGCGACTGGCTGACTGATATTCGCCGTGAAGGACCGATGAATTACTATTCCGCCTGGAAGGATTAAGGCAATCACACGATAGTGAAGGAATCATATTTTTAAGGCAGGTTAAGCATGAAGGTAGAAGAGGGAGCACAATGAAATACGCACTATTTGGAATCAACAACGGCCCTTGCGCTGACCCGGACACCATGCGTGCCGTGGCGATTGCAGCCGAACAGGCAGGATTTGAATCCGTGTGGACCGGTGAACACGTTGTATTACCCGATCCTCAAGTACCGCCCTCACCCGCCCCGCCGTTGACAAATATGGTGCACCCTTCCACTGCACTGTCTTACCTTGCAGCAGTGACTTCAACTCTGAAATTGGCAACGGGCATTACACTGCTGGCACAACGCAATGCACTGGTATTGGCCAAGGAGATGGCAAGCCTCGACTTTCTTTCCAAAGGCAGGCTCATTTTTGGTATTGGAGCAGGTTATCTGAAATCTGAATTCGACGCCCTGGGCGTTAACTTTCATGAGCGCGGCGCAAGGACAGACGAATACATTGATGCAATGCGTGAAATCTGGTCTTCCGATAACCCGTCATTTTCCGGCAAGTTCGTTAACTACGAGGGAATTCAAAGCAGGCCTCTACCCGTTCAGAAAGGCGGCCCCGAAATTGTGATCGGCGGTACCAGTGAGGCAGCTTTTCGCCGGGCCGTCACCAAATGTTCTGGCTGGTATGGTTTCGCCATGAATCACGAAACCGCCGAGAAGGCGATTGCGGGTCTTCACAAAGCAGCCGGGAAATACGAGCGCCCCGCAGAACTGGGTGATCTTGAAATCAGTATCACGCCCCTCGGGCGAACCTCCCCTGCTGAAGCGGAAAAATGGGCCGGGATGGGTGTATCCCGATTGATCCTCTTACAACCGGGAAGGGATGTTGAGTCGCTGGTAAATTATGTTCATTCTGTTGCGGAAGAATTGATTTAGCGGACACTCAACCATATCGTTAGCCAACAAGCAGGAGGCTACCTGCCAGTGATCCAATGCCAGTGACACCAGGTCAGTAACGATGAGCAGGCTGATGCTTAATAAATAGCAAACTGGAAAGATTGATCGCGAACATCCACAAAAGCCAGATTTTAACCGGCACAGTTTGCCCGGCAATGACTTCCGATGGCGTCATCGTCTCTCCCCTAGCAGGCCCCGAGAGGAAGGGAGCGGCTTAATTTGATCTCCTGCAAACTGAAGTGTGATTCAATATCCTGAACGCCCGGAAACTTGAGGATTCTCTGCATGGTGAGTTCAGAAAAGTGATCCATGCTGCGAGTGACAACTTTCAGCAGATAATCATAGGCGCCGCTCATGGCATGGCACTCGACAATATGTTCTTCCTGTTCAACGCTCTTGATAAACTGCCGCGTTGCCAGTTCATCCTGCTTGGCGAGCGAGACCTGCACGAACGCCGTCACCTGTAATCCCAACTGGCGCTGATCGAGACAAACAGAATAACCTGTAATCACGCCGTTATCTTCAAGTTGCCTGGTGCGGCGAAAGCAGGGTGATTCGGAAAGACCGATTCGCTCTGCCAGGTCCACATTGGAGATCCTGCCATCTGTTTGCAGAATTCGAAGTATGTCCATTTCTGTTTTATCAAGATTCATAGAAAGAAAATCCCCAATATTTCGAATATGCAGCAAGGATACACCATTTCATGGCAATATCAGGGCGCAAATAGAACAAAAGCCCCTCTGAACACGATGTAAACTGACGTTTCTACCCTGCTCCTGGCTGCTGATCGAACGCGGTGTAATTTCCTGCCGCAATTAAATGCAGCGACCAAATCGCAGAACTGAACGACTACCGAGGACATGAGAATGGCTGATTTGTTTGACAACCCGATGGGGCTGGACGGATTTGAATTTGTTGAATTCGCTGCCGGTGAAGAAGGTATCCTGGAACCTGTATTCGAGATGCTTGGTTTCACGCGCGTCGCAAAACACCGGTCAAAAAATGTTCATTTATGGCGGCAGGGCGGCATCAACCTGATCACCAACTACGAACCCAACACACCTGCCGCTTTCTATGCCGAAGAGCACGGACCTTCAGCCTGCGCTATGGCATTCCGGGTGAAGGACGCGAGGTTGGCTTACAAACGAGCACTCGACCTTGGTGCCCAACCAATTGATGTACCCGTCAGCCCCATGGAGCTCAAATTACCTGCAATAAAGGGAATAGGCGGTGCGGTACTCTACCTGATTGATCGCCATGACGAGCGCGCCACATTGTATGATATTGATTTTGAATATCTCGATGGTGTCGATCAAAATCCCGAGGGATGCGGATTTTACGAGATCGATCACCTCACTCACAACGTTTATCGCGGGCGCATGGAATACTGGGCAGGTTACTATGAGAAGCTGTTTAACTTTCGGGAGATTCGCTTCTTTGACATCAAAGGTGAATACACAGGTCTGCAATCGAAAGCCATGTCTGCGCCGGATGGCAAGATCCGTATTCCGCTCAATGAGGAAGCCGGCGGCAACGGACAGATTGAAGAATACCTGATGGCATACAACGGTGAAGGCATACAGCACATTGCCTTTATCTGTGATGACATCATGGCGTGCTGGGATCGGCTGAAGAAAATAGGCATGCCGTTCATGACAATGCCACCGGATACTTATTACGAGATGCTGGAAGAGCGATTGCCGGGTCATGGCGAAAATATTGATGAACTGAAGAGCCGCGGTATCCTGTTGGATGGTTCTACAGAAGGAGGAGAACCCAAGTTACTACTGCAGATTTTTTCTGAAAACCTGGTAGGCCCGATCTTCTTCGAATTCATCCAGCGTAAAAAAGATGAAGGTTTTGGTGAAGGCAACTTCAAGGCACTATTCGAATCAATGGAACGGGACCAGATTCGACGCGGCGTGCTCGAGGTTCCCGAGGCTAAAACTGCATAAGGAGAACCCCATGGAACTGAAACGTATTCACCACGTTGCATACCGTTGCAATGATGCAAAAGAAACCGTCGAGTTCTACCAGAGAACCATGGGTATGGATTTTGTCCTGGCGATAGCAGAAGACCAGGTGCCTTCCACTAAGGCACCCGATCCCTATATGCACGTGTTTCTCGATGCGGGCATGGGCAATGTGCTGGCATTCTTTGAACTGCCCAATTCCCCCGACATGGGTAAAGACCCCCACACCCCCGAGTGGGTTCAGCATATTGCCTTCGAGTTGGAAGATATGCCCGCCCTTCGAGAGGCAAAAGCAAAACTGGAAGCCGAGGGATTAGACGTATTGGGGCCGGTTAATCACGGAATTTTTCATTCGATCTATTTCTTCGACCCCAACGGCCATCGACTGGAATTGGTTGCAAATACTCAAACCCGGGAAGAGATGGACACATTGCACGAGGTCGCACCGGCCATGCTTGAAGAATGGAGCCAGACCAAACGCGCACCGCAGCATGCGGCATGGTTACATGAGAAGGAATTCTCGGATCAATAGCCCGGATCAATAGCCCATTCTACGTACAGCTCACGCAGAACAGTTGTTAGGCATGCAAGGAGTGAATATTTGTGATTAGGGGCTCTTGTTTGTGTAGCGCGGTTCAATTCGAAATTCCTACTGCTCCCGATATGATGACCTTATGTCATTGCTCTATGTGTCGAAAAATACGGGCTCAGCCTATGGTACTTTTGCTCACTCAAAACTTGTTGACTTTCAATGGATAGCTGGTGAGTCCGCGGTTACAAGGTATGAATCGTCCCCGGAAAACCTGAGAGCATTCTGTTCAACGTGCGGAAGCGCAGTTCCGACCTGTAATGCAGAATATGGCAGTGTTTGTATCCCGGCCGGTTTGTTTGAAGATGATCCGGAAATAAAGCCTGCCTTACCGATATTTACCGGCTCAAAAGCACCCTGGCACCATCTTGGCGCAGAACTCACATCTTACGAAGAGTTTGACCCCGACTAGCACGCCTAACAGTTATTCCACATTCTACGTATCTCATCCTGGCTACCCCTGGCACGATGTAAAATCCCAGGAATGGCGCGTTAATTCCCCGGATGAAATCGTGGCAGTGGATATGCCTGGCGCATAAGTGAATTCGTGCCGGGCTACCATGGTTTTCCCCAGGTCAAAAACACCTTTTTTAATTAAATTAATTAACAAAATATCGTATTTATTATTTATATATCAAGTGGTTACATATATAATACTGATATATATACAGTATTAAAATCATCAAAATCTAACATAAGAACCCAGCATGAAAATCGTCTCTCCATCCCTGGAATTTATCCCCTCTAATCCCGCTGAATTACGTCATGCCGTGACCCATATGGCCGCTTATATCAACGTTGCAGACTGGCAATTTC
>SMVB01317521.1_pt1 | contig 49961 bp, 36 predicted proteins | sample 2456461 | NCBI WGS metagenome assembly SMVB01 (sample SAMN11095934, study PRJNA526329) | marine sediment metagenome | biome: Marine sediment; feature: Surficial sediment; material: Deep marine sediment; isolation source: Hadal surficial sediment | place: Pacific Ocean | collected 2014-05 | depth...
AGAGTTGCAACAGCGCTTCGCCAAAATTGAAGAGCACTACGCGCCCTGTGCCCGCTTTATCAAGGTCAAGTTTCACGATTTCACCCAGACCACCCTCGATGAAGCCATTAGCAATCGCGGGGCAGCATGGCTGAACCGTGATGATTACCAGCGCATGCTACGCGCCGGCTGGCAGCGCAAGGGCCTGCCGGTGCGCCTGCTGGGGGCAGGTTTGAGGCTGGAGCCAAAGCACAATAAAGAGAAGGAACAGATGGGCTTATTCAGCGAGATCCGGGGTCAGGTCTGATGGCCAAAATCTTGACATTTACATTCTTTATCTTGATGGTGGAGCCTCTGACTTTTAGGGCCGCCAATGCGATTTCTCACTGAGAATAAACTGCGCAATCTGATTAATGCCGGAACAGTCTATCTATTTGCTTCAGGGACGCTGCTCAAGCTAACTGATGCGCTGATTGGGGGCCCGGATATGCCCGCATGGATCATGCGAGCTGTGGCCGGCGTCCTGTTTGCGGGATTGCCGCTAGTTCTTATTCTCGCCTGGCGAAAAGGCGATGAAATCGAAGAAAACCAATCTGCAACATCCGTTGCGCTGATAAAGCGGACTGATCCGCCACCCGCCCGTTCGATCGCAGTGTTACCTTTTGTAAACATGAGTTCCGATCAGGAACAGGAATTTTTCTCGGATGGCTTGTCTGAAGAGCTATTGAACCTGCTCGCCAAGATACCGGAACTGCAAGTGGCCTCTCGCACCTCTGCCTTTTCTTTCAAAGGTAAAAATATCGATATCCCGACCATAGCGAATCACTTGAACGTTGCCTACGTGCTGGAAGGCAGTGTACGCAAAGCTGCCAATCAGGTACGGATTACCGCACAGCTCATCAACGCAGAGAAAGACGTGCAGGAGTGGTCCGAAACCTACGACAGAAAGCTGGATGACATCTTCGCTATCCAGGACGAGATAGGTGCTGCCGTAGTCGAAGCATTGAAAGTACAATTACTCAATACGGCGGCGCCCACTGCGCGTGAGACTGATGCGGAAGCTTACGCCCTGTATTTAAAGGCCAAACATTTCTACCGTCAGCTCGACAAGGCGGGGCTTGCACAGGCCGAATCCCTGTTGCAGCAGGCGCTGGCCATCGACAGCGGGTACGCCCCTGCCTGGAATACACTGGGGCTGGTTTACTTGCGCAATGCCGATATAGGCGAAACCCCGTGGCACACCGGCTATGCCGATGCGCGCAGCGCCATTGAGAAAGCGTTGGAGCTGGACCCCGAATATGCCGATGCGCAGGCGAATCTCGGTTGGATTGCGTTCATATACCAGCGCAATTTACGCAGCGCGGCCGACCACTATAGCAAAGCGATAGCGCTGCAACCGGGCAATGGAGACGTATTGAGCGATGCTACACTGCTTGCTCTTGGCCTGGGGCGTGTGGCTGAAGCGGTGTCACTTGGTGAGCGAGCCCTGGCGCGAGATCCCGTCAATGTGCGCGCCTACCGTTACCTGGCTGCGGCATACCTCTTTGCTGATCGACCAGACGATGCAGAGGAAAAATATCGCCAGTCCCTGGCGCTTAGCCCGGGGTATATTGGCGGGCACTTTCACCTGGCCCGCGTACTGCTGGCGAAAGCTGACTACGCCGGAGCGCTGGCGAGTGTTGAGCAGGAGGCGCACCCGGGTTTCAAGCTCACCGGGCTCGCGCTGGCTCATCACAGTATGGGCAATGCCGTTGAGTCAGATGCGGCGGTTGCCGCCCTGCATGCCGACTGGGCAGAGGAAGCCGCCTACCAGATTGCCGATGTTCATGCATTTCGCGGTGAATGTGACCTCGCCTTCGAGTGGCTGAACATAGCTGTCGAGCAAAACGATCCTGGAATTTCCACCATGAAAATTGATAGCTTGCTGGTCTCTTTGCACGAAGATCCGCGCTGGAGCAGCTTACTGGAAATTGTCGGAATAGACGACGCCACGCTAGAGTCAATTGAGTTCGATGTGCTGGAACCCAATTTCGCTGCTGTGGCGAGTTGAGGTGGGCGCACTCACACACCGGCCCACCCAGTAGCTACTTCATGCCGTGTTCTTTCTTGAATTCCTTGATCATCGGACCCTGGGCATCGCTGACATCCCAACGACCGGCCTTGATCTTGTCACTCATTGGGTCTGGTACCGTACCGCGAGCCGGCGGTCTCGGTGGACGGTTCGGGCCAGACACCGCCCATGCCGCGTCGACAATAATAGCCATGCGCTCTTTCACACCGTCCTTGGTGATATTCCAGACCATGTTGTCCGTGGCGAGCGAAAGTGGCCCGTCATAGATCTCGCGTACACCGTCGTAAACCGTGTTGCGGGTTCCCTCTTCATTGAAAAAGTGATAACCCACCGCGTGGCCCGGTTTGATCGTGCTCATGACCTTGCCAAAGGCCTGTGGTGAAGTGTGAATCACCGTGCCCACACCCAGGGCCGCGGTCGGTGACTGCCCATACCAATCCACCAACTGTTTCGGTGTCAGGAATACCTCGTGAATAGCCAGGTCGGCATTGGTGGCGTGCTTGATATACCACTTGTTGGGAAAAGTATCGCCGCCGATCACCACCTTGAGGCCCGCATACTCGAGGATAAAGCTTACCGGGCCGTCGCCCGCGTGGATCGCCGGCAGTGATTTGATGGTCGCACCCTTGCTTTTATAGACCAGGTTGTTGACCTTCATGTAGTCGAATTCTTCCACGGTGATCTTGCCCGGTTCGGGGCTGAGGAAGAAATTGCGCGTAACCTTATCCCAGTTATAGGCCTTGAGGAAATGATTAATGGCGTAGGCGGTACCCATATCCTCCGTCAACCCCTTGGGCCCCCAAATTTGCAGTGGCCCGGTGCGTCCCGCGGTCCAGCCGCCCGCCCACAGGGATGACAGGTCGCCCCAGTGATCGGTGTGCAGGTGTGTGAGAAACACCTTATCCAGCATGTCGTAGGGGATCATATAGGCGGCCACGTTGGCCATGGAGCCGGTGCCCACGTCGAACAGGTATTTCTCGCCGTTGCCTAACTCTGCCAGGAAACAGGTCGCGGCCTGGCTGTGCCGCGCCGCGGGCAGGCCGGTACCGCAGGCGGTGAGGCGAATCTCACCCTCGGCCAGTGCTTCAGTGCCGGGGTAGTACACGTAGCGATCCGGGGCGATGCCGGTTGGTGATTTCACGACACCACCGGCTGCATACACGCTTTGTGCCGTCAGCAGCAGTAGCGTGAGCGGCAGTATTGCTATCCATTTTGCGATCATTATTATCTCCTTCAGTCTGTAGTGTAGTCCCTGTAAAAAAGTATAGTTCAAATGCAGGGTCTCGCGACCCCAATTCTCCAACGGCGTCTATACTGCTTTGACTTTCTGGTCATCTGGAGATTGGTGATATGTTGCGTGTCGTGCTCTTTATTGCTCTGCTAACAGGGCCTGCCACGGCTGTTGTTGCACAGGACCCTGCTGTCCCCGCCATGCGCGAGGCGGCAAGTAAGTTCCTGGATTCCCTGTCACGCCAGTTGCGCAAGCAGGCACAATTTTCCCTGGTTCACCCGGAACGCAGGCAATGGAGCAACCTGCCAACGAACATGTTTGAGCGCAAAGGCATCAGCTTCGGGGAAATGTCTGCGCCGCAAGCGCGGCTGGCCCACGCACTGCTGCGCACTACTCTCAGCAGTCAGGGTTATCTGAAAACAAGCAGCATCATGTACCTCGATGAAGTGCTTAAAAACCTGGCAAGCGCGCGACAACCGCAGCGGGATTTCTCGGCTATGTTCGGTCAGGGCTTGTATTGGATAGGCATCTTTGGCGACCCGGCGCAAGACTCTGCCTGGGGCTGGCAGTTGGACGGGCACCACCTGGCTCTCAACATTACCGTGGTGGGAGAAGCCGTTGCCGTCACGCCGACATTCATGGGCTCTGATCCTGCCGAGGTTCTAGAAGGGGCGTATGCCGGCTGGATGATTCAGCAGGCCGAGGATGAAAAAGGCTTGCTGCTGTTTCAGTCACTCGATGCCGGGCAGCGGAAAATGGCACTGATCGCCACTGCGGCGCCCGCCGATGTTATCACCGGCCCCACCCGTGGCGACCAATTGAAACAGCCCTCCGGCCTGCCGGTGAGTGCCCTCAATGACTCACAGCGCACTCTCTTCAAACAGCTGCTGCGGGAGTATGTGCACAATTACAAGGACCCTATTGCGCAGCAACAGCAAAAACGGATACGCCGAGCGGGCATCGACAAAATATATTTCGCCTGGGCGGGTACCGGCGAGGGCGAACCTTATTACTACCGCCTGCACGGGCCAACGATCCTCATTGAGTTTAACAATAACTATGCACCGGGCACTGAGGCAGGCCCCATCAACCATATCCATACGGTGTTTCGTGAACCGGGCAATGATTACGGCGAGGACATGCTCAGGCAACACCTGCAGGAAAGCCCGCATCACCAACCACCGGGCTAGTCATTGAATACGGGGCCAGGTCGCCCATTACCCTAGCTAGCCAAAATCAGTTAACGTATCTCTCTGCGTTATACAGGTGAAGCGATGAACTCCAACAAGCACCTCGGCCCACTAACCCTTACCATCGCTTTTGCCTGCTTGCTGGCGGCGTGTAGTCCATCGACTTCCTACGACCTGATCCTGCGTGGCGGCACAATTTACGACGGCAGTGGTGAGGCACCCTTTGTCGGCGACGTGGCCTTCGAGGACGACGTGATTGCCGCCATTGGTGATATTGGCAATGCCCGTGCGGCAACCGAGATTGATGTCACCGGCCTCGCTGTAGCACCGGGCTTTGTCAATATGATGTCCTGGGCCAACGAGTCACTGATCGAAGACGGGCGCTCACAAAGTGATATTCGCCAGGGCGTGACACTGGAGATCATGGGTGAGGGCAGCTCCATGGGGCCCCTCAACGACGCGATGAAGGCGGAGATGCTGCGCCAGCAATCCGATATCAACTACGACATCGAGTGGACAACGTTGGCGCAGTATCTCGAATACCTTGAGCAACGCGGCATTTCGCCCAACGTGGCATCGTTTATCGGCGCCGCCACGCCGCGAGAGTACGTGATAGGACACGAAGACCGCCCTGCCACGGACGAGGAGTTGCAGCAGATGCGCGAACTGGTACGCCAGGCCATGGAAGCGGGCGCGCTGGGAGTTGCTTCATCACTGATTTATCCGCCCGGCAGCTTCGCCGACACTGAGGAACTGATTGCCCTGTCTGAAGTGGCTGCAGAATACGGCGGCATGTATATATCCCATATGCGTGATGAAGGCGCCAATATGCTGGAGGCCATCGAAGAACTTATCACCATTGCCCGCGAGGCCGACATCCGCGCCGAGATCTATCATTTCAAAGCCTCCGGCCAGCCCAACTGGCCGCTGTTCGACCAGGCTGTTGCCATGGTTGAGCGTGCCCGCGCCGAGGGCCTGCAAATCACCGCCGATGTCTATACCTATCCCGCCGGCTCGACCGGCCTCAACGCCGCTATCCCTCCCTGGGTACAGGAAGGTGGCTTTGAAGCATCGCTTGAACGCATGAAGGACCCCATTCTGCGCGAGCAGATTGCGGCCGAGATGCTACAGGAGTCGGATGATTGGGAGAATATGTACCTGGGTTCTGGCTCTGCGGACAACATTCTGCTGGTAGGATTCAAGTCCGAGGCACTCAAGCCGCTGACCGGCAAAACCCTGGCCGAGGTGGCCAAGATGCGCGGCACCGACCCGCGTATAACCGCCATGGATCTGATCATAGAAGACGGCAGCCGCATAAGCACCGTATATTTTTCTCAATCTGAAGATGTGGTCCGCAAAGCGGTGGCGCTACCCTGGGTGAGCTTTAACTCGGATGAGGCGTCAGTTGCAACGGAGGGCGTTTTCCTGGAGAGCAATCCGCACCCGCGCGCCTACGGCAGCTTTGTGCGCGTGCTGGGTAAGTATGTGCGCGATGAAGAGTTGATTCCCATGCAGGAGGCAATTCGCAAGCTGGCAACGCTACCCAGCTTGAACCTGAAGATTGACCGTCGCGGCCAACTGAAGACGGGGTTCTTTGCAGACGTGGTGGTCTTCGATCCGGCCACGGTTCAGGATCACGCCACGTTCGTCGAACCGCACCAGTATGCAAGCGGGGTGTTGCACGTATTTGTCAACGGCCAACAGGTATTGAAAGACGGCGAGCACACCGGTGCCACCCCGGGCCGGGTGGTGCGCGGACCCGGCTGGGTCACCGGCAAAAATGGAGGAGTAGAACAATGAACGAAGCCGATCGATTATCACTGTCGAACCCGGACACCTACACAGACCAGGCACGGGTGAATGAACTGTTCACCCAGCTGCGCCATGAAGATCCTGTCGCCTGGTGCCCGGAGGAATACGGCAAGGGCTACTGGGCCGTCACCAGGTACGATGACATTCACTACGTGTCCAAAAATCCCCAGCTATTCAGTTCTGACGGCGCCCATGGCGGCGTCACCCTCGAGGATCCGCAAGACGTGGCGCGGCGGGTACGCGCAGAGCGGGGTGAAGAACCGGCAACCATAGGCGAGCTGAAGAATTCGCGGGCCATGATAACCATGGATCCACCGGAACACTCACTCCAGCGGCGCATGGTTGCACCTGGTTTTACCCCACAAAAGCTGGCGGCGATGACCCCGCGAATCCGCGCCAGGGTAACCCAGATACTGGATGATATTGAGGGCCAGTCAGAATTCGAGTTTGTTAAGGCGGTGGCAGCGGAATTACCGATTCAGGTGCTGGCAGAACTGTTTGACGTGCCCCAGGAAGACCGGCACAAGCTGTTTCTCTGGTCCAATATTCTCATGGGGTCGCGCGATGAGGACATTGTTCTATCCTCAGAATACATGGAGAAGGGTATGACCGACATGGTCATGTATGCGCTTGAACTCAGCGAAAAGCGCAAGCAAAACCCCGGTGATGACCTGATTTCCATGCTGGTCCGACCCAATGCGGAAGGCGAGATGATGAGTGTGGAAGATTTACTCGGCGCCTTCGTCCTGTTGGTGGTAGCCGGCAATGAAACGACCCGCAATTCCATCAGTGGTGGTCTGCTGGCCTTGTCGCAGTTTCCGGAACAGAAACAGCGCCTGATTGATGATCCGTCCCTGATGCCCAGGGCGGTGAACGAAATTATTCGCTGGGTAACTCCCGTGGTGTATATGCGCCGCACGGCATTAAGCGATACCACACTGGGGAACAAGGAGATTAAAAAGGGGGACAAGCTGGCCCTGTGCTATATGTCAGGAAATCGGGATGAGGACAAATTTTCGGATCCGTTTAACTTTGATATTGGCCGCGATGAAGCGCGCCACGTCTCCTTTGGATATGGCACCCACCTTTGCATTGGCTGGCATCTGGCGGAGATACAACTCGCAGAAATATTCGGCCAACTGCTACAACGCTATCCCACGCTGGAGGCCACCGGTGAGGTTGAGCGCATGCGCACCTCCTTCCTGAACAGTATCAAACGTATGCCGGTGCGGATGTAATTGACAGCGACAACATAAAATAAACTGCAGCGGCAGGAATAATATGGAACAGTTTCCATCAGGCCAGCCAAACTCCTTCCAGTAATCAACATAGTCGAGCCGTTCAACCAATTGAGCAAAGCGAGCGTCACAACGGAACATTGCCGTAGGCTCATCTTCATGCCACCAGGCCGAAAGCATAAGAAACTCATCGTGCTCAAGGTCGTATTCAACGGCATCAAAGGCCAGGTCCAGATCCGAGCTTTCAACTTCACTCCCGGGTGATGGGCCGCGGCCGGTAAACCACCTTGCCGTTTACAACTGTCATCAACACCTGCCCGTCGAGTATGGCGCCCGGGTTGGTTTCCGAGAGCACGAAGGGGTCTATGTCCAGAACCGTCAAATCTGCCCAGCGACCCACCTCAATAATACCGGTGTATTTTTCCCGAAAGCCGGCAAAGGCCGACCAACGGGTATAGGCCCGCAGTGCCTCATCAATAGTCAGTGCCTCTTCGGGATACCAGCCCGCATGCGGCTCAAGCTGTTTGTCCCGGCGCGTTACCGCGGCGTGCAGACCATAAAAAATACTGTGATCCGAACCCGGGTTGTCCGCACTGAATACAATCACGACACCCTCCTCACGCAGGGAACGCCAGGCATAGGCACTGTGAATGCGCTCACTGCCCAGGCGCTGTTCTGCCCAGGCCTTGTCTTCCACCGCGTGGGGCGGCTGCATGGATGCAATAACATGTAGCTGGCTAAACAGCGGCAAATCCACCGGGTGAATGACCTGCGCGTGTTCAATGCGGTGACGTCCGGAGCGCGCAGCGGGATATTCCTGTTGCACCCGCTCAATAAATTCCAGCGTCTCCCGGTTACCCGCATCACCAATGGCGTGCACCCCCACCTGGAAACCAGCGGCCATCATGCGGGCGGTAAGCTGCTGGTCGAACCCGTATTCGTCGCCACTAACGCCGCGATGGCCGGGCATATCGCTATAGTCTTCCAGTAACTTGGCACCGCGTGAGCCCAGCGCGCCATCATAGAAGGCCTTGATAGACCGCGTCACCAACATGCTGTCGGCGTCGGTATCGGGGCCGCGCTGCAACCACTCCAGCGCCAGTGCCTCATCGCGCACCGAGACCATGGCATACACCCGTATCGGCAGCTCGCCCTCATCTTCCAGTTGCTGCAATATGCGCATCTGGTCGGCGTGCAGGCCAGCATCATGAATGGTGACGTAACCATCCGCCGCCATTTGCCGCAGCCCGGCCAGTACATTTATGCGCAGCTGTTCGTCGGTGGCAGCGGGAATAGTATCTTCGATTAAGGGCACGCCGCGGTTGAGAAACAAACCACTGGGGTCACCATTCTCATCCAGGCGCATTTCTCCGCCTTCAGGAACTTTCGTAGCGCTGTTTATACCGGCCCGGTCCAGCGCGGCCTGGTTACACCAGCCGGCAAAGCTGTGCAGGCTGCGCATAAATACCGGGTGATCGGGTACGGCTTCACTTAACAGTTTTTTATCCGGGTAGCGGTCGGCCCACTTGCCCTCGTCCCAGCCCTGGCCAATGATCCACTCACCCTTGGGCACGTTGCGGGCCCGCTCGGCAATCCTGGCAACGGCCTCTGCTTCGGTATCCACATCATAGAGATTGACCCGGGTAAGGGACTGGCCCAGTTCAAAAACATGGGTATGGGCATCTACCAGCCCGGGAATGATGGTCGCACCTTTGAGATCAATAGCCTGGGTATGCTCGCCGCGCCAGGCCGCCGCCTCTTTGTGCGAACCCACAAAGAGGATATTGCCATCGCCGATAACAACAGCCTCGGCATCCGGTTGCCAACCATCCCGGTAGGGGGCGGCGACTGAGGAGGAGCCATCGAGTCGGGGATCGGGCCAATCCAGGGTATAGACACGGGCGTTGGTTAAAATCAGGTCGGCCGCAGTGACAACGGGAGCCTCACGGGAACATGCTGCCAATACGGACAGCAGGGATAGTAGTAATAGTTTCATCGGCCCAAGTCTGCCACGAAGTGACCTCCAGGTGTAGGGCCGAATTCATTCGGCCAGCAGTCCCAATCAAGCCCGCTATTGGTCGAATAAATTCGACCCTACAGGTTAAACAACCAGTTTGACCGCTACGCTAACGTGGCAGTAAAGTAGTGCGCTACCAAATAAGGAGACTCCCATGTTAGAGCCCGTAATCGCCCTTATCAGCTGGACCCTGCTGGTCTGGTGTTGGATGTACGCCCTGCGTATTCCCGCCATGCAGGCCGCCAATATCGACCCCGATGATGCCAAACACCCCGGGTCACTGGCTGCGCTGCCGTCAAAGGTGCGCGCGGTAGCCGACAATTACAATCACCTGCACGAGCAACCAACCGTTTTTTACGCACTGGCTTTCTATACCCAGCTGGCCGGCGCCGGCGACGTGCTCAATGTAAACCTGGCCTGGGCCTATGTGGTTTTGCGCGTGGTGCATTCGCTGGTTCAAAACACATCCAACAAGGTAATGATCCGTTTCTCGGTGTTTAGTTTGTCTTCGATGGTGTTGATAGCCATAACCGTACGCAACCTGATGGCGATGTAAGCATGACTAACAAGACACTCTCGGTATTTTTCGGACTGCTGCTCTGCTGTAGCAGCTTTAACGTCCTGGCGGCACGCAATGTCATCCTGATTATTGGTGACGGCATGGATGACCAGCAAATCACCATGGCGCGCAATTACCTCAAAGGCGCCCAGGGCAGACTTACCCTGGACAACATGCCCATGCGGGGAGTGTCCCAGGTATTAACAGTTTCCGAGCAGGGAGAACCGGTGTACGTGGCCGATTCCGCCAATAGCGCTACCTCCATGGCGACCGGTGTGATCACCAGTCGCGGTCGCATCGGCACCAGCGCCGGTACCGATCTGCCGCTGGAAAATATTGTCGAAATGGCACATGCCAAAGGTTTGCGCACCGGCCTGGTGGCCACCGCCAGTGTTACCGATGCAACGCCGGCCAGTTTTGTCGCACATATTAGTTTCCGCTTCTGCGAGAACCCGGAATCCATTAACGGCGTGCAGTACTACAGCATCACCCTGCCCGATTGTCCCCAGTACACCCTTGCTGCGGGCGGGCCCGGCTCCATCTCCGAACAAATTGCCGCTTCACAGGTAGATGTGGTGCTCGGTGGTGGTAGCAAACATTTCGAGATGAATGGCGAGGGCAGCGATAAAACCGTACGAGCATTGGCCGAGGAGAACGGTTATTACGTGATAGATTCCGCCGACCAACTGGATTCCGCGCCAAGCGACAAAAAGCTACTGGGGCTATTCTCGCCCTCACATTTACCCGTGCGCCTGCGTGGCGAAAACGGACGCAAGGCAGAAAATGCAGAGCCCAGCTGGGCCAACCAGGTGAGCAAGTATATCGGCAGCGTGAAACTTCCCGCCGTTATGAACTGTGAGCCCAACCCGGATTTCGCCGGCGTGCCAACGCTCAAGCAGATGACAGATACCGCCTTGGCCAGGCTGAAAAACGAGCGGGGTTTCTTTCTTATGGTGGAGTCTGCCTCCATTGATAAACAGTCCCACGAACGCAAACCCTGCGGATCGATTGGCGAAGTAGAGCAGCTCAACGAAGCGCTGGACAGCGCACTCGCCTTCGCCGCGAACAATCCCGAGACCTTGATACTGGTGACCGCCGACCACGGCCAGGCAGCGCAGTTGATTCCCGAAACCAGCCTCTTCGCCGCCTTTGGCATTGCCGTTTTCAGCCCGGGGAAATTTGCGCGCATACGCACCCCAGAAGGCTCGATCATGGCCGTTAACTACGCCACCAATGATTTCGCCTACGAAGAACACACCGGCGCCAATGTGCCCGTGTTCTCCAATGCCGTGGGGGTGGGGCTGGTTCCCACCATGCTTACACAGCCGCAGTTGTTTGAGTTAATGCGCGACTATCTATTCGAATAAAAAAGGGAGATCGACATATGCCACAGGATCATTTTGATGTGCTCATCGTAGGCGCTGGCCTTTCTGGCATTGGAGCGGCCTACCACTTACAGCAGCACTGTCCGACCAAGAGCTATGCCATCCTGGAAAGCCGTGCCTGCATGGGCGGCACCTGGGACCTGTTTCGCTATCCGGGCATTCGCTCTGACAGCGACATGCATACCCTGGGTTACAACTTCAAACCCTGGGTGCACGAACGCGCCATTGCCGATGGACCCGCTATTCTCGATTACATCCACGAAGCCGCTGCCGAAAACGACATAGAGAAAAATATTCGCTACGATCATCGCGTGACTGGTGCCGATTGGAGCAGTGAGCAGGCACGCTGGACTGTACAGGTCGAGGTAGAGGGTCAACCCCGCCAGATTACCGCCCAATTTGTACTGATGTGCGCCGGCTACTATCGCTACAGTGAAGGTTATACGCCAGAATTTCCCGGCCGGGATCGGTTTCAGGGCAAGATCGTGCACCCACAGCTGTGGCCCGAGGACCTGGACTACGCCAACAAGAAAGTGGTGATCATCGGCTCCGGTGCAACTGCGGTAACCCTGCTGCCGGCGATGGCGGACGACGCTGCACACATCACCATGCTACAGCGATCACCCACCTATATGGCTTCCAGGCCCTACAAAGACATCATTAACAATCTGCTGAGAAAAATTCTGACCGAGAGCTGGGCCTACGCGTTCACCCGCTGGAAAAATATTACCCTGCAAAACAGGCTCTACAAGCTGACCCGCACCAAGCCAGACAAGATGCGCAAAATGCTATTGGATCGCGTGCGCAAAACCCTGGGGCCAGATTACGATGTGGCGACCCATTTCACGCCCAGTTACTCTCCCTGGGATCAACGCCTGTGCCTGGTGCCCGATGAAGATCTGTTTGTCGCCCTCAAGTCTGGCAAGGCCTCGGTGGTTACCGATCAAATAGAGACCTTCACAGAGACGGGCATACAGCTTAAATCCGGGCAACATCTGGAAGCAGACATTATTGTCACCGCGACAGGCCTGCAGATGGTGGCCCTGGGCGAGGCCAGTTTCACGGTTGATGGCCAGGCCATCAACCTGGGTGAAAGCTGGACCTATAAAGGGCTGATGCTCAGCGGCATGCCCAACCTGGTAAACACCTTTGGTTACATCAATGCCTCATGGACACTGGGCGCCGATCTCACCGCTGAGTATTTCTGCCAGTTGATCAATCATATGGACGCCATTGGGGCAGACCAGGTAACACCGACCCTGAGAGACAGCGATGCCAATATGCAACCGCACCCGTTTATCAAGGATTTTACCTCCGGCTACATGCAACGGGCCATGCACCTGTTGCCCAAACAGGGAGATCGAGAACCCTGGCTAAACACCCAGGACTATATACGCGATCGCAAAATTCTCGGCGATGCGCGCTTTGATGATGGTGCACTGGTGTTCACACAGGCGCTGGCTAAAACCACTGCTGCCCTGGATGCCGCCTAGGTCGTTACCGGGCCCACGGTTACTTCAAAGCGCGAATGCCGGGTCATCAACAGAAACGCCGCCGGCACAAAGAAAAAGGACAACAAGGTTACCAACAAGGTACCGCCAGCTATGGTGGTGGCAAAGGGCGGCCAGAACATACCGCCCCCAATCAGCAGGGGGAAAAATCCAGCCACGGTGGTAATCGTGGTTGAACCTATGTGCCTGCCGCAGTGCATAACAGCCCCTACAATGCCGTCGATATCGCCTCGTAAGGCTGATTGACTCGAGCGCAGCTCTGCCAGTATTACAATCGCGCCATTAATAGCCAGGCCCATCAGGCCCAGCAGCGCGATTATCACCTGGAAGCCAAATGCAAAACCCGACAACGCCAAACTCAACATCCCCAGCCCTATCGACATAAATGCGACAGCGAAAATCAGCAGGCACAAGCGCCAGGAGTTAAAGGACAGCACCAGTACCACCACCAGCATCACGATTATGAGAGGCACCTGCGACGCGAGGGAGCCAATGGTGTCGGAACGTTCCTCTGCCTCGCCGCCTATTTCCATCTGGTAGCCCGCTGGCAGCTCAAAACCAGAAGTAGCCAGCGCCACGCGCAGATCCCGCAACACCGTGTCTGCCAACACCCCACTGCGAATATACGCACCAATCGAGTTCACCCTGCGGCCGTTACGGTGGGGAATAGAAACAATATTTGGCGCCAGTGTCATGTCAGCAATAGCCTGCAAGGGAGTAGGCATAAACTGCTCCCCCGCACGAGGCTGCTCCAGCATCAGGTTCAAACTCAACAGGTCCAGTGGGCTGCGTCGCTCACCTGCATCCACACGCACTCGCACCGGGACTAACTCGGTGTCCTCCAACAGGGCGCCGACTACCACACCGTCAAGACTCGCGCGTATGCTAGCGGTGGCATCTGCCGGGCTGTAGGCAACGCCGGCAAGTATCTCTTCCTTAAGTTGCAATTTAGCCGTGGGCATCGCCTGACCCAGCGATGCCACGGTCGCCGTTACATCGGGCAGGGTACTCAACAGGTAGCGAAGTTCTTCGCCGAGTTCCTCCAGCACCGCCAGGTCGTTACCGTACAAACGCAACTCTATGGGCTGGAACACCGGTGGGCCCTGCTCCAGCTTACGCACAATGATCAGTGCCTCGGGGAATAGTGCCGGCAACTCGGATTCCAGCTCCACAATAACTTGTGCTGTGCGCTCGGCACTGCTGGTTTTAATCATGGCCTGCGCATAATTCTGGGCGCCAAATTTCCGTTCTATCAGGTTGTAGTAAAACGGTGCGGCACTTTTTCCAATAAACCAGTCAATGGATTCAACCCCGCTTTTTGCTTGTAACACGACATCCATCTCACGCACAGTTCGCTCGGTGCTGGCAAAGCTGGCGCGAGTCGGCAGCGTAACCTCCAGGGAAAACATATCGCGATCAACCGGTGGAAAAAATTGTTCAGGGACAGTAGTAATGCCATAAAATCCGGCCAGTGGAAAAACAACAACCAGGCCCAGGCAGCGCCGCGGATACTTCAGGGCCAGATACAAGCCGCGTTCAAATGCCCGACTGAGGACGGGCAGTTGCAGTCCACTGTTCCATAGTGTCATCCGGCTCTCACCACCGATAAACCTGCCAGCTAGCGCCGCCACTATCGTGTGCGAGATGAGATAAGAGCCGATCAGCGCAAATATCACACAGACTGCCAGCGTGCCGACAAATTCACCCGCTCCGCCAGGCGTCAGGTAAATCGGCAGGAAGGCCAGTATCGTGGTGGCCGTGGAACCAAACAAGGGCAGCCAGAGATGCGCCAGTGCCTGTTGCACGGCGATAGTTCTCGCAACCCCGAGGCGTCGGCGCTGGGCGATGTCATCGACCATAACAATGGCGTTGTCGACGGTAATCCCCAATGCCACTACCAGCCCTGTTACCGACATCTGATTGATGGCTACACCCGTAAAACTCATCATCGCGAAGGTAAATAACATCATCAGTGGCAGGGCGATTGATACCAATAGCGCCGATCGCCAACCCAGTGTTAGCAGCAAGATAACCAGTATCAACGCAAAACCGATACCGATATTTCCTGCCAGGTGCTGCATACGCTGGTCGGTATACAGCTTCTGATCAAAGATCACTTCCATTTCAATATTGGATGGCAGCAGTGTAGAAAACTCCTTCAGCAATTCCTTGACGTCAGCCTGCCAACTGGCGATACGCATCTGCGGCAGCATGCGGGCCGCGACGATCAACTGCTCATTGCCATCGCGCAGCACCTTTTCTGTCTCGGGGGTTCGAATGGTGCGGGATACATGGGCGATATCCCCCACCCGCAATACCTGCCCCTCACCCCTGCTCGCCAGAGGCACCCGCGCCACCCGGTCTATAGAATCCAGATCCCCGGCAATTTCTACCTGCACCCGGCTGGACTGGTTTTCCACCACCCCGGCCGACGCCTTGGTATCAAAGCGCGACAAAGACGCGGCTATTGTTTCTACGGTCTGGCCGGCAGCAGCGGCCGTCGCAGAGTGAACATTGACGAGAATTTCTTCACTCACCTCGCCATCTATTTCTACAATATCGGTTCCGGCCAGTGACCGTAGCTGGCTTTGCAGCTCCCTGGCGTAGCGTTGCAATATCTGGCGCGGCACCTGGCTGGTATCCCTGGCGCGCAGGGCGATTAGCATGGTGTAGGCAAAACCGCGCTCATCCAGCAAACGACTGGGCAGGCTGCTGGCAGGCAAGTCCGGCGCCACCTCCGCAAGTTGGTCTCGAATTTTCGACCACACCAGGTCAGGCTCGGTGATCTCGTCACGCAGGGACAGGGTAATACTCGAGAGCCCGTTCCCCGAGGAAGAGGAAATTTCCTTAATCTCCGGCAGCTCCCGTAATTTAAGCTCCAGTTTCTCGGTTACCAGGGCCTCAACCCGCTCGGCGTTTGCGCCAGGAAATGGCGTTAACACCAGCCCGTAACGGTTTTCCATACGTGGGTCTTCGGCAATAGGCAACGTCATCAGCGCCCCCAGCCCAGCCACTGTTATCAGGGCCATCAACAGGCTGATAAGACGACCATTTTGAAGGAACGATGTGATCAAAGCGCTTGCTCAAGAGCAACTATGCGAACCAGTTGGCCGGGTACCAGTTTATGCACGCCCTCGCTGACCAGCAGATCTGCGTCATTGAGGCCGCCTTCGACATAGGCCCGGTATTCACCACTGTAGCGTAGCTGTACATCCCTGGCCTCCACGCGATGTAAATCATCACCCGCAGGCTCCAGCACATAAACCCGCCACAGGCCGCGCAGGCTCGCCGTTAGTGCCGATTGCGGAACGGTAAAACCGGTTCCTGAAATAACATCGTCCAGATGCAACTCCACCAGGCTGCCAATCAGCATCTCCTGTGGGGGAAGCTGGATGCGAACCTTGGCCGTGTACGAGCGCTGCTTGAGTTCCGCGCCAATCGCCAACACCCGCCCCTCAATCAGGCTCTCGTCCAGCGCCATAGTAACGATATCTCCCACCTGCAGGGTCCCGGCCAATCGCCTGGGCACACCCACATGGGCTTCCATGCTGCCGGTTTCCAACATCCGTAACACCGGGCGCGCCACGCCGGCGCTGCTACCCTCTTCCATGTAGCGCTCACTGACCACACCGGTAAAAGGCGCATACAGGTGCGCTTTTTTCTGTCTGATCTGGTTGCCGTCCAGTGTTGCCCGTAGTTGTTCAATGCGGGCTTTTACCGCATCGCGACCCGCCTCGAGTTCATCGCGCCGCTGTTGTGAGGCAAAACCATCAGATTCCAGGGTTTTGTGGCGGGCCAGGCTGGACTCAGCCAGGCGCAAGTTGGCCTGGGCTTCCGATAGCTGGGCTTGTAGCTGGCGCCGCTCAATGGCCAGCAGAGAGGTATCCAGCTGGGCCAGCAAGTCGCCCTCTGCCACTTTGTCGCCCTCATCGACCAACAGGAACTGTACGGTGCCACCAAATTCAAAGGCAATGTCCACGCTGCGCGCTGGCACAACTACACCGGTAAAATTGCGAGTCAGCACAAACTCTGATTGTGCGTGTACCTGCACAGCCGCAACAGACTGATAGATAACAGCTCTGGTTTCCTCACCATTTGCCTCACACCCCAACATCGGCACGATGGCTATCAAGGCTGCCAGAATAAATACTAAACGCATGTTTTCACCGCAGAATGGACTGGTAAGTCCGGTAAGTAGTCAGATATACTAGACTTATTAGTCCATTAATTCAAGAATCCCGCTATGGCTGCACGCGGAAGACCAAAATCAGACGAAAAGCGGCAGCAGATACTGGATGCTGCCGCCGACCTTTTCACCACCCAGGGCTACGCCGACACCAGTCTTGAACAGGTAGCAGCCGCTGCGGGCGTATCGAAGCAAACCATCTACAGTCACTTTAGAGGCAAAGCGGATGTGTTGCGGGAGGGGGTGAAACGCCGTTGCACGCAAGGGCAGCTAACTGCCGACCAGTTTGACCTGTCACTGCCGCCAAATAAATTCTTACCCCTGTTTGCCGATCGCTTTATCAGCTTGCTGCTGGATGATACAGCGCTGCGCATGTACCGCCTGTGCCTTAACGAGGGCGAGCGTCACCCTGAACTGGGCGCCTCTTTTTTTGAATCGGGACCGCAGCTGGTTATCGACGCCCTGAGTCTTTACTTACAAACGGCACACAACCGACAACAGCTAATAGTGGAGCATCCACAACTGGCTGCCGCCCAATTCCTGTTTATGGTGAAGGGCCTGCCGGTCGATACAAAGCTTCTCAACCTGCCGCAACCGCCCTACGACATTAGTAACCAGCACTATATTGAACAGTGCTGCGCTATGTTCCTGCGCGCCTACCAGGTGTAGCAACAATATCTTTTAGAGGCTTTATCCTTACAGGTTGACCCACCAGGGTACCCGTTATTGGGTGGATATTCTGCCGGGTCCCGCCTATCCTTGGCCTATCCTCGCCGGGAGATAACTATGCTACCGCTACTTCAGGAACTGAAGCGGAGACACGTTTATCGTGTCACGGTGGTCTACGTGATCGCCAGCTGGCTTTTGTTGCAGGTGGCTGACACAGCTATTTCCGGCCTTTGGTGTACGCGACGACGGCTTGCGCCTGCTGGCTCTCACCCTGTTATTCAGCTATCCCGTAGTAATGATATTCACCTGGGTATATGACCTGACGCCCGACGGCATCAAGAAAACACTGGCCGCCGAGCCTGATGAAACTACCGGGGTACGAAAAAGCGACTACCTTGTGGGTGTCGTATTGATGGTACTGATTGGATTTATGGCCCTGCAGTTGTTCAGTGGCAATGGATATTTCTTCGTCCAGCCGCAGGACAGCACAACATCCACATCGCTTGCCTCTACAAGCGGCGTGGATGTATCGGAGCCGGTACCCGGATTTTCTGGCCGTGCGGCTATTGCGGTCATTCCCTTTGTGAACATGTCCAATGATCCTGAACAGGAATACTTCGCCGGCGGGATTACCGAGGATTTGATTACCGGCCTGCAGTCATTTCAGAGTTTTCCCATTATCGCCCGCACTTCGACATTCCAGTACAAGGGGACATCTATCGATGTGCGCGACATTGCCAAGGCATTGGGCGCCGGTTACATCATCGAGGGCAGCGTACGCAAGGTAGGCGGCGATGTTCGCATCAACGCGCAGTTAATCAACGCCCAGGGACAACACGTATGGGCTGAGAAGTACGATTTTAAGTTCGATGATGTGCTGCAAATTCAGACGCAACTGGTCAGCAAAATCATGCTCGCCATAGAACCGGAGTTAATCATCACCGAAGCCGATCGCACCCGCTACGTACGTACGGAAGATATGGAGGCATTTGATTATTACCTGCGCGGTATGACCAATACCCCTGCATCCTTTGCATTCACCAACCTCAATGGCCAACAGATTACCCCACAAGATCTGGAACTGGCCCGCGAATACGCCCTCAAAGCGGTTGAGCTCGATCCTAATTTCGCCGCTGGCTGGCGCCTGCTTAACCACATCGACGGTAGTCAACTCATTGTTCTCGGCTACCTGTACACGCGGGAGGAGCAGCTTGCCATTCTGGCGCGGGGCATTGAGTACGGACAGCTATCACGGCAATTGAGCCCTTTTGAGCCAACCGTTTGCTCTTGCCTGGCCGCTATGCTGCTTATGCACGGCGACGTGGAAGAGGCGCTGCTGCTGCAGGAAGAATCTTTACGCCAAAACCCCTCCAACGCCACCGTTCATGCAGTCATGGCGAAAATTCTGCATGTGGTCGGTGATGGAGAGCGCGCGCTGGAGGAAATCACCATTGCCAGGCGCTTAAGCCCCCAAGATATGGCTATGAGTATGTACCTGTATTTCGAGGCAGAAATCCACGAGGTCGCCGGGCGTTTTGATGAGGTGATCGCGGCCGCTAGTAAAGCGCGGCTGCTGGCAGCAGTAAATTATGATTCGGAATACATCAAGATTACCTCCCTGTACGCATCGGGACAGCGTGAACTGGCCCGGACTGCGGTTGCCAAGCTACAGGCAACCACGCCCGCCGGCTTTCAGCCGAAATCCGCATGGGGCGGGGGTTTTCCCGATGCGGTGGCCAACACGGTGACACTGGAGAGCGGTGTCTCCCTGCAAGGCCTGAGCTACAACGAGGGCCTGCGATTGGTATTTGAAGAACTGGGGTGGCGCTTCCAGTCCAGCTCAGGGATTTAAGTACAGTTCACTGATCGCATGTTCTGCAATAGCTGAATCACTGAACCACCAGTAATTGGGAGTACCGGTGATCCAGTCGGGTAACTGATCCTTGAACTGGTGGTGGAACAGCCGGTCGGTAGTGCCGCCGGGAATATGGGCCTCGATTTTGTCTGGATCAGACAGGTCCGCCACCATGCGCATGGAAGCAAAGAATGTCACCGCGTAGGGATCGTCATATTTGTAGGCGCCGCGATTGAGTGTCTCGCCAGACCCACTCATGGGATGCGTGCCACCCCCAAACCATTGCGCCATAAAATCGCCCTGCAAAACTGGATGGCTGAAGGTGATGGTGTGAACATCGCCCCACTGCCAGGCGCGCGGGTCACTGCCCTGCGTGGGCGTTAACTCGGCCAATGCCGCCAGCGCGGCGCGACGAAACAAATCTGCGCGGGTCTCTACTGTTTCGGTGCGCTGATCATCCAGCCACCGGCTGTCTTCTGCCAGGGTGATAGCGGCAATACGCTCGTGCCAGTAGTAATAGTCGTTGAGATACTTAGCGGCCAGTTCTTCGCCCAGGTCGTCCTCTACTACCAGCCGGGCGTAGTGTCGCCACATGGATTGGAACACCAGCGGCGCCGCCTGGTCTTTATCATCCAGGTAATCCCAGGCCAGTAGTAACTCGCCCATGGCGCGGGTGTTGTCATCACCGGTGCTCTCATCATCGATAAGGGCGGCAGCCATCAGTGGCGCCAGGCGCACGGCCAGCATGTTTTTTGCATCCAGCTGCATCTGCCAATGGTCTTGGGTACCCCAGCTGGTTTTTGCGGCCATCTGCTCCAGCAAACGGCGATAACGCCAGGAGTGGGCGAAAAAAGTCGAGTACACATGGGGGTAGTCTTCGGGAACGATACGGTGGTTGGCACTACCGACCCAATCACGGGACGGGTTCAACACCACCGGCATCTCGTCGCCGGGAATACGACCATCCCAGTTGTCTATGCCATCGGTAACCGGAAACGGTGCCGCACCATCGCCGCGCAATCGACGCGGAATAAACCCGGTGCCCTTGCGGGCAATATTGCCCTGCATGTCCGCCACAATATAGGTCAACGGCACGGCCAGCTGGCCAGCGGCAGCCAGCACCTGCTCGGTATTTTCAGCCAGCAACAGGTCACGCATACCCATGCTGTCGCCGATGAATTCGGGGATGGCCCAGCGCAGGGAGATTACCTTGCCACTGGCTACACGCATACCGTGATCAGAAATCACCGGGCCGCGACGGGTCTCGCGAATAGTCAGCACTTGCTCGCGAAAACCTCCGCCAGCCTCCTCATCGCGGATACGCAGCACTTCTTCGCGAACCGTAAACGGAATCGAGGTCTCCCCCTCCAGGTAATTGGCCGGGTTTTGTGGATCCACCGTTTCGATATACAGATCTACCACATCGCCATAGCCGTTGGTCGCGCCCCAGGCAAAATGATTGGTGCGACCAATGCCCACACCGGGTACACCGGGGGTGCCGCCACCGACCACGCGCCACTGTGGGGTAATCAATCCCACCGGATGCCAGAAGCCGGGCAGGCGCCGTGCATCGATATGGGGATCACTGGCCAGTATGGGAGCGCCGCCGGCAGATTTGGACGCGCCGGTAACCCAGGCATTACTGCCATTGCCATCGGCGGGAGACAGTTCACTATCCGCCTGCAGCTGCAGGCCAGACAACAGGTAAGGATAATCGGATGCTGTGGCGGAGCCAGCCGGGGAATCCGGATTAATAGTGAGCTGGGAAAGCAGCGCGGCCTGCTGGGGACCTAGCCGATCAATAAGCGACTGGCTCAGCAACTCTTCACGCCAGTTGGTGGTACTGCCCCAGATATTGAAAAACTGAATTGCCAACACATCTTCCAGGGTCCAGGGTTGTGGCTCGGCAACCAGGCGTGGTAATTCATCTGTTCGCTCGGTTAAATAGGCATTCACCCCATCGGCATAGGCTTGGTGCCAGTCGCGCTCGGTGGCATTGAGCATGCCAGCCTGGCGGCGCGCCAGGGCCGGAATATTCCACAGTCGTACCTGGGTATCTATGCCAACACCGGCCTCTCCCGCCATTTCGGACAAGCGGCCCCAGGCCAGTCTGCGCATCATTTCCATCTGGAACAGCCGATCCTGCGCGGTCACAAAGCCCTGTGCGCGAATGGCATCTATGGGTGTTGCGGCAAAAATATAGGGCATACCCTTGGCATCGCGTACCACCCTGACAGCTGCTGACAAACTGCTCAGAGTCGCACTACCACCAGCATCGTAACGGTCCAGGTAGGGGGCATACAGGGCTGCACCGGTAATCAGTCCGACAAGCACTAATAGTCCAAATAAAAGTATCTTTTTCATGGGGCGCAATTTAGCCCTGTTTGATCAAAAGAACAAGCGCAGCGGGGTTCAATATCGGCTCAGGTAAAGCTATGCATACCGCCCTGGCTAGCCACCAAAGCGCGCCTGCACACTGGCGCGGCGCTGGCGTATCTGTTGCTGGCGCTGATCCGGGGTGAACTCGGCCACATCGGCAGGCAGGTGTTGGCGAATTTGCTCGAAAGCCACCAGTGTGGCCTGCGGATACAGCGACTCCGGTAATGGTTCGGTCAAACCCTGCCAGCGCATCATTATCAAACCGCGCCGGTGCCCCTCCGTGTCCAGCCAATTGTGAATGCCCGGGTCTTTGTGCGAGATCACCGCGTAGCAGCGGCCGTCTTCACTACACTGCATCTGGTTCAGGTTCAAACTGGAGGTGCGGGTTTCATAATCAAGACTGACAAACCAGAGGTTGCCCAGTTCTATGCCCTGGTAATCAGCATCGCTGGGCGCGGTACTGAGAATAATGGCCTGGTCGTTGTTGAGCTCCCAGCTGCCAAAAGCGGAATACTGACCCACCAATCCTCCCTCGGTAGGGCGCGGCGCAGAGATAGTGTTGCGTGGCATCAGCGACCAGGCCCGCTCGGCGTATTGCAACCAGGTGGCACTGCCATCATACAGCGACACGGCCGCATCACGCAGGCCCTTGGCCATTCGCGCCGGGGTAAGCGGCATGGCATGTTCACCCTCGGCACCGATTTTCTCGATACGCAGATCACCATCGCGCTGCACGTTCCAATCACCGTGGGTGAACCGCACCAACAGGGTTTGTGCACCGGCGCCGTTGGCAAGCCAGTTCACCCCGGTGCCCGGTTTATTCCGACTGACTATCACCTCAAAATTGCCGGCTGCGTCCAGTATCAAATCTTTGCCATTGAGCACGCTGACATGGGTACTGGTGCCGGCGCCGCGCACCCCCGGCTGGCCTACCACCAACTGGAATACCAGGCCGGCGGTAGAGCCGCGGCTGCCAATAATTCGGTACTGTGCATCGTCACGAATCATGGCGATATAGTAATTGTTATCCGGATTATCCAGGCCACTCTTGCTGGTCCAGTCGACGGCTTTCATAAAGCGGGGATGGTCAGGCTGCATGAGTGCGCCCGCCTTGATCGCGCCCACCAGTGAATAGAGCAGCCCACGGTAGGCCTCGGCACGTTCCTGGTCATCTTCGAAGAAACGCGAGTGACGAAACAGCATTATTGTCTCGCGCTGGGCGCGGATAAAATCATCGAAGGCCTGCTCTAGCGGGTCTTCGCCATGCAGTTCTCCCGGTTGGTAGTTTGGCGCAGGCGCTGTCAGACGGCCGGCCAGAAAGGCGGCGCCTAGCAAGGCAACAATCATTACCGGCAGCAGTATTTTTTTCACACAGCGCCTTCCGGGTAAGGGTGAGGTATATTGAGGGCGGCTGGGGGCATCATGTTCTAAACTATCTCATTAATACTCATGACTAGCCAAGTAAGCATTGTTACTTTGACCCAGAGGAGAGTTTCATGGCGCCGATGACCAGAATTCGCGGCTTCATCCCCTTTATCGCCATCGTTTTTTTACAGGCGGCGGTAGCGCTGGGGCACTCGACCGTGCTCTTCACCGCAATCACGCGGGGCTATACCGGCTCACATCCACTGCTACTGGCCGCAATGGTAAACGCCCTGGTCTTGCTGCCACTCATATTGATGTTCTCCCCGGCGGGATATATCGCTGACAAATTTCCAAAATCACTGGTCATACGCCAGTCGTCTTTATTGGGTGTCATCGCGACCCTGTTAATTGCGGGCAGCTATTACCTGGGCTGGTTCTCAGTCGCCTTCGGCCTGACATTATTGCTGGCGGTGCAGAACGCTTTTTTCACGCCCGCAAAATACAGTCACATCCGCGAACTGGTTGGTAATCAGCAACTGGCACACAGCAACGGCCTGGTACAGGCGACGAGCATCATCGGCCTGCTGATTGGCGCCCTGCTGCTGTCAGCTCTGTGCAATACGCTACTCGGTGAGAGTACAGACCTGGATACCAGTGCAATCCTGCAAAGGGTTGCACCTGCCGCCTGGCTGTTGGTGCTGTTATCTGGCGCCGCCTGGCTGTTGAGTTTTCGCCTGCGGGAGCATCGAGAAGCTCCATCGGAGGCCAAATTTGAAGCCAGCTCGTACTTTCGCCTGCGTTATTTACGCAGCAATCTGCAGCTGCTGCGCAAGCAGCGTGCCATACGCTCGGCGGTCGTGGGGCTGACAACATTCTGGACGGTTGCCCAGATTGTGCTGGTGGCCCTGCCATCGCTGGCGCGACAAGCCTCCCACTCCGGCACTGAATTCACGGGGCCAATGATATTGGTGTATGCCGCCCTGGGAATTATTGCCGGCGCACTGCTGGCTGGACGAATTTCCCGCCATCACCTGGAAATCGGCGTAATTCCTTTTGCGGCCCTGGCAATTGCCTTATTGCTGGCACTGGCGCCCTCGCTGCAAACTACCATTGGCCTGACCCTGGCACTGATAGCCTTAGGCATTTGCGGGGGTTTGCTTATCGTGCCCCTCAACACATTGATCCAGTTTCACGCACCGGTGGGACAACTGGGTACTCTTTCCGCGGGCCGCCATTGGTTTCAGGCCATCGGTATGTTGCTTGGACTGGCAGTCGGTGTGTACGTCAATACGCACGGCATGGATGTTGCCAAACTGTTTTATGCCATGGCAGTAGTGGCCGCACTCGGCGCTGGCTACACGGTGAGAAAGCTGCCCCACTCCTTCACGCGAATCATCTTGCGGGCCATTCTCAAACGCCGCTACCGCTTTGAAGTACTGGGATTTGAAAACCTGCCGGCGTCCGGCGCCGTGCTATTGCTGGGCAACCACACCTCCTGGGTAGACTGGGCCCTGGTGCAACTGGCCTGCCCCAGGCAGGTGCGTTTCGTGCTGGAACAACAGGTCGTCACCAACTGGTTTATGAAGTTGTTTTTCAAATTGACAGGCACTGCTCCCATATCAGGCAGAGGTGAGAAAGCGCAGCAAAAAATCACCGGGCTCTTGCAACGGGGCCAGGTGGTATGCCTGTTTCCGGAAGAGGGCGTGAGCGGCAACGGTCAACTGGGCGAGTTTAGCAACGCCTACGAACAGGCCGTCGCAGAAGTTGAGAATGGCATCATTATTCCTTTTTACCTGCGCGGATTGTGGGGCAGCAGATTTTCCAGGGCAGACGAAGGCCTGCGCGATTCACGGGCGCCCAGCCTGCGTCGGGACCTGATTATCGCTTTTGGCAAGCCGCTGCCATTGAGCACCAAAGCTGACTACCTCAAGCAAAAAGTGTTCGACCTCTCCATTACCGCCTGGGAATCCTATACCAAAACCCTGGATCCGCTGCCGCTGGCCTGGCTCAATGCCGTTAAACGCGACCCCGGTGATGTCTGCACCGTCGATGCCTCGGAAGTAAAACTAACCCGGCGTCGTTTTGCCGCTGCCACCCTGGCGTTCTCGGGTGCCATGAATCTCGATAAAGACGCACAGAATGTAGGCCTGTTGTTGCCAGCCAGTAACGCGGCTGCTATTGCCAACATGGCAGTCATGCTCAAGGGCCGCGCGGTGGTAAACCTCAACTTCAGTGCAGCACCTGAATCGGTGAGTGCCAGCATCGCCGAGGCCGGTATCAAACAGGTATTTACCTCCCGTCAATTTGAAACCAGGCTTGAAGCACGCGGCGTTGACTTTGCCGCCATGCTGGGCGATGCAGATGTGTTCTATATGGAGGACATCAAAGAGAGCATTCCGCAATGGCGGCTGGTGATCAGCTTACTGCAGGTAAGCCTGCTACCGGCCCGTCTCCTGTACAGCCTCAAAGGAGTCCCGCGCTCGCTGGAAGACCCGGCGGCCATACTCTTTAGCAGCGGCAGCGAGGGCAAACCCAAGGGTATAGTGCTGTCGCACCGCAATATACAGTCCAACTGCAAGCAAATATCCGACGTGCTCAATACGCGGGTGGACGATGTCATAATGGCATCCCTGCCACCCTTTCACGCCTTTGGTCTTACCGTTACCCTGATCATGCCTCTTATCGAGGGTGTGCCAATGGCCTGCCATCCGGACCCCACTGATGTGCTGGGCATTGCCCAGGCTATCGCCAAGTACCGGGCCACAATCCTGTTTGGCACAGCCACCTTTCTCAGTCTCTATGCACGCAATCGCAAGGTGGCTCCCATACTGCTGGAGTCTTTGCGTTTTGTTATCGCCGGCGCAGAAAGACTGCCGGACAAGGTCCGTCAGGATTTTCAGCTCAAATTCAATCAGCCCATCCTGGAGGGCTACGGTGCCACAGAAACCACACCGGTGGCGGCGGTCAATGTACCCGATGCGGTCGACACTAACAGCTGGCGGGTGCAGGTGGGCCAGCACGAAGGCAGCGTGGGCCTGCCGCTACCCGGCACCAGTTTCAAAATTGTTGACCCGGATACCCGCGAGGAGCTACCGCTGGGTGATGACGGTATGATCCTGATTTCCGGTAACCAGGTCATGCTCGGTTATCTGCACGATGAAACCAAAACTCAGGAAGTCATTTTTGAACAGGATGGCATGCGCTGGTACATAACCGGCGACAAGGGTCACATTACCCCGGAAGGCTTCCTGGTGATTGTTGATCGCTACTCCCGCTTTGCCAAGATCGGCGGAGAAATGGTCAGCCTGGGCGCCGTTGAAGAACAGGCGCGCAGTGTTTTGGTAGAAGACTCCGAGGAAGACCTCGCCGCGGCTGCGGTGCCCGATGCCGGGAAGGGTGAGAAAGTGATAGTGCTGGTTACCAGTTCAGAGCTGCAACAAAGCCTGCGGGAAAAAATGATCGCCGCGGGAATAGCGCCGCTGATGATACCCAGCCAGGTCATACAGGTTGAAGAGGTTCCCAAGCTGGGCAGTGGCAAAACTGATTTTAGTGCGCTGAATAAACTGGCCAGCAGCCTGGTTACGTAACTTGGGGTCAGAGCCGGGTCAGAACGGGGTCAGAACGGGGTCAGAACGGGGTCAGATCCGGATCTGACCCCAAATCTACCAAATCTAGCGGGCGGCTTCGATTAACTCGATCAATTCGCCGCCGGCGCCGCGGCACACGGCGACGCGCTGACCGCCGTAGAGTTTGCCAGGCAGGGTTTGTGGCGGCGACACCGGCTTCAACCCAATATTGTCGATGTTATCAAACACAAAACTGACCATGGCGATACCGGCGGGCAAGCGGCCCGCCGTGGGAGGCCTGGACTTGGCCACGCCCAGCTGGTCAATTTCTACCAGACTTTGACTTGACAATTGCACGGTTGCCACCGGGTGTTGCAGTGACGCATCAAGACCGTGGGCCTTGTTGACCGAATTGATACGGGTATCAAAGCTCCAGCTCCGATTGGCGCCCAGTTTCTTGTAAACCAACAGCGCTTCATCCCTGCGCAGGCAGGAACTGACCGGGATAAACAGGCGATCTACCTCGCACTGGGCCATGGGAAGATCAAAGGGCTCTACTGCGGCGTTCACCTGGGTCAGGTAGAGCACCTCACCGGCCGGGCCTACCACCTGCATAGCCCGAATATCTGCTGCGGCGCCCAGGTCCGTTGGCGGCCGGTATATTTCGAAGGGAGAGTCCGCCAGTTGCAGGGCCAGCCGATCAACGTCGCGCACCAACACTTCCAGGGCCATCCAGCCCAATTCCAGAAACGGCCTGGCCGGCATCACATCCGGGTTACTTAACACCCGTACCCAGGGGTAGCCACTGTCTGACTGCAGGGTAACTATGCGACTGCCCTGCAGCCCGGGCTTGCCCCACAATTGCGCCTGCGCCTCGGACACCTCGCAATCTTCCATCACACTGGTGTGAAGAAAATCGCAGTAAGCAGCAACGGTGGCGTCAAGATCAGCCGCGACCAGTGTTCCGGTCAGGCTGGGGCCCAAAGGTATAAGTGAACTCACAGCCTTAGTGTATCAGGTGTATGGCCCTGCCACGCAATCATCCAGTCTGGTCTATAGTAGGCAGATGGAATTAGCGGAAGACCCTAATGCACAGACCGACCTGCTGAAATCCCAGAGCGGTGAATCCAGTATTGAATCAGACTATTACTTGTTCGCAGTGGGCGCTGAATCAGCGCGCCTGGCGCTGCGCGGCAACTGGACCATCCTCAATGTTGGCGAGCTGGAAGATATCGTCGACAAGCTGAGTATCGATCGCATCCCCGTGCGGGTCATCGATTTCCAGTGCGGTGGCCTGCAGGCCTTTGACCTGTCTGGCGCCTGGTTGCTGTATCGCACCGCCCAGCGCCTGGAGGCGCTTGGCTTTGCAACTTCTTTCAGCGGCTTTAGAGCCGAGCACATGAAGTTTATCGACGATGTACTGGACATCGATGAGCCTCCATTGACTGAAGAACCGGTTTTGCCGCTGTTGGTGCGCCTCTCGCTGAGTTACGCCAGTAATGTAGAGAAGCTGTTGCAGGAACTGCGCGACCGTTACCTGTGGTTTGTATCGATGAGTATTGGCCTGGTCGCCACCTTGTTAAACCCACGTCGCTTCCGCTGGATCGCCACCGCCCGCCACATTTGGGATGCCGGCATCAGCGCCATAGGTATTGTCATGCTTATGGCCTTCATGGTGGCCATAGTGCTGGGCTTCCAGGCGCAAACCCAACTGGCACAGTTCGGCGCGCAGATTTTCACCATCGACCTGGTTTCCATATCTATTTTGCGAGAGATGGGTGGACTGCTTACAGCCATTCTGGTGGCCGGTCGCTCGGGCAGTGCGTACGCCGCAGAAATTGGTGTGATGCAACTCAATGAAGAAATCAGCGCCATGGAAACTATGGGCATCGACCCCTTCGAGGCCCTTATTATTCCCCGCCTGACCGCGCTGCTGATTAGCCTGCCCCTGCTCATCTTTATTGCCGATGCCGCCGGCCTGATGGGCATGCTGGTGATGGCGACACAGGTACTGGACATTCCCCTGGAACTGGCACTGGATCGATTTCTCGGCCTCGACGTGACCACACACTTTATGGCGGGCATGGTTAAAGCGCCCTTCTTCGCCCTGGTAATTGGCATGATAGGCACCTACCGGGGCTTTTATGTAGAGCGCTCGGCAGATGCAGTTGGTCGCAATACCACCAGCGCCGTGGTCGAATCAATTTTTATGGTGATCCTTGTTGATGCCCTGTTCTCGATACTGTTTACGGAGATAGGCTGGTGAGCCGAGCCCTGATAGAAGTCAAAAACCTGGTCAATCGCTTTGGCAAACACCTTGTACACGACGGTATAAATCTGACCGTGTTCGAGAACGAAATCCTGGGCATTGTCGGCGGTTCCGGAACCGGCAAGTCCGTGCTGCTGAGAACCATCCTGGGTTTGCGCAAGGCCTCCGAGGGAGAAATCCTTATTCTCGGCGAGGATATTGCCTGCCAGGAAAGCAGCGGTAATTTGAGCTTTTGTCAACATCGCTGGGGCGTACTGTTTCAGGGCGGCGCATTGTTTTCTGGCCTCACCGTGTTGGAAAATGTTATGGCACCCATTATTGAACTCACCACTATCAGCAAATCTTTTGCCGCAGAACTGGCCTGCCTGAAACTAAAAATGGTGGGCTTGAACGAGGCCGCATTTCACAAGTTTCCCGCAGAATTATCCGGCGGCATGGTCAAGCGTGCCGCCCTGGCCCGCGCCCTGGCCAACGAGCCCAGGATCCTGTTTCTCGACGAGCCGACCGCCGGACTGGACCCCATAGGGGCAGCCGAATTCGACCAGCTGATTCTCTACCTGCGCGAGCACCTTAAACTCACCGTGGTCATGATCTCGCACGACCTGGACTCACTGCTAACCATTTGTGATCGACTCGCCGTATTGGTAGATCGCCGGATTATTGTCGATAGCACCGAGGTAATCGTGCATCATCCGCATCCATGGATTCGTGAATATTTTGGCGGTGTGCGTGGCCGCGCCGCAATGGGAGCCAACTGAATGGAACGCAATGCACGCCTGATACTCGTTTCCAGCTTTGTATTGTTCACGCTGCTAGCCATGATTCTTTTCTATCGCTGGATACAGCAACCGCAGCCCACTGACGAGGATGATACCCGGCTGGTCCAGTTCAACAGCTCGGTCAGCGGTCTGTCCATTGGCAGTGAAGTACGCTACCTGGGGGTTCCGGTCGGACGCGTAACTGCAATCCGCCTGAGCCCCGACTACCAGGGTCGTGTCGATGTCACTATTGGGTCAGACCAGGCACTACCGCCCTCCAGTGAACTGGTGGCGCTGATGGAAGCACAGGGTATTACCGGCCTGTCTATTATCGAACTGGAAGACCGGCCGCCGGATTTAGACACCTTTGAGCACGACGCGGCTACCATTCCCGGTCGCCCCTCGATTCTTAGCCAACTGTCAGGATCGGCGGGGCGCATCTCAGACGCCGTGGAGCAAACGCTGGCACGCATTAACGACATGCTGGATGAAGACTCAATGGCAGACCTGGACGCCATCCTGCGACATACCAGGGAATTATCAGAAAATCTTGCCGCCGCCTCAGAGCAGTTTGATGAAATACTGAGCAATGCCAACAACATTAGTGCAGAGCTGGCCCGCACCCTGCCCGACTTTCGCGCCGTAGCGCAGCGCCTGGACCGGGAAGTACTGCCGGCACTCACCCGTGCGGGCGAGTCATTGCAAACTGTCGGCGATGCTGCTGCCGGTGTCATCAATGACAACCGTGCGGCGATAAACCAACTCATAAACAGGGAGTTACCCACCCTGATTGGGGTTACCGATGACCTGGCTGACACACTACAAGAGATCAACCGCCTGGTTGGCAATATTAACGGACAGCCCGGCGCGCTCCTGTACGGAGAGCAGGTCAAGGAAGTGGAGATTAGTCGTGAATAAAAAGCTCATAGTGGTACTGCTCAGCCTGCCACTGGTTGCCTGCGTAGAATTACCGGGTGGTGATGCCAGCCCTGCCAATCGATATAGCCTGCAGGCAGGGACGTCTACCGCGGCACATTGCCAATCAGGTTCTACAGCCCTGACCCTGGTGGTCGCCAGTGTAGGCACGGGTCTGGACAACAACCGCATCGCTACTCGCAATGCCAGCACTGGCGAAATTACCTACCTGCGGGGAGTACGCTGGGCCGAATCAACCGGCCAGCTGGTTGCACAACAACTGGCCGCCGATCTTGAGTGTCGAGGCTACACGGTCAGTACCAGCCATCATCGCAGACTCAGCCGCAACCAGCTGGTGTGCGAGGTGCGCGCCTTCAATTTGCTGGCAGTGAATGGTGGCGATGAGGCCGAAGTCAATCTCTCCTGCTCCTATCTGCAGACCGCAAACCAGAGCGAGTTATTGCTGAAAGCAAGCCACCGCAGCAAGCTGCAAAGCTGGTCGGCCGATCATGCCGTGGCAGCAATCAGGGAGGCCTATAGAGAAACTGCCGACGACATCCTGAACCAACTGCCTTAAGGGGATAAATTCTGGTAGCCTCTTTCGATGCACCCAGGGTTTCTGCAAACAACACTCTTTACTTTGGTAATGACCACAGCGGCCATGAGCCGGGCCGAGATCATCATCGATGGTGTACTCAATGAGGCCGAGTGGAAAAATGCCCAGGTTTTTGACCAGTTTGTATCCACCGAGCCTCTCACCGGTGAGCCCTCTCCTTACTACACCCAGGCGCGCCTCCTCACCAATGAAAGCGGTCTCTATGTCGGTTTTACCAACTACCAGCCAGCAGAGGTAAAACGCATACAACGCCACTTCGCCCGGGATGCCTTTATTCAGGCGGACCGCAATATTCTCAATATCGATTTCGATGGCAATAGTTTGTCTGGCTATGACTTCACCGTCGGTATCAGCAATTCCATGCAGGACGGTATTCTCAGCAATGAAAAGGAATACAAGCCGGACTGGGATGGCACCTGGTACTCCCAGACCAGCCAGGATGCCGACTACTGGTACAGCGAAATATTTATCCCCTGGACCGTAGCACCCATGACGGTGGCCCCCGATGGCATCAAAACAATGCGCTTTTACTTTGGGCGCTTTATCTATGACAAATCGCTGCGCGTGGCCTACCCGAATGCATCCGCGACGCGGCCAACCTTCCTGTCAGACTGGCAGGAGGTAACCGTAAAGCAGTGGCAAACGTCCACCCTGGACTGGTTCCCCTATATCACCGGAACCGCCGACCGGCAAGCGGATGACAATGAACTCAAGGTCGGTCTGGACGTGGTCTGGCGCCCCAACAGTGGCACCCAGTTTACCGGCACCCTCAACCCGGATTTCGGGCAGGTAGAAAGTGATGACCTGGTGGTCAATTTTTCGGCCTTCGAAACCTTCTTCTCCGAACGCCGACCTTTTTTCACTGAGAACCAGGCCCTGTTCGATAGCGAGGTACCCGGCGGGGAGCGGCTTATTCACACGCGTCGTATTGGTGCCGCTCCGGATGTTGGCAACGACTTCGTCACCGACATTATCGCCGGTGGCAAACTCTCCCACTATGGGCAAAACCTGGATCTTGGCGTGTTTGTGGTGGCAGAGGATGACGAGGGTAAAAGCGACGGTCGCAATTACATCGCCACCCGTATCCAGACCCGGTTGGATGCGCTGGTGCTGGGACACTCCCTGACCTATGTGGACAGACCCAGCCTGGACCGAAAGGCCATGGTCAATTCTTTCGATGCCGACTGGCAGGGACTGGGCGGCGCCCGCGCCAGGGGGCAGTTATTCATCAGCGATATCGACCAGGACGCCAACCTGGTTAATGGCGATCGGGATATCGACGACACCGATAATGGTGGCTGGACCCAGCTGAGTTATGCGCCCGATGATGTAAATTCTGTCAACGCGTACATCCTCTGGTACGGCGAAGATTTCGAAATGAATGACATGGGCTTTCTGAGGAGAAACGACTGGTTTCGCACTTCCATCGAATACCGGCGCGATACCAACCTCTACCCGCCGGAGTCTACTCTGCTCAGCAGCTTCTGGCGTATCAAGCCGGAGCGCGAGGCCAACCAGGATGGCGACCAGTTGCTGGCCGGCGTCACCATGCAATATGGCTGGAACTTTCGCAGCACCGAGTCCATCAGCACAGATTTACACCTGGAGAGCGCCCATCGCCGCGATGACCGCATCACGCGCGGCAATGGCATGGCCCGCCTCGAGCCGCAGAATAATTTTTCCATTAGCTATGCCAGCCCCCGCGGTGATAATTTTAACTATGAAGTGGCCTATGAGACCGGTAACCGGGGCACTGACAAGTATTCCCACGAAATCGAGTTCAAGCCCGTTTACTACCTGACGGATACTTTCAATATCAGTGGCGATCTCAGCTACATCTGGTACGACGAGTGGTTGCTATGGGATTTTCGCACCGAGCAATTGGCCACCTACGAATCAAGCGTGGTTGAGGCCAGTATTAACCTGGACTGGTATCCGGATTCCAAGCAGGAAGTGAGAATCAAGTTTCAATGGGTGGCGGTACAGTCTGATGCCGAGCAGGGCTACCAGCTAAATAGCAATGGCAGCCTGGCTGAGTCCAATATTCCGGTCGAAGACTTCAGCCTCAGCGATACCGCACTGCAGATTCGTTATCGTTACCAACTGGCGCCGCTATCTGACATTTACCTGGTGTACACCCGCGGCGGCTTTTTCAGCGACGATGAAAACTCGCAGGGTTTCGGGGACCTGTGGAGTAATGCCTGGGACGACAAGGTCGCCGAGGTGATTCTCGCCAAGATCCGCTACCGCTTTTAAGATTTGTAAGATTTGGGGTCAGATCCGGATCTGACCCCGTTCTGACCCCGTTCTGACCCCGTTCTGACCCCACTAATAGCGCACGCCGGGCGGTGGTGTGAAGCTGTCCAGCACTGACAGGTAGTTTTCACGCTCGTAGGCGGCGGGGTTGGCCGCATTGCGGTAACTGAGACTGCCCTGCATTTGCCGTACCGACTCATATTCGTTCTCGTCCAGCCAGTAATCCAGGCCAGTCAACAGTTCAGACAAGCGCTGCGGACCGTGTTGTAGCAACACGCTGCACAGCTGCACGACATTGGCCCCGGCCAACAAGGCCTTAATAACGTCAGCGCAGTCATGAAAGCCGCCGGTCACAGCCAGATCAATATCCAGCGCACCACGCATCATGGCGGCCCAGCGCACGCGCAACAGCGATTCGTAGGAACTGGACAGCTGTAGCGCCGGTTCGACCTGCAAAGTCTCCAGGTTGATATCACTCTGGTAGAAACGATTGAACAGCACCACTGCCCCCGCACCGGCCTGGTGCAAATGACTGGCGAAGTGCACGGGAGAGGAAAACTGCGGCGACAACTTGATAGCTATTGGCACTGATACCACTTCCTTCAACTTTACCAGCACATCTAGATAGCGCCGCTCCACATCTCCGGCGGGCTCATTCACGTTCGCTGCCACATAGTAGACATTGAGCTCCAGCGCATCGGCACCGGCCTTTTCAAGCTCGCGACCGTAATCAATCCAGCCCTGCTCGCTGACCCCATTGAGGCTGGCGATGATGGGAATTTCCAAATGCTGCTTGAGCGCTGCAATTTGCTGCAGGTATTTGTCCAGGCTGCTCTGGTAACCCGGTTGCTCGGGCAAAAAACTACTGGCCTCACCATGCCCCAGCGACTGGTTGACAATGAAGCGTTCATACTGCTTCTCCTCCGCCAAAATCTGCTCTTCAAACAGGGAATACATAACCAGCGCCGATGCGCCGCTGTCTTCAAGGTGCCGTGCGCTATCAAGATCACGACTGAGCGGTGAGGCCGAGGGCACCAATGGATTCTTCAACTCCAGGCCAAGATAATTCACACGTAAATCTGCCATATCAGCTCTCCCCTCCGCTTTCAGCTTCCTTATCGGGTGGTGTCCATTCCATGGCGGCCAGTTGCTGGTAACGATAAAATCGCGCACTCACTTCCTTCTCTGACTGCCGCAATAATGCCTCTGCCGTATCCGGATGGGTATGCCACAACATGGAGAATCGAGTCTCCGATTGCACAAACTCGCGGTAGGGTATCGAGGGTGGTTTGGAGTCCAACTTGAGCGGGTTTTTCCCGGCATCACCCTTACGTGGATCAAATCGGAATAGGGGCCAGTGGCCACTGTTGACCGCCAGGTTCTGCTGGATATGGTTGCACGACATATCCACGCCGTGAGCAATACAGGGTGAGTAGGCGATAATCAGCGACGTACCCGGATAACTCTCTGCCTCCAGGAACGCATTGAGGGTCTGGGTGTCCTTGGCGCCGTAGGCCACGTGCGCCACGTAGACATTCTCATAATCCATAGCCAGGCGGGCCAGGTCTTTCTTGCCAGTGGTTTTGCCGCTGGCGGAGAATTTGGCCACCGCTCCACGCGGGGTGGCCTTGGAGGTCTGGCCACCAGTATTGGAATACACCTCCGTATCCAGCACCAGGATATTAACGTTGCGGCCCGAAGCGAGCACATGGTCCAGGCCACCGAAACCAATATCATAGGCCCAACCATCGCCGCCCATGATCCAGACACTCTTGTGACAGAGGTTTTCAGTCAACGGCTGCAACACCTCGGCGAGGGGGTGCCCTACATTTGCTAACTCGCGGCGCAGTTGTGCCACGCGTTCACGCTGCTCGTAAATTTCAGCCTCAGTGGACTCTGGACAATCGAGAATTGACTGTGCCAGGTCATCACTCAATTCGCGGTGCAGGGCCTTCAGCAAGTCACGGGCCCGACCGCGCTGATTGTCGATGGCAATGCGCATACCCAGGCCAAATTCTGCATTGTCCTCGAACAGGCTGTTGTTCCAGGCCGGACCGCGTCCCATGGCATTGGTACGCCAGGGCGTGGTGGGCAGGTTGCCACCATAAATGGACGAGCAGCCGGTGGCATTGGCGACCAGCATGCGATCGCCAAACAGCTGGCTGGCGAGGCGGATATAGGGCGTTTCACCGCAGCCCACACAGGCGCCGGAAAACTCAAAATGCGGCTCCAGCAGCATCGAGCCCTTGATGGTATTGAGCTTTATCGCCGCGTGATCGTATTCGGGCAGTGCTTCAAAAAATGCCCAGTTAGCTGCCTCAGCCTCACGCAGCGGCGCCTGCTCCACCATGTTGACCGCCTTGCGACTGGCGTTGGACTTATCGCGTATCGGACAGATATCCACACACAGGGAACAGCCGGTGCAATCCTCGGGGGCCACCTGGTAACTGATGTGTACGCCCTGGGGAAAGTCCTTGCCCTTGATCTGAATGCTCTTGAAGGTCTCGGGAGCCGCTGCCAATTCCGCTTCAGGGAAGGCCTTGGATCGAATGGCGGAGTAAGGGCAGACAAATACGCACTTGCCACAGTGCGTACATATATCGGTTTCCCAGACGGGGATTTCCAGTGCCAGGTTGCGCTTTTCAAACGCGGCGCTGCCCAGCGGCCAGGTGCCGTCATCGGTTAATTGCGAGACGGGAATCAGGTCACCTCGCCCGGCAATGATTTCTCCGGTCACTCGCTTAACGAAATCGGGTGCCTGCGCTGGCATGCTGATACCGCTTTCCAGCGTGCTGCTGATGTCAGCCGGCACCGCTACCTCGTGCAAGTTGACCAGTGAGCTGTCGATGGCCTGCATGTTCATGGCTGTCAGGCGGCGACTCTTGCGGCCGTAGGTTTTCTCCACCGCCGCTTTAATCGCGTCAATGGCATGTCCTTGCGACAGGACACCCGAAATGGCGAAGAAGCAGGTTTGCATGATGGTGTTTATGCGCTTGCCCATGCCCGCGTCCTCGGCGACACGATAGGCATCGATGACATAGAACTTGAGCTGTTTTTCTATAATGTGCTGCTGGAAAATTCTCGGCAGGCTGTCCCACACCTGTTCTACAGGAACCTCTGAATTGAGCACAAAGGTGCCACCGGCAGCCGCTTTCTCCAGCATGTCGTAACGCTCGAGGAACACCGGTTGATGACAGGCTATAAAATTCGCCTCGCCATCTTCTACCAGGTAAGCCGAGTGAATAGCTTGCTCACCAAAACGCAGGTGCGAGATGGTGACCGCACCAGACTTCTTGGAATCGTAAACAAAATAACCCTGGGCATAGAGATCGGTTTCTTCGCCGATGATCTTGATGGAGTTTTTGTTGGCGCTGACCGTGCCATCCGAGCCCAGACCGTAAAACAGCGCCTGGAAGCTACTGTCGTTGGCACCGCTGCGAAAACTCTCATCCCAATCCAGGCTGAGATGGCTGACATCATCTCGAATACCCACGGTAAACGGGTTCTGTGGTTCCTTTACCGTCAGTTCATCGAACACCGCGCGCACCATGGCGGGGGTAAACTCCTTGGACGACAAGCCATAACGGCCGCCAATGATTGTGGGCATATCCCGTCCCTTGGCCATGGCCAATGCGGTAATCACGTCTTTATAGAGTGGCTCGCCATCGGCGCCGGCCTCCTTGGTCCGGTCCAGCACCGCCAGCGACTGAATACTGTCCGGCAGGGCGGCAACCAGGCGCGCACCGTCCATGGTCCGATACAGGCGCACCTTGAGCACACCCACTTTCTGTTTGTCCTTGCGCAGGCAATCAACGGTTTCGCATGCGGTCTCGGCACCGGAACCCATAATGACTATGACGCGGTCGGCGTCGCGGGCTCCGTAGTATTCATACAGGCTGTAGGCGCGACCCGTGGCCGCGGCATACTCGTCCATGACTTGTTGCACCACATCGGGAAAAGCCGCGTAGTAGGGGTTAACCGCTTCGCGGGCCTGAAAAAATACGTCCGGGTTCTGCGAAGTGCCTCGCAACACCGGGGCCTCGGGAGACATGGCACGACCGCGGTGTGCCTGCAGCGCCTCTTCGTCAATCACAGTTCCCGCGCCGGGATATGCACCTTGGAGACTTCATGGGAGGTGCGAAAACCATCAAAAAAATGCAGCACAGGAATCCGCCCGCGCATCGAGGCCTCCTGGCTAATGAACGCAAAATCCAATGCTTCCTGTACCGAGTTTGAGCACAGCATCGCAAAACCGGTGCTGCGCACAGCCATCACGTCACTGTGATCCCCAAATATCGAGAGTGCATGAGTCGCCACCGTACGTGCCGCCACGTGGATAACCGTGGGCGTCAGCTCACCGGCGATCTTGAACATATTGGGCAGCATCAACAGCAATCCCTGCGATGCGGTGAACGTGGTTGCCAGGCTGCCGACCTGCAGTGCGCCGTGAATCGCGCCGGCGGCACCGGCTTCGCTCTGCATTTCAACTACGTCGGGGACAGCGCCCCACAGGTTGGGTATACCCTGGGCACTCCAGTCATCACTGTGCTCACCCATGGGGGAAGCGGGTGTGATGGGGTAGATGGCAATCACCTCGTTAAGCAGGTGGGCAATGCGCGCCACCGCTTCATTGCCGTCCAGCATTGCCGTTTCTTGCACGGACATGGGTATCTCCAATGGGTCCAGAGAGGCCTACTTTGGGACTTGCGGGGGTAAATTACCTTGAGCTAGAGCAACCTATGGCGTTTTTCCGGCCACTTGCGTTCAATTGCAGTTAATGGCGAATGGCCGGCGCAGGGGTAACAAAGCGGGTCCAGTACAACAGCAGCAAGAGATGCGCCAGGATCAGCGGCACCGATATGTATAACAACGACGCCCAGCCCAGACCTGCCAGTACCCACCCCGCCGACAGGGCGGCAACCGCCTGGCTGCCAAATACCAGGAATTCGTTGAGCGCCTGCACCCGGAACGGCTCACCATCACCATAAGCGGAGGGCAGTAAGGCCGTGCCACTGACAAACAGGAAATTCCAGCCAATACCGAGCAATATCAGCGCCAGCCAGTAATTATTGAGCGCCGTACCAGAGCCAGCCACGACCACCGCCGATAGCAGGGCCAGGCAGCCAACCCGCATGATGCGGGCCGTGCCGAAACGCGATATCAGCCAACCGCTGAACAGGGATGGCAGGTACATGGCGACAATGTGACTCTGGATCACCCACTTGGTTGCCGTGAGATCGTGCCCCGCAAGCACATGCATACTGATAGGCGTTGCGGTCATGATAAAACTCATGGTGGTGTAACCCACCATGGCGCCCGCTATTGCCACCCACAGTACCGGCTGGCTCAACAGCTGCCGCCAGGGCTGCACTACCGCAGCACGCTGGCTGATGGTGATTGTGGCAGGTTTGTAAGCCACCAAAACCGCCGCTGCCAGCAGGTTTAACACCAACAACGAGAGAAAGGAGGCCGCATAGGGTGTGGCCAATACATCGCGCCCCCATACCGCCAGTTCCGGCCCCAGAAATGCCGCTACCAGGCCCGCCAACAACAATCTCGATGCCGCTTTGGGGACCAGGTCCGGGGTGACGCTCTCCATAGCGGCAAAACGGTACTGTTGAACTACCGCCAGCGAGGCACCCATCAACCCGGCACCGCCGCAAAAACCGATAAACCACTGTTGCATCAGCGAGTAACTGCACAACAGGCCGCCACAGCTTGAAACCAGTATGCCGGCATAAAAAACCCGTTTGCGCCCCCAGCGCCTTGAGGCCATCACCACCGGTATCACAGAAAACGCGGTCCCCACCACCATCAGGGCCACAGGCAAGGTCGCCAACGCCTGGCTGGGCGCCAATTGGCTGCCGATCAAACCGCCCACCAATACCAGCATAGGGGCACAGCTCTGGTTCAGCGCCTGTGCTGCCAACAGGAACCAGACATTATGGGGGAGTTTTCGCATGGGGGAGATTCTAGCGGTGAAGATGGCAAAGGAGAAGCCGACAGATTGTTATACCGCAAGCACTGGAGACTGGGCCGCAAGCAGCATAAACTAGGGGTATTAAATAATAAGGAGAGTCTGCAGTGATAAATCCGCGGATACTTAGTGCTCTTCCCAATATCGAGCCCTTTCTGGATCATTGCGAACGCCGTCGCTTCAAGGCGCGCGCCATCATTGTGCAGGCCGGAGACCCCAGTGAGTCCTTCTTCTTTGTATTGGAGGGGGAGTTGGCGGTCAGTATTCGCAGCGATGATGACCAGGACCTTATTCTCAACTACGTGAACGTCGGCGATTTTTTCGGCGAAATGGGCCTCTATAAACGTGAGGACAAAGCCCGCTACGCTACCCTGCAAGCCAAGACAGAGTGTGAGGTTGCCGAAATCTCCTATGAACACTTTCTGGAAGTGAAAGATGAATTCCCGGAAATACTCTACGCCATCGGCGCACAAATGGCCGAACGCATTAGCCATACCACCAGAAAACTGCACGACCTGGCCTTTGTAGATGCGCGCGGCCGCATCACCAATGCACTCAAGGAGCTGTGTGAACAGCCCGCGGCCATGACGCACCCCGATGGCATGCAGATCAAGGTGTCACGACAGGAGCTTTCCCGCATCGCCGGTTGTTCCCGCGAAGTAGCTGGCCGTATGCTCAAGCAGCTACAGCTGGATGGCCTGGTCGAGGTAAGCGGCCACACCATAGTGGTGCTGGGCGCGCGCTAGGAGATAAAGCACGGTGGCAGATATCAATGGCATTGCGCATATACAGCTCTCGGTGACAGATATGTCCCGGTCACGCCAGTTCTACAACGCACTGCTGGGCGCCATGGGTATGGTGCCGGTTATTGATGATGAAACATATTTTTACTGCGTCGGCGGCCGTACGGCACTGGCCATAGCTCCGGTTGATCCCGCCCTGGCGGCAGATGAATTCAACCAGCGCGGGGTCGGCCTGCACCATGTGTGCTTTCGCGCGCGCAGCCCGGAGGACGTCGATAATCTATTCAATATTGCCAAAGATGCCGGCGCGTCCATCGTGCGCGAGCCACAGGAAGACGGCTATGCCCCCGGTTATTACTCGACGCTGTTTGAAGACCCGGACGGCATACGCATTGAGATTAATTTTGTGCCGGGAAAAGGATTGTTGAAGTAGGGTTTACCCTCCATCCACCTGCTTGAGCCGGTCTTCCTGGGCCTGCTGCAGTACATTGCCAACATCTTCGGCGCTCTTCATGGCATCCAGCTGGTGCTGGGGAATAACGCCCCCAGTACCCTCTTCATTCTTTTGCTGTGACTCACCACCCCCACAGGCACTTAAAAAGAGCACACTCACCAGCAAGATAAAATTACGCATCATTACTCTCCACACATCAGGTCAGCTATAGATAACACAACGTTGTCCGAAAATCAGTTTATCCGCAGGTGCTGCGCCTGGTGCTAATGGTTGTGGCGCTAATATCCATCGTCATGTTGTTGCCTATCTCAGATCAATCCCAGGGCCAGGTATTGAGCCTGTTAGGCCTGGTGCTCACTGCGGTAATTACCATTTCCTCCACCAGCTTTGTCAGTAACATGATGGCCGGGCTGATGCTGCAATCTACCCAGACCTTCAGGCCTGGCGACTATATGCGCGTTGGTAATGAGTTCGGGCGGGTCACGCATCGCAGCCTGCTGCACACCCAGATCCAGACCAAGTGGCGGGTTTTCTGCCGGAGATGAAAAACCTCCTGTCGGCCAGGTCCAACCTGCGCAAGAAGATTCTCGAGATAATGCACGGACGCGGATTGGAAGTAGCCTCACCCACCATCAGAATTAAAATAGGGGACAGACCACGGTTTTTAACTACCAAACCGTGGTCTGTCCCCTATTTTCGACATAGATTACGGGGTATACCAAATTGGTGAGGTATAGGCCCGGTCCTGGGTGGTCATGGGTACTTCCCTGCCCACCTTGAGGCCAAAGCGCTTGGCATCATAGGCGGTCCAGCGCGGGGTGGGAATTTCCAACACGCGGGCGTAGTAGAAGGCCTGTTCTTTGGCATCAAAATCCGGATCCTTCCAGACAGCGATCAATTCGGGATCACCAATGGTATTGGTCCAGCTGGCATCGGCCACATCGACGGTGCTGCCAACGGCGGCAAGCTTGCCCTGTGCATCGACACGGCGCGTTGCTGCATCACCCCACACCACGTCATACACCTTTTCCTGCAAGTTGCCCTGGCGATCTCGCCATCCCTTAACGATCTGAATACGGTCAAGGTTGGCGCCAATGGGGTCCCGCAGCGCGGCGACCAAAAAGCTCGGCGCATCTCCCTGCGCTCCCTGCAACTCTCCGCCCATGGGAATACCTTTGGCGTAGCCCACAGTGGCGGGAAGACGGGTGTGAGCATCTTCAGCGGTAAAATTCCAGCCGCCAAAAAAGCGTACGGTTATACGCGGCCCGGTGGTGCCATACACCTCTCGGCGTGCCAGCGCGTCGAAAATGGATGTGCGGGTATTCTCCCGTGCCCACACCGCCGCATAGCCGGAGGCGACCTCTTTCCAACTGTGGATGGTGCCATTTTCATTGGATTTAAAAATATGCGAAATACGCTTGGCATTGGGTTCGCTACCAGCATGCTTACCAAAAAAGTTATTTTCTGCCACGGCGGGCATGGAGGTATGAGAATCGGTGCTGCCGATCAGGCCAAACTGGAAGGGGTTAACGCCCAGCGACTGTTGGTAGCCAAGGCCTTGCTTGAGTCCTGACCGAGCGTACTCGTACTGCAGCATGTCATTGGTTTTCTTCACGCTGAGATCCAGATTGCCAAACGCCCAGGTCTCGTAATCGGCAAACTCATCATCGGGAGAAAGAAACGGGTGCGTCTCACTATCGCCCTTGATCTGGGTAGCCTCGAACAGTGGCTCCCATGCATGGCGACGCTTGGCGTAGGCCTTGTCGAGCGGCTTGCCGTTTACACGCGTCGGTGAAAACATCATGCCGTTACTGAGGTTACCGTTGTGGGGAATAGCCAGTATCGAGCCACCGGTCTTGTCTTCATACCGTTGCAGTTCTGTCCACAGGTCTTCCGGATCGGAACTGTCATCATTGGTATAGGGCAGGGTCTGTCTGGCCTTATCACCGTTGTCGCGATAGATAACCACCCGGTGCAAATTATTGCCTTTAATTAACGACGTCCATTCATAGCCAATCATGGCGGTAAATGTACCCGGATCGTTATGGCGCTCCGCCGCATCAACCACTTCTTGCCATACCGGTTTCATTATCTTCGGGTCTGCACTGCTCCACTCCATCGTGCCCTGTGAGAACTTGCCAATCAACTCCATGGCCGCCTCACCACCGCGCCCCTCGCGAATCATGCCGCTCCAGCGGCGGCCGTCCGCATATTGCATGATCTCGGGATCCTGGCTCAGCATCATGGAAAACACGCCCATGCCATCGGAATGATCGGCTACCACCAACCAGTCCAGCGGTCGGGACAGGCGCGCCTGTTGTCCATTGGAGGTGATAACCTCCTCCCCCTTGGTAAAGCGATAGGCATCATCAAGACCGAGCCGGTTGCCAAAGGCACCCGCATCCATCGACAGCATGGTGTGCAGGTGGGTGTCGCCCCACAGCACCTGGGTGGGGAAGTTACGCCCCGCGTAGGGTGAGTATGGCGAGCCATCAACGGTGCCAGGATCACTGGCCAGTGTAGAAACTCCGCACAAACACCCTGCTATCGCTATCATCCACGCTTTCATAATTCTCACTCTGTTTCGGCTAATGCACAGGTTAGTATAGCCCTACCTCGAAGTTGCAGGCCTGGGATAGATGATAAAGCTGGAGCTGAAAGTACTGCCCTCCTCCTCACGGGATTGTGTAGTGGGGTGGCTGGGGCAGGCGCTGAAAATTAAAGTGCGGGCCGCACCGGAAAAGGGCCGCGCCAACAAGGCTGTGGAAACCCTGTTGTGCAAAACCCTGGCTCTGCCCAAGGGGGCCGTCTCAATTACCGCCGGACTTACCTCTAGCAGTAAAACGGCGCACATTGAGGGCCTGGACCGCGCCGAGTTTCAGCAACGCCTGGCGGCAGCCGGCATTGAATCACCCGCTGCCGAGTAAGGCTCCAATATTGACGCAGCGCTCATCCATTTGCGCCGATATTTTCAGTCCACGCGCAATGGCGGGATTGAGATCTTTATAGTCAACACTGGCGGTTTTCAGCCGCTGCACATTCTCCAACGTACACAGGCGCGGAAATAAACCCGTGGTTACCGCACTGTGAAAGGTAACATCGTGCCTTTCACTCAACTCGGGTAACTGATCGACCATACGCTGGGCATAGGGTGCCGCCAGGCCACGCTGGCTGCTCCATGGAAACAGACCGGCCTGGATGGTGCGGCTGCGGCGCAAGCTGTACTCCTCATTCTTGGCAGTCGCACGCTCCATCCACGACCATTTCTCGCCCTCTCTGGCAGCCAACACCACGGCGCGTACAGCATTCTCCTGGCCGATAGAGGAGAGGTCGCGGGTAGCTTCTGCGCGAGCTATCTCGGCGTGATGGGGAGTGCGGAATTCGCTGAGTTTCAAAACAATGCGCCAGCGCTGATCCTGGTCCAGGTCAAATCCATCTATCCCTTTCAGCAGTGCTCTCAGCCGTTTAAAAGCAGTCTCATTATTGGCCGTATCAATGTAACCGGCCAGCCATGTGTGCCGGGCATCACCGTTGGAGTTTTCAACCAGGTTCCACAGCAGCGGCTCGAAGCGGTCTGCAACGGTCGGCAACAGCTTTGGCCCCGCTGGTACCAGGTGCAGGTAGCTAAACCCGCTGCGCAAATTGTCCAGCAATTTATGCGCTGTATTCAGGTCTTGTTCCTGGGGCAGGTTAAGGGCCAGGATATCCAGGTACTCTGTCAGCGGCAGCTGCGCATCTGTCACCATGGAGTACAGGTCATACCACACCATGGTGCGCTGCATGGGGTCCTGCAGTGCATTCATATTGGCGCGCGCCGCCGCAATGGAGCTATCGTCCAGAATAACCTTGATATAGGCCCAGTCCTGGTAGTTGGGATAGACAAAATCAGGGCAGGCCATTCCTACCGCTGCCTCGACCGGGGTCGATTCACCCTTAAAGATGACGGGGATAGATTGCTTGAGTTCAAAGGCTTGCCCCTGCATGGCATACAGGCCAATTTGCGTGCGCTGCTCTCGCAACACGGGGTACTCGGCCGGCGCACTCTGCATGAGCGCCATGGAGGAAATTTTACCGTCTTCACAGCTGTAACGAGCTTCAATGCTGTTCAGGCCGGGCTGGTATAACCAGCGCTGGGTCCATCCGTCCAGGTCCTTGTTGGCGGCCTGTGCCATGGCGGCCATAAAATCTTCGAGCTCGGTATTGTCCCAGGCATTGGCGGCCAGGTAATCACGCACCCCCTGACGAAACACGTCTGCACCCAGCAGGGCGCCTAACTGCTTCAGCACGGAGGCTCCTTTACCGTAGGTAATACCATCAAAATTGGTAGTCGCATCGTCGGTGGTAGCGACCGGCAATTCAATGGCATGAGTCGTGACCAACTGGTCTGACCAGTAGGCCCAGTTCTTCATGCCGGTAAAGAATTCCTGCCAGTTTTCCTGGTACTCGGTCGCACCAGCCAGGGCCAACTCAGCCATATAGGTCGCAAAACTCTCGTTCAACCACAATCCATTCCACCAGGCCATGGTGGTGATATCGCCAAACCACATATGCGCCATTTCATGCAGTATCACATTAGCCAAATCCATGCGCTCGCGCCGGGTAGACACACCGCGACTGAGAAAGGATTCGTTAAAGGTAACGGCGGCAACGTTTTCCATGGCACCACTGTTGTAGTCAGGCACAATCAGCTGGTCATATTTTTTGAAGGGGTAGGGCAGGCCAAAGTACTCATCAAAGAAGTCGAAACCCTGGCGGCTAATGACAAACCAATCTTCCGGCACGACGTATTGGGCCAGGGATTGACGTACGAACAAGCGCAGTGGATAACGAAAATCCGTGTCTTCGAACACCGTGTACTCCCCGGCGTGCAGCGAGAAGATATACGAGCTCATCAATTTTGTGGTCGGAAATGTCCACAAGCGTTGCTCGCCCTGCTCGACCACTGAGGTCTCGCGCGTCGTGCTGACCACCTGCCAGTTGGCGGGCGCCTGCACGGTCAGCGTATAGGTGGCCTTCAGATCAGGTTGGTCAAAATGTGGAAACATGCGATGGGCATCGTAGGGTTCGAAATTACTGTATAAATAGATCTTGCCATCTTCCGGGTCCGTATAGCGATACAGTCCGGTGCCGTCCTGACTGTAGTTTTGCGTGTACTCAATGGACAACAGCTGCTTGCCGCGTTGTAAAACTCCGCCGGGCAAGGTAATGAAGTGGCCGTTGTGGGTAACTGTGATCGGCTCGCCGTTCAGATGCACTGCCAACACCTCGCCATCGCTAAAATCTACCGTCAGGGGGCCACCATCACCGCGATAGGTAAATGCGATCTCGACTTTACCGGCATAACTGTGCGCAGTTGTATCCAGCTCGATTGCCAGGCTATAGGCCAGGTTGGATACCACCCGCTTGCGGGCCCTGGCTTCTGTGTGCGCCAGAAAACCAGCCACGGGGCGCCCAGCTTCGGCTGCTACCGGGTTGGCAGTGGCTTGATCAGATTCAGGTGCACAGGCCACCAGCAGCAATAGGCTGGAGACAATAAAAAAAATACGCATTGTTGAACTTCCCAGTCAATATTTGATTGTGCGTTGAGTTCGCACAGATGTCTCTACCACGTTTGAGACGGCAATGCCCTCAATGTAGTTCCACAAGTATTCATACGCAAGCAGATCGGGATAGAACGCTTCGTTACTGCGTTGAGCTGCGCTACTCGCCCTTGAAATCGGGCTGGCGCTTCTCCTTGAAGGCGCGCGGCCCCTCGCGGGCATCTTTACTCATCATCACCGCAGCCGATTGCTCCATTTCCATCTGGAAGGCGTCTGCCCAGGGCAGTGTGTGACTGTCCAGTGCAGTGCGTTTGATGGCCTGCAGGGCCAGCGGCGCCTGTTTGCAGACATTATCGGCCAATTGCTCAGCCCGGGCCTGCAACTGATCGGCCGGCACCACCTCAGAGATCAGGCCCATGGCCAGCGCCTGCTGGGCTGAAATGGGTTCGCCAGACAGCAGTATTTTCATGGCGTGGGCATAGGGTAACTGGCGGGTCAGGCGCACCATGGAGCCAGCGCCTGGCACAAGTCCACTCTTGGGTTCAGGCAGGGAAAACTGCGCGTGCTCGGCGGCAATGCGAATATCCGTGGCCAGCAACAATTCGGTACCACCGCCCAGGGCGCGCCCATTAATGGCCGCGATTATGGGTTTGTAGATAGGCTGGTCCTTGAGCATGACCTTGTCGGCAATCATGGGATCTGCCAGCAGGCGCTTGTCTATGTCTGTTTCTGGTTGCCGGGCACCGGTCCACAGGCCAATCAGGCTGCCGAGATCGCCGCCGCAGCAAAAATCCTCGGTGCCCGCCGCCGTCACGATGGCAACACGGATATTGTCATCGGCACGCACCTCGGCCCAGGCATCCACCAATTGCACAAACATCTCACCGTTCATGAGATTTTTGTGATCAGGCCGGTTGAGGGTGAGCCAGGCCTGTTGACCGCGCTTCTCGAACAGCAGAGCAGTCATACTTACTTGCCGCCTGGCTCCATCGGTGGATGCCCTGCCTTGGCTCGCACTTCGTCCATACCATTGCGCAGCAATGCCGCCCAGCGGCGAAACATACGCCGAGCATCGGCTCGATTGGTGACCGAATTGGCCCAGCGCGCATAGCCATAATCCTGCATAGCACGCCGGTCGATGGCCCGCGCCAAAATTTCACCACTGACCGAATCGTATAACTCAATATAAAGGGTCGCTGCACCAGCCGAGGCAACATACTGGGTTACCCGCCCCGCTACGGCGATATCCGGCGCGGTGATTTCCAGGTCGATCAGGGCCGGACGAATAAGCAACACATGGTCATCCGGGGCCTGGACAAACTTATAGCCACCCTTGTCGTCCAGCTCATTCTTAAAGGTGTCATACAGCAACTCGGCGGCTTCTTTCTTGATGCGCTCCATGTCCTTGTTGGACACGCGGCGCCCGGCCACCCGGGTTTTGCGCTGCCAGTTTTTCTTGAAGGCCACGTAGGCATCAAGCATCATAAATTCGCTGTAGATGCTGAAGTCAGCTTCTGGATTGACGTAGGCAATTGCCAGCTTGGAATCCGGCACCAGGTGCAAACCGTCAAAGGACACAGCCGGCGCATCGGTAGACTGCACCGTGAAACTACCAACAGCCACCAGCAGTGCAGCAGCTGCGACCAGGCCTAGCAGTTTAAATTTATTCATATTAATTGGCTTCTTTTTTCTCCAGCGTCAGCGCGACTGCCTGGCTGTAGACCACGATCACCTTGGTACCCAGGGTAAGGCCCTCCAGGCGCGCCGGATCAACGTCCGCAATCAGGTGATACTTGCCACGGGGGTCTTCGATCATCACCGTGCGGGCCACCCGGTTCATACCTTCAATCGTGCATACCGCCCTGATCACTCGCAGACCGGCAACGCCCGGGTCCATATCAAGGCTGGCAATAGCGGCAGCATCCAGTTCTACCCAGGGCTGAGCGATTTCTTCAGCGGTGGGCTCACGAACATCAGCGGCCAGCGATTGCAGGTAGGTGGCAACCACGATATCGCCAACAGATATCTCATCCAGTCGCTTTAATTGGGGCCCCGCTGTCATGGTCACGGTGGACCCCTGTGGCATTAACAGGCTTAGCTCTCGACTCTCCTGGTCAACGGCGACCACAACCGCCTCCACTACCACAGCGGCGGCGCGTACCGGGACAGGGTTTTCCTCGTGGTGCGAGGCAAAAGACAGGGATGGCAGCATCAGCACCAGGGACAGCGCCAGTAAACGGGTTTTAAAAAAGCTCATATCAGATCCACGTATTGGGTTGGGGCGCCCAGTCTAAGCCAGTTCTGACAGATGTCCACCACCCCGACCGTGCTCGCATCAGGGCGTGTACCAAATCGGCGAGGTATAGGCCCGCTCCTGGGTAATCATTGGCGATTCAGGCGGGAATTCTACGCCGTAGCGACTGGCATCATAGGCGGTCCAGCGCGGGGTGGGGATTTCTATAACACGGGCGTAGTAAAAGGCGCGCCGGGACCTGTCAAAATCCGGGTCCGTCCACACCGCAATCAATTCAGGATCGCCAATGGTATTGGTCCAACTGGCGCTGGCCAGATCGACGGTATTTCCCACCGCGGGCAAATTGCCGGCGCTGTCGGGCTGGCGGGTGGCCGCATCGCCCCAGCTCACGTCGTAGACTTTCTCATGGGTCTTGCCCTTTTTATCCAGCCAACCCTTCACAATTTGTATGCGATCAAGATTGCCGCTGTAGGGGTCCTTCATGGCGGCTACCAGGAAGGACGGCGCCCGCCCCCGCGGTGCTTTGCCAAGGTCACCACCCATGGGGACGCCCTTGGAATAACCCACATCTGCAGGTAATCGCGACAGTGCATCGCTGGGCTCAAATTCCCAACCTCCGAAAAAACGCACCGTCATGCGCGGTCCGGTAGTGGCATAGACCTCCTTGCGCATAAAGGCATCAAACAACGCCTCGCGAGTGTTCTCTGTAGCCCATACCCCCGCATAACCCGAAGCGGCCATCTCCCAGGCCCAGTATTGCTTGTCTTCGAAGCCACCGATGATGTGTTCGTAGCGGTGCGGCCCGGGTTCAACACCGGCGTGCTTGCCGAAGAAGTTGTCTTCTGCCGCTGTCGCCAGCGCTGTATGCGAGTCGGTAGAGCCGATCATGCCGAATTTGTAAGGGTTGGTACCCAGCTTCTTTTCAAGCTTCAGGCCATTCTTCAAAGCTGCACGGCCGTATTCATATTGCAGCATGTCATTGGTCTTCGGCACGCTCAGGTTCAGGTTGGCCTGGTCCCAGGTTTCGTAATCAGCAAACTCATCGTCAGGTGAAACCAGCGGATGCGGATGGGTTTCACCATCACCCTTGATCTGCGTCGTTTCGTACAAGGGCTCCCATCGCTGGCGGCGCTGTGCATAATCGAGCGTAATTTCACCGCCCGAAA
>SMVB01333845.1_pt1 | contig 49955 bp, 45 predicted proteins | sample 2456461 | NCBI WGS metagenome assembly SMVB01 (sample SAMN11095934, study PRJNA526329) | marine sediment metagenome | biome: Marine sediment; feature: Surficial sediment; material: Deep marine sediment; isolation source: Hadal surficial sediment | place: Pacific Ocean | collected 2014-05 | depth...
CCAGCGCAAGGGCGTGGATGCAGGTGCCAGTCAGGGCTACAGGTTCAAGGATGTACTGGCGTATATCGGTGGGCATCGCAGGACCTTTGCGTCTCACTATATCGGCTTCGGCTTACTGTCCCTAAGCCTCTTTGCGCTGATGAACTGGGCGCCAGCCTACTTTTTGCGCAAGTATGCGCTATCCATGCGCGAGGTAGGCCTGTACCTGGGGATGGTCGTGCTAATCGGCAATAGCCTGGGGGTTCTGGCCAGCGGCTGGCTCACTGACTATTTCTCCCGGCGCGGTTACCTGGATGCCCCACTGCGTGCGGGGATGATTGGCGGGCTGGGGGTAGTGATACCTGCGGCCCTGTTTTCACAGGTATCGGGATTTGGCGGTAGCCTGACCCTGCTGGCGGTGGCGCTGTTCTTCGCCAGCTTCCCATTGGCTACTTCCGCTGCGGCACTGCAGTTGATGGCGCCCAACCGGATGCGTGCCCAGGCCACCGCCCTGTTTTTCCTGTTTATGAACCTGTTTGGGATAACCGGTGGTTCAACCCTGGTCGCCCTGTGTACCGATTATCTGTTCAAGAACGAGGCACTGGTGGGCTACTCCATGTCACTAATTAGTGTGCTGGGTGCGATTAGCGGTGCCTTGTTGTTGGGTTGGGGGCTTAAGGCCTTTTCGGGTACTCATGGGGAGCTTGTAGACCGAAATTAGTAGAACGCTGTAGCTGAGCCGCCAATGGGTACTGTCCTCCTTCGTCCTCCCTCTGGTCACTTTATGCTCCGTCAAACAGTACCCATTGGCGGCTCTTGGAAGTGCAAACCTGAAATTCGCACACAGCCAAGCAAAGCAATGGAGGTAGTGCTTTCGGAGCATAAAGCGACCGAAGGGAGGCCGGAGAAAGTACTACCTCCGTTGCTTTGTGGCCACGAGGTACTAAAGTTGAGTACTAAAGAAAAACAATTCAGGTATCCAGATGAGCGCTAACTATATTCCTGACAAGGAATTCACCCGTTTCCAGGTTGTGGCTATCAGCCTGTGTGCGCTGATCAATGTCTTCGACGGCTTTGACGCCCTGGCTATTGCCTACACCGCGCCAGCTATCGCCACGGAGTGGAGCCTGTCTCCCGGCACCCTGGGAATTGTGTTCAGTGCCGGTTACCTGGGCATGGCCGTCGGCGCCATGACCCTGGGTACTTTGAGTGACCATATTGGCCGCCGCAAAATGATCCTGTTCAGCCTGGTCGCTGTCAGTATCACCATGGGGCTAACCTCTACCGCGCAGTCGATGATGGTGTTGCTGATGTATCGCTTTGCCGGTGGTCTGGCCATAGGTGCGATGTTGGCCAGCATTACCGCCATCACCGCGGAATACTCACCGGATTCCAAACGTAACTTTATGATCTGCGTTGTGCAGAGCACGTATGCTATCGGTGCCAGCCTGGGTGGCCTGCTGGCGGCCTATCTCATTGAAGACCACGGCTGGCGCACTGTGTTCGCGGTGGGTGCCATGTTGAATGTGGCGGTGTTCCTGCTGGTCTTTTTCCTGTTGCCGGAGTCTCTGTCCTTTTTACTGATCAAGCGCCCGGCCGGGGGCCTGCAGAAAGCCAACCGCATAATCGCCCGCCTGGGTGGCAGTCGACTGGAGGCATGGCCTGAAACAACAGCGCCGAAGCCCGGCGAGACCGGCGTGAGGGCACTGTTTCACGGCGATATGAAAAAGTGGTCGCTGCTGTTGTGGGTGGCCACTTTCAGCGCCATGTTCGGTATCTATTTCCTGATGAGCTGGATACCGAAAATCGTCGTCGATGCGGGCATGCCCCTGGAAAAGGCAATCTGGATCGGTATGTCTATCAATGCGGGTGGCCTGGTTGGCATCCTGTGGCTGGGCTACCGCTCCGCCATCAGCGGTTTGCGCTTTATGATCGCCGCGTTCATGGTGACAGCCGGTCTGTTGATGATTGTATTCGGCATGCTGGAACACCAGGTGGCGATCTTGATGATCACAGCGGTAGCGCTGGGCTTTTTTGGGCAGGGTGGTTTTATCGGGCTGTATTCAGTGGCGGCGCGTCTCTACCCCACCCAGGTACGCGCTACCGGCATTGGCTGGGCGATTGGCCTGGGGCGCGTGGGTGCCATTATCGGCCCAGCCATGGCCGGCTTGCTGATCGGCCTGGGCTGGGACCAGTCGCTCTATTTTGCGGTACTTTCCATCCCGTTCTTTGTCGGCGCCGTGGCTATATGGTCACTGCGCGCACCGGCATTGGAAGTAAGCGGCAGCTAAAGTCAGCCCTACAGCGGTTTGAGTTCTGTCTCCGTACCGTCATAGACATCAATGGCCGTACCCGAGAGGGGCTCGCCACCTTCAGCGGTAACGCGATAGGTTTCCTGGAAGTACAGGGAATGGGTGCGCTCCTCATTCATCACGTGGGGGTGCATGGAGCACACCATGTTCTCCGGCAACACGAAATCAAAACCTTCACCGATGCGTGGCATCTCGATCATGGTCATACCGATGGAGTGACCACAGACGTGTCCTGAACGGTAACCGCGGTCAACAAAGGGCTGCATACAGACCTTGTGAACTTCCTCGGCGGTGCGCCCGGCTTTCATGTTCTCGCGTACCAGGGCGTGGAATTCCTGCTGGGCATCCATCATGTCGCGGGTTATTTCATCCATGCCATTGGGCATCAGCGGGCGGGAATACTCCACCCAATGGCCACCTTCACCGGAGACCTCCAGGCCGTACATCATGCCGTCAGAGGCCTCTACCGGGCGGTTGGTGGGGAAAATCATCTGCGGCAGCAGGGAGCCATTCTTGCCCATTTGCACCATGTCCATGGTGTTGCGGCCACAGCCAGCGGCTGAAAATACGTTCTCAGCGACACCCATCAGCTCGGCTTCGGTCTTGCCTGGCTGGTAGGCCTTGATCACTTCCAGCACGCCTTGCTTGTTGATATCCATGGAGTGACGCACGGAAGCAATCTCTTCGTCAGACTTTTGGGCGCGGGCGTAGTCGAAGGGAATATCGAAGTCGATCAGGTCAAAGCCGCCTGCGGCCAGCCCTTTGAAATCGCGCACGTTCATGATGTATTCCATGCCGTACACACCCACCTTGTTGGCGCCCTGGCTCTTCAGGTAGTCGGCGATCCATTCACCGCAGTGCACCGGCAGTTCGCGGCGGCCGATAAAGGTGGCGCTGTGGTCACCCACCCAGGTGGCTTCCTTGGGGAATACCACAATGGGGTCGTCATTGGGGGTGATGATCACGTAGGAGTAGCGATGCAGAATGTGAAACCCCGCCAGGTAGCGGATGGCGCCTTCAAAGCCGGAGTATTCACTGCCCGCTACCACCAGTGCGTCGAGACCATGGGCTTCCATCGCCGCACGCACATTGCTGTAGCGGCGGTCGATTTCAGTTTGTGAGGGGCGAAAACGGTTAACGTAGTCAACGCCGTCCAGTTGAGTTGCTGTATTCATGGTTTAAGCCTCCAGTGTCCAGCTATGTTCCAGGCCCTTGACCAAGTCGGCAATGGCACGGTTGATGGGGCAGGGTACACCGATGCTTTCGCCGATGCTGGCCACGCCGCCATTGATTGAGTCTATCTCTGTTGCTCGTTGTGCTTCCACGTCCTGCAGCATGCTGGGCTTGTGCATGTAAGCCACCGGAATACTGTCGTTAATCATATCTTCCGGGTCTTTCTCCAGGGTAACACCCTGGGCGGTGGCCACAGCGACGCCTTCCTGTGCGATGGTGCTGAACAGCTCGCGCAGTGTTTCCGCTGCAACCCCATGGGGCAGTCCGGTGAGCGCAGCCACACCATTAGAGGCGCAGTTGAATATGACTTTGGTCCACATCGGGCCGCGCGGATCGGCAACAGATTTGGTTTCCATGCCGCCGCGGGTGAGGGCCTCGGCGAGTCTGTCACTCTCTTCCTGGCTGGCGGGCTTGGCGGCAAAAGGCCCAATCTGGGTGAGGCCCTTGGTGTCGTGGTTGCAGACGCCGGGTCCTGAAATGTGACCGGCGGGGAAGGTGGTGCCCATGATCACCCGGGGCACGTATTCAGCAATGATCTCTTCGCTGCCGACACCGTTCTGGACAGAGCAGACCGCGCCATCGGCAAAAATGTGGGCCACCGCTTCCATGGCGGAGCGGGTGTACAGGGTCTTGACCGCTATAATGCCAAAATCGCAGGCCGGAATCTCGCTGGCGTCACTGCGGGCATTGATACTGACAGTAAAGTCGCTCTCGCCGGTCAGCCGCAGGCCGTGTTCATTGATGGCATCAACGTGCTCCTGAAAGGGGTCGTAGGCCCACACTTCCACGTCGTCCAGGCGGGCCAGGTGGGCGGCAAACAAGCTGCCAATGGCGCCGCAACCAATAATACATACTTTCATCTTTCTCTCCGTTGGAACTCCAGCTGGGTCCTTAGTGCTCAAAGCGGGCGTTAAAGGTCCAGCCGGTTTCGATGCCCTTGACCAGGCGGTACAGGGTTTCGTGTATGGGGGCGGGTACACCTGCCTCACGTGCCTCTCGCACGATGGAGCCGGTAATCCAGTCCACCTCGGTATAACTTTGCCTGCGCACATCATCCAGCATGGAGGTGACGTGGGCGTAAACATCGCCGCCGTGACTGCCGCCCTGGCTGACCGCCTTGCAGTTCATGGCCCATGGATCACTGTTCAGTGTAATCCCCCTGGCGGCCGCTATGGCCACACCCTCGCTCATCATGGCCTCGACCAGGTTGCCAAGATCGGAGAGATTCTCCGTATCAGCGTAGAAAGGAGCGTGCGGAGTACTGGTAACTGCGCCAATGGTGTTGACAGCAGAATTGAATATTAATTTGGACCATTGCACGGGTCGCAGGTCTTCATAGGCCTCACAAATAAGGCCAGAGCGATTGATCAGCGCTTCTACCTGCTTGATGTATTCGTATCCGGGCCGGTTTGCATCTTCATCCCAGGGGCCAATCCAGGTGGGGGTGTCCAGTTCGTAATCGACATGGCTATCAGATTTGCGTACGCCAGACATAAAGGTCAGGCCGGCAATGATCGGCCAATCGCCCAGCTTTCGCACTAGCTGTTCACAACCCAGGCCGTTTTGAATCATCATCACCGTGGCGTTGGGAAAACAGCCCTGGAATTTTTGTACGCTGGCCTCAACCGCGGTGGTCTTGGTGGCCAGGATAAGCAGGTCTACATCACCCAGCTCGGCGGGGTCGGTAGAGGCCAGTACCCTGGCGGTAAGATTTGACTTGCCAGTGACCTTGAGTCCGTGGGCATTCAGATCGGCAGCGTGCTCCTCGCGGCGCACCAACACGGTCATGTCCACGTCTTCCAGCGCACCAATATGGCCAACCAGCAGGCTGCCGATAGCGCCAGCTCCAACCACGCAGACCCGTTTGATTTCGCTCAAAAGTGAACCTCCCTAATAAGGTGTAGATGGTAGAGAGGGGTTGTGGCGCTGTCTTGCTTGTTACCGCAGAACTATTTGACTGGGGGCGCGTCAGCCGCCTGCTGCTCCGCGCTGATCTGGCGCAGTTTGCTGGGCGATACATCAAAGCGGTTCTTGAAGGCGCGACTAAAGTGCGCCGGGTCGTTAAAGCCTCGACGAAAGGCAATTTCGCTGACGCGCATATGGCTCATATTGGGGTCCAGCAAATCCTCCCGGGTCGCCTTGAGGCGTCGCTCCCACATCCACTTTGAAACCGTCATGCCAGCCTGCTGAAACAGGCTGTGCAGGTAGCGCATGGAAATCCCGTTGGCATTGGCAATTTTTTCGGGAGAGAGTTCGCAATCCATGTAGTTGGCTTCCATAAATTCCAGGATGCGCCGGAACAGGGCAGATTGCTTGGCGTGTTGTAATTCGTACTCCTGGTCAGCCTCCGACCGCAGGATGGCCGATGTCAATTCCAGCAGGCACTCGGCCAGGGTGTATTGTTCCGTGGTGTGCAGCTTGTCTGCTTCGAAGGCGAGCGACTTGAGCATCTCGTGAACGATGGTAGCGAGCCCGCCGGCGGGCACCATGCGGGGGCGAAATATGCGCCCCTCCTGGTGGGCGAGAACACGTTCCCGGTAGACAGCGTTGGGAATGTGCAACACCAGGCGATGGCTGCTTTGCGTGTGAATGATGGTGTAGGGCTCGGCCGCTGACATGATGGAAAGGTCACCCGGGTGCTGGGTAAACTCTACATCACCTTCTTTAACCAGTACGGTACCCTTTACCTGCGTGGCCAACAGAAAGTCGTCGTTGGAATCCTTGTCGATGTCTTCATGGCGACGGTGAATCGCCACCGGGTCGATGACAATATCAAACAGCTCCAGTTTGCCCAGGGGCAGCTCTCTACAGCTGAAATGTTTGATGCGCTTGCCGTGCTGCTCAATGTCCACAGCCACGTGCGCGCTGCGCACATCTTCTATCAGTTGAGAGTTTTTTAGTTTGTCAGCTGAAGCCTTGTCAGCAGCCATTTCAGTGCCCGTAGAATCTCTAACAGCTGAGTATTGGCTGTGCTGCGCGCACAGTCAACCTTTTACACGTTAGCGGGCAAGCACGCTTTGCCCTGCAAATCTATTATTCTCGGCAGCATATTTTTTAGTACATCCGGTGCCTTACACACCGCTTCGGTAAGAGGAATACTCAAATGAAGTTAGCGACATTTATCATCAAGGCCAGTGGCCAGCAAACCGTGGGTGTTTATCAGGACGATAAATACCTGGATGTAGTGGCGCTCAGTGATGGCGCCATTGCTGCCAGTATGCCGGCCATCCTGGCGGCGGGCCCTGCCGCACTGCAGCAGATTGCGGATGTTGCCGCCCAGGCCGATGGCAGTGAACACGCCTACAGCGACACAGAAATCGAATTGCAGGTGCCGGTACGCCCCGGCAAGATTATTCACACTTCCTGCAATTTTGATGCCCACCTGGAAGAATTGGAAAGCTGGGAAGCCAGTGAGTGGAAAGAGCACGGCTGGGACCAGTTTCACTTTGAACACCCCACCGGTTTCCTGGAGGCACCGTCCTGTGGAGTCGGTTCCGGCGCCACCATTGAGATTCCTACCATCACCAAGCAGCTCGATTATGAAATTGAAGTGGCCATTGTGATTGGTAAAACCTGCAAGGAAGTCAGCGTTGAAGAGGCCATGGATTACGTGGTTGGCCTGATGATTTTTAACGATGTCTCCGCCCGCGATATCCAGGCAAGGGAACACGCCAATAACGTCATCTTGCTGGGCAAGAGTTTTGACGGCTCATGTCCGCTGGGTCCCTGGTTGGTGACACTTGATGAACTGGAAGATCCGAATAAGCTGGATATGAATATGTACCTCAATGGTGACAAGCGCCAGAGCTCCAGCACGGCCAACACCCATTACAACATCGCCGAACTGGTGTCCTGGTGGTCACACATGACCCTGGAGCCTGGCGATGTGATTACCACCGGCAGTCCTCCCGGGGTCATCTCCGGCATGAAAGATCCGGTCTGGATGAAATCCGGTGATGTGATGGAGTGCCACGTACAGGGCCTGGGCGTCCTGGTCACCAAGGTCGCCTGAAACAGGACCCTAGATAAAGGAACGACACTATGACTACCGTAAACCCTGAATTACTGCAGAAGGCCATCGACAATATTGACCGTGACCGACTGGTCAAGCTGGTCATGGACCTGGTGGATATCCCCAGCCCCACCGGTTATGAGGGCGACGTCGCCAGGGCACTTCACGAGGTATTGAATACCACCGGTATCAAGTCGGTATTGCAGCCCATCGGCGATGATCGTTATAACGCCGTTGGGCGCCTGCAGGGGCACGGTGGTGGCAAGTCGCTAATGTTCAATGGTCACCTGGATACCTCCTTTGGCCCTGAGCAAGCGCACCGCGGCCTGGGTTACCAGTGTAAAGCCACCCTGGTGGACGATGAATGGATATACGGCATGGGCACCTTCAATATGAAGAGTGCCATGGGTACGTACATCAGCGCGATTGAAGCGATCCGCAAGGCTGGCATTAAGTTGGGTGGTGATGTGGTGATTGCCGGTGTCGCCGGAGAAATTGAGAAGGCGCCGGTTAACGACCATGAAGGGCCTATGTACCAGGGCTACGGGGTGGGTACCAAGTTTGCCATTACCCACGGTGCCATCGCCGACTTCTGTATTCTCGGTGAACCCACCAATATGATGGTGATTCCGCGCCACTGCGGCAGTTGCTGGGTCAAGATTACCGTGCCCGGCCACCTTATTCATACGGCCTGGTCGGAAATTGAAAAGAACGCCATCAATAAATCGCGGGTGGTGCTGGATGCGATTCACGAGTGGATTCCCGATTACTGCGAACGTAACTCACTGGGCGATTTTCAGCCGCGGGTCAATGTGTCTGCGGTAGAGGCAGGTTGGAGCTGGCGCGGTGCCCGTACCCCGGATAATTGTGTTATCTATCTGGATGTGCGCACCCTGCCGGAAGATCTTCCCATCAAGGCCTACAATGAGGTGCGCGATATGATTTCGCGCGTGGTTGATGACAACCCGCAGCTGGCTGGCACCACGGTAGAGCCTTTCATGACTGTGCCGGGTACATCCATTCCCGACGATCATGAATTGATACAGAATATCGTGCAGGCGCACACCCAGCAGTTGGGCAAGGCGCCTGAGTTTGCCGTAGAGACCTGGATGAGTGATGCTGCCCATATGAATCGCTACGGCATTCCGACTGTGAACTACGGCTCGGCCGGGCGTATCCGTACCGGTGGCGGCGGTTTCTCCACCCACCAGGGTGAAGCAACCCATATCGGCGATATGCTGGATATCATCAAGGTGTATATCCAGGTCACCCTGCAGATTTGTGGAGTCGTTGAATAGACGAGTGGTCACAGGATAAACAAATGAATCGACCCGAAGATCGCTTTGATTTTTCTGCCATATCCCAGCGACCTGCCTGGCAGCTGCCAGAGGGTAAACGCATGGCCGTTTACCCGGTAGTGAATATCGAGGAGTGGGATATCGATTTACCGGTGCCACGTGAATACGTGACGTCACCGGCCGGGGTTACCACGGTGCCCAACATACCCAACTGGGGCTGGCACGAGTACGGTATGCGGGTAGGCTTCTGGCGCTTGCTGGATTTCTTTAATGCCAAGGGCCTTAAAGCCAGCACGGCGATCAATGCCACTGCCTGCCTGGGTACGGGTGAGCCGGTGGCAGCGGCGATGCGTGATGCGGGCTGGGGATTTATGGGCCATGGCTATCACCAGCAAGCCATGCATCGGGTTGACGATCAGCAGGAGAATATTCGCAGGTCATTCCAGGTATTGAGCGACTACACCGGCACGGCACCGAAAGGATGGCTGGGCCCCGGTTTGCATGAAACCCTGGATACACTCGACTACCTGGCCGAGGCTGGGTTCAAGTTTGTTACCGACTGGCCCATGGATGAGCAACCGGTCAGCATGCGCACCCGCGGTGAAGCCATGGTGGCTATGCCCTATACCCTGGAGTTGAGCGACCTGCCCATGATGGTGGTGCAAGGCCATGAATCTCACGTCTGGTACGACCGGGTGGTGGATCAGTTTGACTGCCTGTATGCAGAATCTGCCAGCCAGCCACGGGTGATGTCCATGAGTATTCACCCCTACATCACTGGCGTTCCGCATCGCTTCAAGTATTTCGCCAAAGCCTATGAATACCTGCTTGAGCACGATGAGGTGTGGTTTACCACCGCGGAGGAAATTTACGACTGGTACATCGCCAACCCGGCCTGAATCAGAAGATATCGCCGTCCCGGGAGGAAACGTACTCACCCTTCCAGCCAAATTTTCGCAGTTCCTTTTCCATCTGGTCGGGGTTTTTGGTGTAATTCTGCTCGTGGTAGGTCACCAGTAAGCGCGGTTTCAGCTGGTTGGCCAAAGCGGCTATTTCCTTGGTGGTGGAGTGCATGATCGATTTTTGTTGTGCGACCGGTATGGTTTTGTTCTGCGGCCAGACGTCTTTGCCCCTGGCAGGTCCCTGGTGGGTAATGCCTTCGATCAACAATACGTCTGCATTTTTACCCGCCTGGCGGATGCCGTCGCAATCGGCGGTGGTGTCACCGGAAATGGCGATTACCCGATCCGGGGTTTCCACGCGGTAGGAGATAGGAAAGGGCCAGAGTCCATGACAGGCCTTGTAAGCGTAGACCTTCACGTTTTCATCTTCATAGGCGAGTCCTTCCGAGTTGATTTCGTGGGCTCGAGCGCGCCAGCCCCTGTCATTTTTCTCGGTGGGGCTGTAAACCCGGTAATCGATGTCGCGGCGGTAGGCTTGCAGGATGCCATCGACCAGTTCCTTCGTGCCGGGAGGCCCGTAAATGTTTTTCGGGACGGTCCCGCCCAGGGTCCAGCCGGACAACAGGAAGGCGGGAATACCCAGTGTGTGGTCGGAATGCAGGTGGGTGATAAACAATTTGTTGGCGGCATCGTTCCTGAGACTGAAGCCCTTGACCCGCTGCTGGCCGAAGTAGGCCATTTCCTTGCCCATGGCATGCCAGGCACCGTCACCGGCATCAAAAATATAAGGGGTTTGGTTGACGATCACAGCTATTGAGGTGCCGCTGCGGTGGGGGTAGGGGAGTGGGTTTCCCGTGCCCAGCATGAGCACCTTGGTGATGTCTGAACTGGAGTAGTCTCTCGGTTCCCAGCCTGGTTCATAGGCAGAGCTGGACAGCGAAATAATTGTTGCAAGTAAAAAGCCCGTTAGGCGCGCGCAGTTGTGTTTCATTGTTTTGATCTCTTCCGGTAAGGTAAGCATTGAAGCATAATTAATCTTTAGTTTCTGCTCTGTAAAAAAGCGCGGGCCCACGCCCAGGCTGTTCCCTGTTGTTCAGGGGCGCGGAGGTTTCAACAGTCAGCGGCAGTTGCCGCGCCTATGGACCTCGTTCCGTAAACCCTTCATCGAATGTCAAAATACATCGCGGTCACGAGAGGCAATGACCTTGCCTGTATAGCCCGCTTCCCGGATTTCCTTAACGTTCTGTTCGGGATCTCCGGTCCATATTTGCTCGTGGTATAACACGAGCAGCCCAGGCTTTACTCTCTTTGCCAACTCGGCGACTTCCCGTGCCGAGGACTGTGAAAGCTGTTTTATCCGACGGGTTTTTTCCGGGTTCTTGGGGTGCGGGAAGGCATTCTGGATGACTTCGCTGTAAACACTGTAGACCAGGATATCTACGTCGCGGGCCGCGTCTTCCATGCCAGGGCAGGGCCGGGTATCACCTGAGACCGTAATTACCCGGTCTGGCGTGACAAACCGGTAGGCGTAGGCCTCAGGCCAGTGGGAGTGGCATACCGGGAAGGCTGTCACCTTGACGTTCTCGTCTTCGTAGACCAGTCCGGGCTTGGGCAGGTCGTGGCCCACAGCCCGCCAACCTGTATTGTTGGTGCGCGAGGGGCTGTAGACACGGAAATCGATGTCACGCCGGTAAGCCTTCAGGATATATTCGATCATATCCTTGGTGCCCGGCGGACCGTAAATATGTGGTGGTGTCGTTTTACCGAGCGTCCAGGGGGACAGAATCACACTGGGCAATCCCAGGGTATGGTCGGAATGCAGGTGGGTGATAAACATCTGGTTAAGCGCAATGTTTTGGGCACTCAACCCATCGACGGCTCCAGCGCCTCCGTACCTGGGCATTTCTCTACCCAGGCCGTGCCAGATACCGGTGCCTACATCGACCAGGTAAATCTGCCCATTTACCACGATGCCCACAGCGGGGCCATTGTGTGCGGGGTCTGGCATGGGAGTCCCGGTGCCAAACATGACCAGTTTGGTGATATCGGAGGTGGAGAAATCCCGTTGCTCCGGGCTGCCAGCCCAAGCCTGACTGATAATAACCAGGAACAGGGTGATGACTTTGCTGGTGGGTTTCATAAACATCTTGTACATCCCGTCTCGTTTCGCGGAGGCGCCTTGTAACGAGAAACAGGGGAGGCTGAGGCCTCCCGCTGTCCTCGTTCAGGGTACTATTCACCCCAGCGGTAGAAAAAGCTTACACCAACCGCGCGAGGCGGTGCATAGTAGCCGATTAGGGCCGATGATCCTGCTCCAACGCTCTCTACACGAACCACGTTTTCCTCGTCGGTGAGGTTCTTGGCCCAGAGTGAGGCGCGCCACGTGTCTCCGCCCGCGATGTACATGGTGGCATTCACCGTGTACTGGGAGTCGACATTGGATACTTCCCAGTTCTCTGTGGTCAGGAACTGATCATCAGCCCAGGAGACATCCGCTAACAGTCCCCAGGCCAGGTCATTGCCGATGGGGCGCTCATAGGTCACGCTGCTATTGAATGTCAGTTCCGGGGCATTGGGCAGTTGCAGGTCATCGATTTCCGGGTCGCCGGGAATGCTGGCATTGGCATTGTCCAGCAAGTCGTCATCATCCACATCGGAATCGATATAGCCAGCACCCAGGCGCAGGGTCAGGTTCTCAGTGGCAGCCCAGGAAAGCTCAAAATCGAGGCCCTGTACTTCAACATCATCTGCGTTACCCAGAACGCGGGCAACATCCGTGGGGCGACGTATTCTTACCTGCATATCAGTGTAATCGTAGTAGAAGTAGGCGAGGTTGACCTGCATGGCGCCGTCCAGCAGTGTCAGCTTGGTACCCACTTCAAAGGCCACAATTTCCTCGGAGTCTGCAACCCGGTCTGCCGCCGTGTTGGCGATGAATCCACCATTGATGCCGGGGCTCTTGAAGGAATTACTCACGCTGCCGTAGATCATCATCTCGTCATTGGGGCGCCAGTTCAGGCCGAGTTTACCGGAGAGGTTGTCCTCATCCACATCGGACTCGTAGATGTTGTCCCTGAGAACAGTTTCCAGGTCAGGCCGGATGATGAGGGTGCGGCCGTCAAAATCGCGCTCTTCGTAGGTGGCCCGGATACCAGCGACCGCCTCCAGTTCATCATTGATTGCATAGGTGACATGACCATAGGCCGCGGCGGTTGTGGTTTTCTGGTCAAAGTTCATGCTGAGCACCCAGTTGCGGGGGCTGTCCGCCTGGCTGGCCTGGCGCTCGGGTTCGTTGACATCATCCTGGGAGAAGAATACGCCGGTGATCCAAGTCATCTTGTCAGTTTCGCCCGCCAGCCGAAACTCCTGTGAAATCTGTTTGATTTCAGAATCGCGTATACCGTCACGTACCTGAAACGGAGAACCGTCGTTATCGAAGCCCGCCTTGTGGTCCAGATCCAGGTAGCCGGTGAGGGAGGTCAGGGTAAAATCATCAAACTCGTGTTTGATTTCAATCAGCACGGTGACTGAATCGGAATCGATTTCCGCTTCGAAACCCTGGTTCCCGTTCACGGCGCCGCCCTGGGCATTCCAGTCGCCATCGAAGGGATCGCCGTCGACGTCCTGGTAGCCATTGGAGTCCACACAGTTTTTCGCGTTGTCCACGTCGAATTCGCCCTGGACAGCATTACAGACACGTCCTGGTGCGTCGAGCATTCCCAGGTGTGCCGGTGTGCCGCCCGTGTCGGAGTTGTCACTTCCCACTTCTAACTTGAAGAATACCTGGGTCCTGTCGCTGGCGTCCCACAGTAATGAACCGCGACCGGTAAATCGGTCCACCTCACCGTAGCCGTCATCACCGGTGAACCGATTGTCAAAGTAACCGTCACTGGAGTTTGCATAGGTCCAGGCAAAACGACCACTAAGGCCATCGGAAAGTGCTCCATTTACCGCACCTTTCACCTGCAGGGTTTCATACTCAGCGTAGGAGGCATCGATGTAGGCTTCGAATTCCTCGCCGGGGCGGCGGGTGATGAAGTTGATGGCACCCGCCGTCGAGTTGCGGCCGTACAATGTGCCCTGGGGGCCTTTCAGTACTTCCACGCGCTCCAAGTCGAACAGGCCGAAGTTCAGCGACACCGTCGATGGCAGGAAAATTTCGTCGATGTAAACGCCGGCCGCCGGTGCAATGTTGGGGTTGACATCGTTCATGCCGATACCCCGGATGGTAATCACCGGGCTGGCGCCGCCGAGCTGGTTTTTAATTTCCAGGTTGGGTGTCAGGGCGGCGATATCGTTAGGTGAATTGACGCCTCTTTTTTCCAGACTATCGCCGGTGAACGCATTGACTGATAAACCCAGGTCCTGCATGGATGACTTGGTGCGCTGTGCAGTGACAAATACCTCTTCCAGCACGGCGGCACTAACCAGTGACGGTGTTGCGGTAAGGCCCATCAGTATTGCGCTGCTTACAGCGTTGGCCAGTGTGCTCTTTTTCATCTTACTACCCTCTGCTCATAAAGTTGTTGTTAAAAATTTTTGAATCAGGAACGCTCGCACATCGCAATCAGTCGCGCTGGGCTGCCGCTGGCTCCCACTAGCTTGAGCGCGCCGACGATCAGGGTGCAGGTGCCGGGCCTGTGACCGGCGAGAACTTCCAGGTTGGCGGCGTTCTCAACGACTTTCCAGCCCCGTGGCAGCCCTACTGCATGCAGGTACATCTGGAACCCGGGAGGATAAACCTCGCTGGTTTTCATATTGGGTCCGCGAATACTGTGCCCGGACTCAACGGCAATATTGTCGGCCACGAGCCCGCCAATGCGGATGCCACGGGTTTCCTCAATTTGAACCAGGCGATCAACCGCATCCTCGGTCAGGCCCGGGTGATTCAGCAGGTTATTGTAGCGGTGCGCCCAGTTACTGGGTTTGGCCGGGGGGCCCTGGTAAAACGCCTCCCAGCCGGTGTGGATGACGATATAGGCGCCGTCAACCAGTTGGTCGGCGACCGCGTCGATATCGGCGGCAGAGACATTATTGCCGGAATCATTGTCGAAATTGGTCACTGCAGGGTCCGGGGAGGGATTGCCGCCGTTCTTGGCCAACTCCTTGCGCACCCGGTCAGAAATGTCGATGTAAACGATTGGGCCGATCAACTCGTCCAGCGTGTACTCGTCGACGCTGCGCTGGTCGGGCTCCGCGACGGTGATCAGATCCTTGTTGCTGGTAATGTAATGGTGGGTCGAGTCCACATGGGTGCCGTAATGCTCTTCCAGATAGAAGTAACCCCACTGGACACTGCCGTTGCTCACCTGTAGCGCGGGCTTGGCGGTGCGCACGCCCAGCATGCCCCCCGAACCTGCTATGGGCTTGCTGTCTTTAACCGGAGCGGAGAGGTCAGACCGGGTGGAATCGCCATTGAGGGGCTTAAACAGGGGAATCGGGTGAGACAGGTCGTGGAAAATAAAGCCTTCGGCTCCAGCCTGAAGCGGTGCGGCCAGCGTCATGGCCGTGGTGAATATGCTATAGATATAAGCCGACTTGAATCGCTGCAACATGGCTAAGCTGTCTCGTTTCTGATTCTGTTGGCCATACAGTAGCCCCAGGCAGGGCTGCCGAACTACGGAAAAACGGCAGGAATTGTTGATTTCCGGCAGCTGGTTTCATGATTAGGGGCAAACAGGCGCTTCTCTAGGAGTCAATGAATAGCTCACCGACGAACAACGCTGGTATTAAGCTTGCTGCTAAGCTTTGTTTTAAATCTGAATCCGTCCTGTAAGAATAAGCCTGTGGAGGGCATACATGGGCCAGATTATGCAGAATTTCAATTTTGAAGGACCCCGCGGCGCCCGTGATTTGCCATCCGTGCTGGGTGAGATGCTCACGCCACATTCAATCAGGGTGCAAATGCCTCGGGGGGTGGCCACCTCATTTTCGCACGCCAGATTGGGCGATGTTGCACTCAGCGCGCTTTCAATTCCGGGCGCTTCCGAGGTCAGCTGCGAGTTAACTGATAGCTGCTTTATCGTCTTCGTCCAGCGCGGCAACCTTGTATACGAAATCGGAAACCAATCATTCCAGTCGGGGGCGGGGCAGTGCGTGATAATCAACGAAGGTGAGTGCTTTCATCGGCGAAATGATGCGCAAGGTGCCGACCTGATTATTTTGAAAATAAAGCAGTCACAACTCCAGCGCCATTTGCTCGGTGTATGTCCGGGGGAGGATTCATTCCCAAGGATTTGCCTGCCCACGCGATTTGACCTGGCTGATCCTCTGGGCAGTACACTCTGGCGCTGTGTGAACTATGTCTGGACCGAGCTTGGCAGCATGGATGCAACGCTGAATGTTCTCGACAGGCACATCCAGAACCTCGAGGAATTTCTGGTCAAAACGGTTCTGGATACCGCGGCTCACGACTCGGTGCTGACAGCTGACAGGAGAGAGCGGCAAGTGCTGCCCAGCTATATGAAGAAGATGCTGGCCTATATGTACAGCCACTGTCGGGAATCGATCAAACTGGCAGATCTGTGCAAGGTGGGTGGAATCAGCGAGCGTTCGGTTACCTCAGGTTTTCGACGCTACATGAACGCCTCGCCCAAACAGTACCTGAAGAACCTACGTCTGCGGCAAGTACGCGATGAACTGCGTCACGCCTCGGGACGCACCACCGTGACAGAGGTGGCCGAGAACTGGGGCTTCAACCAGTTGGGCTGGTTCTCAGCGGAATACCGAAAATTATTCGGTGAGCAGCCCTCCCAGACCCTGCGTTCGGGCACTTCTATCACTGCGCCGCCGAAGCGCCTTACTAGTCAACAAAACGCGCACTAGCGATCAAGACAGTTTCCGGGGCCTTGCGTAACATCGTTTGCTATTAACGGTAGCTATAACAGGCCTCAACGATGAGCAATATCAGCAAAGATCAAATCTGGACCAGCGAACTGAACTCCCTGGATTTCGTACAGCAGGGTTTCCCTCGCGACAAGACCATTCGTTTTTACGACACCACGCTGCGTGATGGCGAGCAGTCTGTCGGTGTGTGTTTCACACCGGACGAGAAGTTTGCAATTGCTACCAAGCTGGCGGAACTGGGCGTCAGCCGGATTGAGTCTGGTTTCCCGCGGGTGTCGCCTGAGGATACCGAAGCGGTGCAGCGCATACTGGCGGCCGGTCTGGATTCTGAAATATGGGGTTTTGCCCGCTGTGTGCAAGCGGATATCGATGCGCACCTGGAGCTGGGCACGGAATACCTGCTGATCGAAATTTCTACCAGCAATGTAAAGATGGAAGCCTACGGTTTTACTCGCGATAAAGTACTGGAGCGCGTGGCCGGTTCGGTAAAACACGCCAAGGAAAACGGTATCAAGCGCATAAACTTTTTTGCGGTCGACGCGACTCGCAGCGACCTGGATTTCCTCAAGCAGGTCTATACCACGGCCCTGGAAGCCGGCGCCGATGAGGTTTCGGTAGTAGACACGATTGGCGCCTGCGCACCCGAAGCCGTGCAGCACATTATTGGCCTAGTTCGGTCATGGATCGGCGATGACGTAGTGCTGCACTGGCATGGCCACAACGACTTTGGCCTGGCCACAGCCTCTGCGATTGCGGCGGTGCGCGGCGGGGCAGACTTTATCCAGGGCACCATCAATGGCATGGGCGAGCGCGCCGGTAATGCCGATATTTGTGAGGTTGCGCTGGCCTTGCAAGCACTTTACAACCAGCCGGTAGCCTTGGACCTGGGTGTGGCACGAGAAATTTCCAAACTGGTTCAGCAGGCCGGCGGTTACACCGTCGATGGCTGGAAGCCAGTGGTGGGCGAATTTCTGTATACCCGTGAGAGCGGGGCAGTCGCCAACCAATTTCATATTCCCGAGGCGATTGAGCCCTACAGCGCCGATATCGTCCGCGCCGAGCGCAGGATCGTGTTGGGCAAGAAAAGCGGTTTGGCCAGTATCAAGCTCAAGCTCAAGGAATTAGAACTAGAGGTCGCTGACGACAAACACGCTGCCATATTGAATGACGTCAAAGTGCAGGCCACCGCGGCCCAGCGTTTGATGTCTGATGACGAATTCCGTGCTGTGGTTGCACAGCACGCCTGATTAACACATATAGAAATAGACTCGGAGAAGATTGATGAGTGATGTAAACGTTGGTGTAATTTTCAAGTCCTATGAACCGCTCGCAGCCATCCAGGCCTATGCGGCCCAGACCGAGGCGTCTGGCTATAGTGGTGGTTTCTGGATCGCTGAGGCTTATCACTGGTTTCGCTCCTACGGACTGGAAGCTCGCGGTTGTTTTACCGCGTTGGCGGTAGCCGCCATGGCCACTAAAGAGATTCCTATAGGTCTGGGCATTACTTCTCCTTATATGCGTCACCCCACCATCCAGGCCTCTGAGGCGGCGGGTATTGATGAGCTGTCCAATGGACGTTTCATCATGGGTATCGGTGTCGGCAAGGTGGGTATTGAGTATCTCGAGTACGACATTGACGTGATGAAGCCGGTGCATGTGCACCAGGAATCGCTGGATATCATGCGCAAGGTCTGGAGCGGAGAGCAGTACGACTACAAGGGCAATTTCTACGAGTCCAGCATGCCTGCCTACGACCGTGCTGCCGATGGCTTGCGCACAGATATTCCAGTTTACGTGGGTGCCACCGGCCCCTTTATGCAGCGCCTGGCAGGGCGTTCCAGCGATGGTATGTTGCTGGCCGGCCTGACTTCACCAAAATTTGTGGAGTATGCCATCGACAATATGCGCAAGGGCGCCGCCAAAGCGGGTCGCAATATCGCAGCCGACTTCCCGGTTGGTGGTGTGATCCTTGCCGCTTGTAGCAAAGATGGTGCGAAGGCCAAGGAATTCACCCGCAGTTACACGGGTACCTATATAGTTAACAAGCTGCGCAATATCAAAAATGACGTAATCCTGGCCGGTTCCGGCCTGCCCGATGAAGCCTGGGACCCGTTCCGCAAGGCGATCGAAGAGGGCACGGCTGACAATGTCACCCACCTGGTGACCGATGAAATGCAGCGCAAGTTCACAGTTATCTCCGGTACGCCCGATGAGTGTGCGGAAATTACCCAGGAACTGGTTGATGCGGGCCTCAATACGCCGCTGCTGGAAGTCGTGGGAGAGACACAGGAAGACAACCTGGAGACGGTGCGTCTGTTCGGCGAAGCGGTGCTGCCACAACTGAAGGCCGCCCGCACGGTGGTAGCCGAAGCGAGCTGAACGCAGCCCGGCTGAACAGGACTAATGCTTGAACACAGCGGTCCCCGGCGGCGCCGGGGACCTTGGCATGTGTGCCTGGCGCGGGTATCAAAATCACTGCCGTGAAGCGGGCCAGATTGAATCTGGCGCACACACATAAGCCCACAGGTCTCATATCCGGTATAAAGCGCAACCGGTCTTACAAGCCTGTTGAATATACACGAGGTCAAATAAATGAATACCATTAAGCTACTGGACGAATCTGCGGCAGAACACATTGACGCCACATTTCGTTTGGCGCTGGCAAAGCTCAGCAAGGGCATGTCGCCGATAGATCTGGCCCTGTCATATCTGGACTGGGCGTCACACCTGGCCATCTCACCCGGTCGGCGCATGTTGCTGACCCAAAGCCTCATCAACAAACTGCTTGCGCTGGGTGTCTATAGTATCGCTTCGCTGATAAGAAAGGATGCAGAGGGTCCCGCTTCAAAACTGGAGCGGCGAGTTTCCGGTGAGGCCTGGAAAAAATGGCCCTTCAAAGTTTTTGCCCAGGCTCACCAGACTACCAGGGACTGGTGCAATGAAGCCACGCTCAATGTCGACGGAGTGCGTGGCGACCACGAGGTGCTGGTAAACGCGGTGGCGGGGCAAATTCTCGACATGATCAATCCCGCCAATTATCCCCTGACCAATCCCGAAGTGCTCAAGACCACCCGGCAGGAAAAAGGCAAAAACCTGCTGCGCGGTCTGCGCTTTCTGGTCAAAGATCGGGTCCGAAATGCCGCCCATACGGGTATAGCCGAAAACGACGCGTTCAAGGTGGGCGAAACTGTTGCTATCACCCCCGGCAAAGTTGTTTTTCAGAACGAACTAATCGAGTTGATCCAGTATGCCCCGGTGACGGGAAAGGTCGGCGCCGAGCCTGTATTGATTTGCCCACCCTGGATAATGAAGTACTACATTCTCGACCTGTCGCCCAAAAACTCGCTGGTAAAGTACCTGGTGGAGCGGGGCAAAACCGTGTTCATGATTTCCTGGAAAAATCCCACCCGGGAGGACCGGGACACCAGTTTTGACGACTACCGCAGCCAGGGTTTGATGAAAGCCGTCGAGGCGGTAAGCACTATCTGCCGTAATCGTGCCATCAATGCCGTGGGTTATTGCATTGGCGGCACCTTGCTGACCATAACAGCCGCTACCATGGCCAGAGATGGGGATGACCGCTTTGCCAGTATTAGCCTGTTTGCCGCCCAGGCGGATTTTTCCGAGGCGGGGGAAATACTGCGCTTCATCAGCCCCAGCCAGCTATCTTTCCTCAAGCAAGTGATGCGCAAGCAGGGATACCTGGGTATAGAACACATGGGAGGTGCCTTCAGTTCCCTGCGCGCCAGCGACCAGATCTATGCCGGCGCGGTGGCGCGCTACCTCCTGGGACAGGAATCAACAGCCAGCGATCTTATGGCCTGGAACGCTGACGGCACTCGCATGCCCTACCGCATGCACTCGGAATATCTGCACAAACTCTATCTGGAAAATCAGCTGGCCCGCAACAAGTTCGAGGTAGCAGGCAGAGCGGTTTCGGTGGGAGATATCAAAGTTCCGCTATTCGTACTGGGTACTGAAACCGACCACGTCTCACCCTGGGTCTCAGTCTATAAACTGGTAGACCTGACCCATGGTGAGCTCACATTCACGCTCACCAGCGGCGGCCACAACGCTGGCGTGATCAGCGGACCGCAGCACCCTCGTCGCCGCTACCGAACCCATACCCGTCAACCGGGTGACAATTACCTGGATCCCAGCAGCTGGTTTGCAGCGCAGCAACCCCAGCAGGGGTCCTGGTGGCCACTCTGGGACGCGTGGTTGGATCAACAGACAAGCAGTAAGCTGGCGCCTCCGCCCATGGGTGCCGTCCGCAAGGGCTACAAGGTTCTCCGGGATGCACCCGGGCAATACGTACACGGATAGTAAATTGTGCAATAAATGATTGATCATATCTCCTTGGGAATATGATCAATCAGAAAATCCACAAACACCTGGGTTTTACGTGGCAAATAGTTTCGTGATGCATATAAGGCGTAGACGTTGTGGGGGATTCCGCAGCGGTCGCCAAACAATTTCACTAACTTCCCGTTTTCCTGGCTTTCCTTGGCAATGAAGTCGGGCAGCATGGCAATGCCCTGACCCTGTTCCGCAAGTGCCCGGCAAAGATCCGCGGAGTCCGAGCTAAACCGGTCAGTCACTTTGATCGTGGTAGTGACATCACCGTCACGAATCCTCCAAGGGCGTGGCGTACGATCATGATCGATTTCAACAATACAATCATGACTTTTCATTTCCATGGGATGTTTGGGCTGGCCGCGCTTGGCAAGGTAGTCAGGGCTGGCGCATAAATACTGATGCGACCTTCCAGTGTGTCCTGGTGATCACTAATTTGGCGGCTGAGCTGATCAAGGCTATCCAGTGCCCGTTGGCAGTGCTGATAGAACAGTTTTCCGGCTTCAGTGATGTGCTGGCGTCGGGTAGTGCGTTCAAGTAAGCGGGCGCCGAGACTCTCCGCCAGTTTTTTCAAGCGGCGGCTTAGGGTAGATGTGTTGGTCTGCAGGTGTTCAGCGGCGGCGGTAATACTGGGTGAGTCGGCGACGGTAATAAATAGCTGGAAATCTTGCAGCTTTAGCTCAGACAGGTTCACCGGTTATTTTCCCACTTTATGCAAGAGTCAATTGTAACAAGGGATATTTATTGTAGAACAGCAGTTTGTTACATTGTTGTCACACCGACCAAGGCGTGGATTAGTCAAGATCATTATTGTGGCGTCTGGTTCTATCTACCCGATGCACCTGAAGGATGAGAGCAAGCTATGGGTCAAATTGTCGTATTTTCCAAAACCCAATGTCCCCACTGCATAGAAGCAAAAGACATTCTGAAAAATTATGATATTCCATTCACCGAAATCAATATCGAGGAAGACCTGCACAACAGCATGTTGATGTCTTATGCCAGCAAGCGCCATACCGTGCCGCAGATTTTCTTCAATGATAAGCATATCGGTGGTGCCAGTGAGCTGAAACAGATCAGTGGTGATGCCGTGAAACAAATGGCGGAAGTGGCGCTTTCGGAGGCAAATGATCCTGCTTTTCTCAGTGCCACACTGAGCGAGGAAGAATTAGGCAACGCCATTATTCCTATCAAGGATTTTCTCGATCCCCATTTGCCTGCGGATTTTGTAAACCTGCCGGACTACAAAGCAGTTGAACTGTGGTACAGCCAGATGTTTGGCTTCCTGTGCAATTGCTATGACCAGATGACCTTGAAGCCTGAGCCTATGTCACTGTTTGTACCGGTGCTCAGTAGCATGATGGAGCAAGTGGCAAAAGCAGTCGGGCCGGAAGGCTTTGGTCTCGCCTGTATGGCCACTGCCTTTGCAGCGGACTGTTCCTATTGCGCAGCGCACGGTGCCGACCTCACCTTGAAATTCGGTGGTCACACGGACCAGGAAATCAAACAACTGTATGACTATTTGCGTGGGGATATCGAACTACAAGATTTGCCTTTCCACGACGAGCTAAAAGTGATTGTGTTGCTCGCTGCACGAATGTCCACGCAAAGCATTACCCAGCAAGACATGGGCTATGCCCGTTCGGTATTTGGTATTGAGCGCTTGCGTCATACCTGTGAAAGTATTGCCGGTATGGGCGGCATTATGGGCTTTCTCAATCGCTGGAATGATTTAATCGGGGTGGAGATCGAAGCCTCCATTAAACAAACCATTGATAACTCTGCCCTGGCAGCGCAGTGGGACTGGGGTACCCATGACACCGAGGACGCTGAAAATCGCCATGTTTTTCGTGATCCTGAGGCAGCAATGCCACCACCATCGGCAGAACAATTCCGTCAGCTAACCAAAGAAGTTCGCGATGACGTGTTTGCCGAAAGAGAGGAGGTTATTGCCAAATTCCTGCAATACGATCAAACCTTGTTGCCGGCATGGATTGCCATCCTGCCCGATGAAGACACCACCCGTTCAACCACGGCTTTCTATCACGCCTGCCTGAATGAAGGGGAAGTAAGTTCGGAGCTGAAGCACCTGGCCAATTTCGCCATGCTGTCGGGAGCGGGCTACCCAGACATGGCCGCTGAGGAAAAACGTATTGCTGCGCGTGTCTGTACCGATCCCGAAAGTTTCGAGCAGCGCCTAGCCGCGATTGAAATGCTGGCCACGGCTCAGGCAGATGACAGCGATATTCTTAGCGATGCAGAAGTGGCGGCGATCAAGCTGGCGCGGCAGGCACAACGCTTTCCCCATGTCGTTCGAGGCGAACTGGTGGTGGAACTTGCCAAACAGTTCAGCCCGGCCCAGATCGTAGAGCTCGTTATGGCGCTGGCGGTCAGTGGCATTGGCCAGCGCTTGGTGGGTATCAACAAACCCTTCAACACTTATCTGCACAAGGTGGCAGTTGGCTAGCGGCACTCAGTGTTTCAGTGCCAGCCACATACCGCCGCCAATCATAAGGCCGCCAGCGAGATGGTAAGCAGCAAGGTCTTCACCCAGCAACAGTACGGCAAGAGTGGCTCCAAACAGGGGTAGCAGATTTACATAGATCGCCGCGCGGTTGGGGCCGATCAGCTGGTTGCCGCGAGTCCACATCAGCATGCCCACCACTGACACCAGCAGGGCCAGAGTGACTACTACCAGTAGTGCGCTGGCAGATACTGGCATGGGCCGGAAGAAGCTGGTTTCCAGGAGGTAGAGGGGCAGCAGTAGTAGCGTGCCATAACAGATCACTGCGAACAGTGACTCGGTGACCTGTAGCTCGGCGGGGAGCTTGCGAATATTGATGCCGTAACCGGCGAAGCCAAACATGGCTAGCAGTACTACCAGGTCGCCAAGATTAAGGTCGAGTTGAAAAAGCAGCCGCCATTCGCCGCGTAAGAGAATTGCGGCGATACCAGCAAAAGCGATGGCAACTCCCAGCCACTGGATTCTTCTCAATCTTTCTTTCAGGAAAATCCAGCAGAGCAGGGCGGTGATGGTGGGCTGTGAGGCATTGATCAGCGAGGTGTTGGTTGCCGTGGTGTAATTGAGCCCGACCAGGATCATGCTGGTACTACCGACAATCAGGAAACCCAGCAGGCTTAGAATGCGCCAGTGCTGCAGGTAGAGGGGCAAGAGGGTTTTCAATCGCGGTGCTACCAGCGGGAGCAGTATCAGTGCGCCACACAGCCAGCGCCAGAAAGACAGGCCCAGGGGTGGAAGATCCGCGTGCACCGCCCGCCCGATGACGTGGTTGGAGGCGTAGCAGAGCATGGTCAGTGTCAGCAATACCGCTGCCATCCGGTCCTTGTGATAGTGCACGTTCAGTCAAAAATTCCTGTGGAAATCAGGGCTATTATCAAAGCATAATCAAAACTATATCCCGTAGCCTGTTAAGGAAGCCTATTTTGACTCAGACTGCACTTGCAAACATCGAGTTGCGCGAACCGGTTGCCAGTGACTCCCAGCGCATACTGGTCATCGGTGGTATTTTGCTGGCGATTAGCGGCATGCTGCTGGGTGATGTCTTTGCCATGTTCGTCCTGCATCCCAATAACGGTCGTATTGGTGAGGCTATGTTTGCAGCTTCGCAGCTGATACCGCTGGGCGATAGCCAGGGAATACTGCAACACTTTATGGCGATCGGTGGTTTCCTGGAAAACAAGGGCACCAAAATAGATGCCCACTCGCATATTATTCACATGGGCTACATCGCCCTGCTATTGGCGATGTTGCAGCCCTGGGTGGCCTTATCCGAGCAGGCCAAACGACGCGCCGCCTGGCTGTTTATACTGTCGGCCTGGCTGTTGCCCCCGTCAATTTTTGCTATTCACTACGTTGGTCTTGCCTACAGCCCGCTGCAACACATTGGCTGGGCCAGTATTCTGGCCGACCTGTTCGGGGCATTACTAGCCGTGGCCGTGGCCATTCAACTGTGGGGAATGTGGCGTCACCTGCAGGGGGATGATCGCGTCGAGCCCAGCTATATCGGCACTGGCAATAGTGCCTCGCGTACCCTGTTGGTAACTGGTTTATTGTTGATTGTGAGTGGTTTTTTCTATGGCATGGGGTTGGCGGCAGTAAACAGCCTGGGTGGCTCACCCAGCGAGGTCGATATTCTCAAAGATATTGTTGTACAGGCAGCGGCGCAAGATGACATGGCGCTGGGCGCGGCTTTTGGTGATTACGGCAATTACCAGATGTTTCGTGCCATCAATATCGCCACCCATGCGCACATCAACGAAATGGGCATTTTGCTGTTGCTGATGTCCTTCCTGCAGGGCTTTGTTCAATACACAGACCGGCTGCGACAGCGCTGGGCGCTGTGCGCCGCGGTCAGTGGTATTGCCCTGCCGGCGGGGATTATCCTGGAGATTCCCTTTGGCTTCGTCGGCAGTATTATTGCTGACCTGGCGGGCTTCACAATGATCGTTGCGCTAGTGGCGATGTTATTTGGCCTGCTGCGTCATACCGGGGCCAAGGATGCCTCCCAGGGAGGTGAGGCGTGAATACCGCGCAGCGAATTCTGATTCTTACCGGCCTGTTTTTGATCGCCTGCACCATGGCGTTTGGTGTGGGCTATGCCATCTTTGACGAACACCAGACACTGGTGGGCATGGGCACGCAAATGGCCACCGGTTTTATGCAGGCCGCCGATGGCGACATGAGCGCCGCTTTTGCCGCTTTGGACAGTTATGGTGCTATTAGTGCCGAATATCGCGCCGAGGTACACGCGCACGGCCACTGGGGTATGCTGTCGCTAATCCTTATTGTGATTGGCCTGGTCTTCAAACAACTGGGTCTGTCGGAGCGGCAAGGTGTCGCACTGGCCGGGATGTTGGCACTCAGTGCAGCCCTGTTCCCGCTCGGTGTGTTACTGCAGATTGGCCCCGCCGCTGCCATAGGCAAACTGCTGTCGGTGCCGGCCTCGGCTGGCATGGTGTTGGGCTTGTTAATTACCGCCTGGACGCTGCTGAGAAACCCCGCCTGAGGGGCCAGTTTTCGCCAGTTTGGGCCTGTTCGCCGCGACTGCTGGCGGCATTTGTACCGCTGCGCAATAATACTTGATTACTAGTGCAGTGTAGTGGAAGGGTGCTTCACAGGCTGGAGAATCAGGTATATAAAATAAACGCTAAAATAAACAAAAGAACGTGAGGAAGGGACGCTATGGCGACTAAGCAGGCTAGTGAACAACCTACCGCAAATTCTCTGAAAAGCGGTCGCTGGGTAGCATCGAGCTGTAAGATGTGTCTGCACTCTTGCGGCAATATGATCCACATCACCGATGAGGGCGTGATCAACAAGATTGAAGGCAACCCCACCAATCCCTCGAACAATGGCAAGCTCTGCCCCAAGGGCAATGCCGCCATTATGCGCCACTACGATCCGGCTCGCTTCAAAACGCCTCTGCGCCGCACCAATCCAGAGAAGGGTGTGGGCATAGACCCCAAGTGGGAGCCTATTTCCTGGGACGAGGCCTTCGAAATTACCGCCCGGGAGATCAAGAAATCCCTGGACGAAGATCCCCGCAAAATTCTGCCCTCTATCGAGGATTTCCAGAAATTCAATATCTGGGCCTGGCCTTTGGCCTTTGGTAATTTCAATTTTTACCAGTCTGGCGGCACCATGTGTGGTGGCGCCTACCACCCCGTCAACGGCATGGTTCACTCCTCCTTTGGCTGTGCCAATGACGCCAAGTACTGCAACTACTGGATCAACAACGGCACCGGTGATGGCTTTTCCTCTCACCTGCACGCGGCGGCGCAGGCCAACTGGGTAGCCAAGGCGAGAATCGAACGCAATATGCATATGGTGTCGATTGAGCCACGCTTGTCTATCGGTTCCGCCAAAGCCGAAGAATGGGTACCGATTCGTCCCGCTACCGACCGCCACTTTGCCATGGGCATGGCGCATACCCTCATTAAAGAAGGTCTGTGTGACTACAAGTTTCTCAAGCGGGATACCAACGCCCCGTATTTGGTGGGCGAGGATGGCTATTTTATACGCGATGAAAATCGCCAGTGCTACATGTGGGACGCCAAGAACAACTGCGCAAAATTGTGGAATGACGAGTCTATCGAAGAGATAGCGCTTGAAGGCAACTATGTGGTGAACGGCAAACCCTGCCGCACCGCCTTCCAAATCTACAAAGACACGCTGGACGATTGTTCGCCCGAGGCGATGTCTGAGCGCACCACGGTGCCGGCAGAGACCATCAGTCGCATTGCCCGGGAGTTTTCCGAGGCGGCCCAGATCGGCGCCACCATGAAGCTTGAGGATGGTCGTGAAGTACCGTTCCGCCCCGCCGCCTATAACTACTACCGCGGCGCCCAGGGGCACAAAACCGGTGTGCAGACCAACCACAGTTTCAAGCTGGTTAACATGCTGATCGGCAACATCGATGTGCCCGGTGGCCACATGGGTGTGGTGCTGGATACCAAGGAAGTGGATATCAACCACTGCCAGATGGGCGAGAGTGGCCTGCTGCAGACCACGCCGCACCAGTTGGGACCGACCCCGGGATTTCACTGGCCGCCCAGCACCTACCACCTGATGGATTACTTCCCACTGGGCGTGCATCCCCCGCACCTTAATTTGCTGGTGCATGAAAATCCCGAAAAATATGGTATCGAGTTTACGCCGGACGTGATTGTGAACTGTCACTCCAATCCGGTGTGGGCGATCCAGGGACCGCGCCACAAGTGGTTCGACTTTATCAAGAGCATGCGCTTTATTGTTTGCGTAGACCTGATCCCCACCGAGATGACCGATTTTGCCGACATTATTTTGCCCTCCAGTGATGTGCTGGAGACCTGGAACTGCACCATGATCGAGCCGCCTCACACCGAGGGTCAGAGTTTCCGCCAGCCAGCGGTGGAGCCCCTGCACGATACCAAGAGCGAGGAGGAGATTTTCTACGAGTTATCTGAGCGGCTTGGCATTCTCGAGGCTTACAACAATGTCATCAACTTGACCCTGGGTTTTGAAGGACATCCAGAATTGATGCTGGACCTGGACAAGAAGTACACCGATAGGGAAATTGCCCGCCGCAAGGGTCTGCTCTGGAATGGTAAGGATATCGACTGGTATATGGAACGCGGTCATTCGGTAACCGAGAAGCGCCTCGATAAATGGTATCGCCCCTGGGAGGGCATGCGCCTGCACTTCTATATCGAGGAGTACATTTCCGCGCGGGACACGCTCAAACAGCAAATGGAAGATGCCAAGGTGCCCTTCCGCGACGAGTGGGAGTGGGATGATTATCAGGCTCTGCCCACCAATGTGCAGGACCCGGTTCACCTGGAGCCCGCCGAGTACGATATGTACGCGATTACCTTCAAGGATATCCAGCTCAACTTTGGTGAGAGTCTCTCCAACCCCTGGATCAAGGACATTGTCTACCGTGACCCGGTGCACACCGGGCTGTTGTTAAACACCCAGACTGCTGCGGAGAAGGGGCTGGAAAAAGGCAGTATCGTTAAGGTCGAATCGCCCTATGGCCACCTCTACGGTCGCATTAACCTCACCCAGGGCATGCAGCCAGAGACCATTGGCGTGTCCAACGCACTGTCGCGCATGAAGTCACAGGACAGTGGTGTACTGCCCGCCGGTGGACACTACAACGATATGCTGCCCTACGATCTCAAGAGTACAGATGCGGCCTCGGGCCAGCCGGAGACCGTGTGCAAGGTGAAGATCATCAAGCTGGATGATTGGCCGGACTTTCTCAAAGAGGGGCGTACGGTGTACGACCTGGCTGAGGAACTGGAAAATGCCAGGGGCAAGGGAGGGCATCACTGATGGCCAGAATGGGAATGGTATTCGATCTTAAGGCCTGCATTGGTTGTAACGCCTGTGTTATCGCCTGCAAGCAGGAAAACTCACTGCCCGATGGCGTCTTTTTCACCAAGACATTGAGTGAGGAGTACGGCGTTTTTCCGTTGGCCAACCGGGTTTATATCCCGACCATCTGTAACCACTGTGAAGACGCGCCCTGCGAGAAGGTATGTCCCACTGGGGCCACCTGGACGCGCGATGACGGTATCGTCATGGTCGATGACGACAAGTGTATTGGCTGTGGATCCTGTGCGGTGGCATGCCCCTACGACCAGCGCACCGAGATGGAAGCGGAGAGCTTTATCAAGGGCCTGTTCGGCACCGGTGAGCTCACGCCATTCGAGGAGCAGGGTTACGGCCGTTACACGCCGGGTACGATTACCAAGTGTGATTTCTGTAGCGAGCGTGTCGATGCCGGACTGGAACCCGCCTGCGTGGTGACCTGTCCGACCAATGCGCGCATCTTTGGTGACCTGGATGATCCGCACAGCGAGGCTAGCACGATGATTCGGGAGCGGCACGGGCGACCGCCGCTGCCGGAGAAGAACACCAAACCAAAAGTCTTTTACGTTAACTGATAGGGAGGGTTGAACAATGTCTATAGCTGACAAGGTATTTTCCGGTGATACCCTGCGTGTGGGTTATCGCTTTCAGCGCTATTGGGATAACTCCATGGCCTATGCGTTTTTCTGTGCCGAACTGGGCGCGGGCATCTTTTTTGTTTCCCTGCTGCTGAACAACGTGACTGGCATGATTATCGGCCTGATCCCGGTGGTAACCGGCAAACCCTATTTTCACCTCGCCCACATGGGTGTGCCCATGCGGTCCTGGCGCGCCATGTTGCGGCCCGATCGCTCCTGGATCAGCCGCGGCCTGTTGGGGCTGGGTGCCATGATTGGTTTTGGAACCCTGCTGGTATTGTGCCTGCTGTTTGGTGAGCAGTACTCCATCGCTGCCGACTCAGTGCTTGTACAAACCCTCAAGGTGCTGGCAGGCGTATTCACATTGTTGACCATGTGCTATCAGGGTTTTGCCATGTCACATTCAAGCGCCATAGCGATTTGGAATTCGGCCATTATGCCGCTGTCCAGTTTGCTGTACTCACTGGTTGTCGGCGTGTCGGTGGTGTTATTGATAGCGCCCTCACAGAACTTGGTGGAAGTTCAGCTACTGCTGTTGCTGGGTGTAGGTGTGATGCACCTGATGTTTCTGCACGCCGGTTGGCACGGCAGCCCCGGTGCCCGCACATCGGTGGAATTACTGCTACAGACCTTGTACACCAAGTGGTACCTGGGGCTGACGATAGCAGTGGGTATTGTGCTGCCGGCGTTGCTGCTGTGGCAGGTGCCGGGCAGCAATGTGATAGCGGCGTTAGGCGTAGTGGCTGGATTCATGTGCTGGCGCATCTTGATCTTCAAGATTGGCCTCTTTGAGCCTATTATGAGCATGAACCCTTTCCACCACGGATAAGTACATGACTGCAAACCCTGGCCCGAAACGGGGCGTTGTTGATGTAACCGCCCTGTACCTGGCCGATCTTGACAGCGATCCGCAGCAGGCTTCCACACAGGTTATCGAAGAAGATGCCCTGACCCTGGACATCGAGGGGGTGGGTCAGTACATGCTGATGTGGACGCCGACCGTGACGGTGGAACAAGCGCATGGCTTCACCCTGGAGGATGGGGTGCTAGGTGATGTCGATGCGCCAGAAGGCCTGGCGCTGGCCATGGGTTTTGCGCTTTCCGAAGGTCTTGTCCAGAGCCTGTCTGATATCAAGAGTGTGTCGGTGTGTGCCGACGACCCGAAGGTTGTGCAAGTGCAATTACATGACCCGGCCTCGGTGCATGTGTCCCGCAAGAATGTGGTAATCAATAGCTCCTGTGGTATCTGTGGTCCCCGGGATATCCTCGAAGACAATGCCCTGGGTTTGTGCGCAGTAGCGCAGCGCTTGTCGATTGATCGATCCGCTTTTTTGTCGCTGATGGAACAAATGCGAGCAGGCCAGTTGATCTTTCAGGAAACCGGCGGAAGTCACGCCGCCGCCATATTCGATAATTCCGGCCAGGTGTTGGCGGTGGCCGAAGACCTCGGCCGTCACAATGCGCTCGACAAGGCGATAGGCACTGTCCTGCTGGAGCGCGGTGAGCTGTCCGCTTGTGGCGTTGTTCTTTCCAGTCGACTCAGCCTGGAAATGGTTCTCAAAGCCGTGCGCGCAGGTCTTGAGATCATGCTGGCCGTTAGTGCTCCCACCTCGCTGGCCATAGAGGTCGCCAATAAATTCGGCGTTACCTTGTGTGGATTCGTGCGCGGCAATCGCGCGACAGTCTACACTCACTCCCAACGTATCATTACCACGCGCTAATATCTGAGCACCGAGCGTTCATCAACGGTCAAGCTTTACTGCCTCTCAGGACAAAATCTCTCCCGCATTATGCAATAACATGCGTAACTACATTCAATAGTTTGTCACTGAAGGTTGTTATGTCCTACCTACGCGAGTTCCCCGAGGCGAATATGCAGGATTTCCTGTATGCCACTAATCACCCTGCACCCGGCATGTTCGTTGAAGTGGGTCGCAGCCTGCTATGCTGTAAGTCGCAGCTCACGCACAAGGAGCGCGAGATGTTGGGCGTTTATTGCTTGAGCCTGAATAACGCGCTGCAGCCCATGCATGTGCATTCACGTAACTTTGTGGCGCTTGGTGGTGAACGCTGGCTGATACAGGACCTGGTGCGCGACTCCTCATTCTCCTGTGTTGATGCAAAATACCACCCGCTGTTGAATCTGATACGCAAGGGCACTGAAAAGGCGGACGGTACCTGCAAAGCAGATATTGAAGCGTGTTATGAGGCCGGTTGGAATGGCCACACCATCTTCCTGGTCTCTTCCATGATCGGCTTTTTTAATCTCATGGCTCGCTGGGTCAATATACTCGGTATGAAATACGACGAAGAAGAAGTGATCGGCTCATCGGAGTTCCTGATGGCTTCTGGTTATGACGGCAGCTGGGATCCGTCCTCCGGCGAACCCGCACCTAACCCAAGCCTCAGCGATGAAGAATACGCCAGCAAGTATCCTGACTACCTGGATACGGGTTTCGATATGGGTGAACAGAGCCAGGTAGACGTGGGTTGATTGCTCACCCTACGGTAGGGAGCAATTCAGCGCTTCAAGGTCTCCGACGGAGATTCACCGAAACGCTGCCGATACTCCACAGCAAAACGTCCCAGTTGGCTGAAGCCGCAGTCGGTTGCAATGCCTGTCACACAGTCGCGTGGGTCCGCTTTCAGCAGGGCCTTGTTAACCTGCTCCAAGCGGGTGGCCTTGAGCAACTTCATGGGCGAAATACCGCGAAATTTCTGAAAACCCTGGTACAGGGTGCGAGCGCTAACGCCGCTAACGCACACCAGGTCGTCACTGCTAATGTCTTTCTTGTAGTTACTGTTAATGTACTCTTCGGCACGCTTTACATGGCGTGGTGCGATATTGGGCGGCTGGTGACTCAGTTCGCCGCTGTAGTTGTGTGGTTGTACATGCAGTAGCGTGTTTACCAGCAGTTGCTCCAGCTGTTGGGCCATGATGCCCGCGTGGGGCAGGTTGCTCATCATACGAATTTCTTCGGCCACGAAATTTACCGTTTTCCACCAGACCTTGCCGGCATCGGTGTGCAGATCCATGCTGAGGTCGAAGATCAGTGGGGTAGTTAATGGTCGATCCAGTAACTGGCTGAGGCAGCGCTCCATTACTGAACGATCCAGTTTTACCTGGGCCTTCCAGCAGTTGGCATCCCAGATCATCTTCACTGGCTCGGTCGGATTCAGAACCGACGTATGGCGTTTGTCTGCAGACATATTTTGCTTGCCACAGTGCACCTCTGCGGCACCTCTCAGCGGTGTTTGTACGAGGTAGAAGGACTCCAATTCGCCTGGTTTTACCAGCATTTCTGAGCCGTAGCCCAGGTAGTTGATGGAAGAGGTCATCACCGGGATGTGGAAAAACCAGGTGTTTAGCGCCTTATCCTGACGGTTGTGATCCAGTGCGTGGGAGGTATAGACATCGGAGACCTTTTCGCGGGCCTCGTCGAGGTCACAGGTGTGAAACAGAAGTTTCTCCCGGAAATACTGGATGGGCACAGCCGGTGGTGCTGCTGTGTCCACTGTTGTGGTCTGGCGCATAGCAATTCCCATGTTTTTATAATTATCTGTTTTGTAATTGGATGCTTGCTTGTGAGCGCCTAAAGCCTTGTCTGGTGCTGCACACTCAAATCACCAACCAGCACATGGTATCACCGCCAGAGTTGATCACTATTTGATCTGGAATAGCATTTTGCGGGGTCCAGCCCCGGGGTGTTGGGGCCGGGTTTACAGTTTTCCCAGCGCCCGCAGGACCTTTTCAGGCGTAATGGGCAGCTCTTTGAAGCGGATGCCGATGGCGTTGTAGACCGCGTTGGCAATGGCGGCGGCGGGCACCGTCACACATTGCTCAGAGAGGCTCTTGGCGCCAAAGGGGCCGCTGGGTTCATTGGTCTCAATGAAAATACTCTCAATGCTGCGCGGCATTTCCATCGCTGTGGGCATTTTGTAATCCAGGAAATCACTGGCCAGGCAGGCACCGGTATCGGTGTCAAACACCAGGTTTTCCATCAGGGCGTAGCCGATACCCTGCTGCATACCACCCTCTACCTGACCTTCGGCCGCGTTGGGGTTGATCAATTTGCCGAGATCGTGGGCGTAGACGCAGCGCAGCACAGCGATTTCACCGGTTTCAGTATCGACCTCCACCTCGACGTAGAGCGCTGTGGCCGGGGTGGGGTTTTCCGGCGGCGCCATACTGGAGGTGCCCATGATGGTGCCTTTGAACTCCGGCGGGCAGGACGGTATCGGTCCCTGCTCCGGCGTGTCCATCATAAAGGGGGACTCTGCGAAGGCGATAATGGCTTCCACCGGCCGGCTGTTTTCCGGTGCGTTTTTGACAAATACCTGACCATTGGAAACGTCGAGATTGTCGACATCTTCTTCCATATGCCAGGCGGCAATTTCCAGCAAACGCTGTTTGGCCTGGTTGGCAGCGGCCTGGACGGCAAGCCCGGAGGAATAGGTGCCGCGGCTGGCATGAGTGGGGGCGTCGAAGGGCACGGTATTGGTATCCGCGTAGGACATGCGCACCTTGTCTACTGGCAGGCCAAGTTCCGCGGCGGCGATCTGGCAGAGGGTGACAATCTGCCCGGAACCCAGGTCGACGGTGCCGGTGGAGAGGTTGGCCGTGCCATCAGGATTAAGGGTAATGATGGCCCCGCTGTGCTCGTATATATCCGGAAAGCCCATGCAACCGCTGACCCAGATGCCCTGGGTGCCGAGGCCGATACCCCGTTTTTTGATACCTGGTGAACTTCCCGCCGCGCCGCGTTCGCTCCAGCCGATGCGCTCTGCGCCGCGGTCCATGGCTTCCTCGTAGCCGTAGGAATTAATGGTCCAGGCCGGGTTAAAGGGATGCGGGTCACCCACTTGATAGGCGTTCTTGCGACGGAACTCGATGGGGTCCAGGTTGAGCTCTTCACAAATTTCGTCGATCTGCGATTCAATGGCAAAACAGCCCTGCGGGCAGCCGTAGCCGCGGTAACCGCCGCTGACCATATTGTTGGTATAGACCACTTTGCCTTCCCACTTCTTGTTTTCACAGCGGTAGGGGAACATCACCCCGAACATGCCATGCACCATGACAAGTTCCGAGGCATGGGTGGCGTGGGCGCCGGTATCGAGGATGCTTCTTGCTTCGCGGGCGGTAATGGTGCCGTCGTTCTTGACGCCGGTTTTCAGGTATACCTTGATCGGGTGGCGCGCCGTGGTAATGAAATCCTCATAGCGGGTCTGTTCGATGCGCACCGGGCGACCGAGGCGCTGGCTGAGCAGGGCGGCGATGGGCTCGATATAGCCCAGGTCCAGTTTGCCGCCGAAACCGCCACCAATATAGGGCGGCTTGATCACGGTGACATGGCTGTTGGGGATTTCCAGTGCGTAGGCGAGTTTCTCCCGCAGGCCAAAGATATGCTGCATGGAGGAGTGCACGGTGAAATGATTGTCGACGTCACAATCCACCACGCAGACGCGGGGTTCCATGTAACAGGTGTGTACGCGATGAGTCTGGTATTCACCCTCGAAAATATGATCGGCCTCGGCGAAACCAGCTTCCACATCACCAAATTCCACGACGGGATTTTTGGCAATGTTATTGGGTGAGTCTTCGTGCAGTTGAGGCGCGCCGTCACGCATGGCCTCTTCCGGATCAAACACTGTCGGCAACTCTTCATAATCCACCACGATCAGCGACAGGGCCTGTTCCGCTATCGCTTCGCTGGTGGCCGCCACCGCTGCCACCGGTTGTCCGACGAACCGGACATGATCGGTGAGAATCCGCATATCCCGTATCACGCTGTGGGCGTCTGTGGGAACGAAGTAGACCGGGTTGAAGGGTTTCTGCGGTACGTCTTTGGCGGTGAGTACTGCTTTTACACCGGGCAGTTTTTCCGCCTCGCTGGTGTCTATGGCGGTGATGCGTGCGTGTGGATAGGGGCTGCGCAGCAGCTTGGCGTGCAACATGCGCGGTAGACTGACGTTGACGGGATAGCCTCGTCCGCCGGTCACTTTGTCGCGGGCATCGGGTCGGAGCACGCTTTGTCCAATGATATCTGCAATTGCCATGATCTTTTTCCTCTTGCTTGCTAGCTGTCAGCGGCCATTTTGATGGCGTCTACAATCTTGGTGTAACCGGTGCAGCGGCACAGGTTGCCGGCAATGGCGTGGCGAATCTGCTCCTCATCCGGATTGGCTTCTTCGTTGAGCAATTGTTTTGCAGACATGATCATGCCGGGGGTGCAATAGCCGCACTGCACGGCACCGGCCTCGATAAAGGCATCCTGTAGTGGATCGAGTTGGTCGCCTTCGCCCAAGCCCTCGATGGTAGTGACTTCGCAGTCCTGCACAGACATGGCGTAAACCACACAGGCGTAGACGGCCTTGCCATCCATGTGCACCGTGCAGCAGCCACAGGCACTGGTGTCGCAGCCGCGTTTTGTGCCCAGCAGGCCCAATTCATCACGCAGTACTTTTAGGAGGGTGGTGTCCGGCGATATATCGACTACATGGTCTTCGCCGTTTACTCGCAAACTAATCTGTTGTTTCATGTTGGCATCTCCCCGGTAAGTCGTTGTAGGGCTGATTGCAGTGCGCGGCGCACATAGAGTTTGCCGATGGCCGCGCGGTACTCGGCAGAGCAGCGGTGGTCGGAGATCGGGTCTATATCGCCAGTAATGGCCTGCCCGGCCTGCTCAAATAATTCATCGCTGGCGCGCTCGCCATTGAGGATAGCTTCCGCCGCGGCGGAGCGAACAAAGGTACCGTTGAGGCCGCCGCCCAGTACAACCCGTGCGTCGCTGATCTTGTCTTTTTTGCCCAGCAAACCTCCGCCCAGCGTTATGCGTACAGCCACGCCTACCAAGGCCAGGTCGTTGGCGTTGGTTTCCAGTTTCAGGTAGGCGCTGCCACTGCGGGCATTCTGTTTGGGAATAAGCAGGCTGGCGATGTATTCGTTCTCCGCCAGGCTATTTTCGAACAGGCTGGCGTAGACCTCGGCGAGGTCCAGCTGGCGTTCTCCGGCGGGTCCGGCAACGCTGATGCTGCCGTCCAGTACCTGGAATGCAGCTGGCACATCAAAAAATGGACAGGAGGCGGCGATAGAGCCGCCCACCGTAGCCAGGTTCAATATTTGCGCGGGGGGGTAGACGAGCGCGTCGCGCAGCGCCCCGTAGGCGGGCGTAGATATGTCGGGTAGCTGCTTGAGCGCGGCGAACTTCACTGTGGCTCCCACGCGCGTGCCGCCTTTCTCCGGCCTGATGGTGTCCAGGCCCAGTTTGCGCAGATCGATCAGCGCTTCGACCCCTGACAGAAAGCCGCGAGCCTCCAGCCCGTGAATGAATGTGCCGCCCGCGACAATCAGGGCAGAGTCCCCGTATTTGTCCAGCAGGCTGGCAACGTCGCCGCCGGTTTCCGGCAGGCAGAACTCTTTGAGCTCCGGCAAGGCCATGGTGTCTACTCCTCTGTTTAGTCGTTGCAAAAATTATAGATGCGCAGCCCGTTAGCAGCCATACCTGCAAGCGGGCGGTGTGCGGTATATGCAATAAATGCACAATGGCACGCATTGTCTGCATAGTGGGCTTCAAACCCCTGCAATATAGTGGCCTTTAACCTGATAAAGTGATGCCCAATGGATATTGAAAAAAGTTTTAGTGTTGCCGCGACCCAGGCTGATGTTTGGGAATTCATCACCAGTGCGGAGAAGGTAGCCACCTGTCTGCCCGGTATCGACGAAGTGACAGTGCAGGGACCTGGGCAATACCAGGGTGTCATGTCTATCAAGATTGGGCCGATAAAAACGTCGATCAAGGCCGATGTTGTGGAAGTAGAACAGCGGGCACCTGAATTTGCCTCTTATGCGGTCAAGGGTGAGGAGGGCGGGCGTGCCAGCAACCTCACCGCAGATATCAAGCTGATGCTCACGGCTGTTTCCGAAGAGCAGACCGACGTCGTGTTTACCGCACACGTCATCATCGTGGGGCGACTGGGGAAGTTTGCTGGCGGTGTGATGAATAAACTGGCCGACTCTATAAGTGACCAGTTCGTTACCGCCTTTCGGATGCAGCTGGAACCGCAGCCCGAAGTACCCGTCGCGGTTGCCCCGACCGGGCTGTGGGCTCGATTTGTCGCCTTCCTGCGCGGGTTATTTGGCTGATCCCTATCCCAGACGAATACGGGTCTTGATGCCGCTGCGACAAGCAGCGTGCAGATAGCAGGTTTGCTCGCCCATATTGAGCAGAGTTTGCGTTTTTTCCGGGTCCTCGGCATTGCCAATAAACACATCCGTGTCTACCGCGGCGCAGGTCGGTGTTTCGCCCTTCTCGTTAAGTGCCGCCGGTGGGCTGAAGCTGGTGTCCTGGACGATCTGGTAACTGTGCATCGCATGCTTGGCCACATGGGCGTAGCGCCCCAGTTGAGTCATAAAACAAAAGGAGAGTCCGGCCGACAAATAAACCAGCCCGGAGGGAGCACGTTCTACGCCGCCAACGGCGGCAGAATCATCGCTGAGAAAGCGAAATACGCTGCCGATAGGCTGAAAACAAGCCACCTGTAATTCTTTCATGCCATCAGTGCGCAGGGTTCCCACACCGCGCACATGCACCTGGCGTTTTTGTTCATCACTCAGTCCGACCGCAGCGCTGCGCACTGTGCCCAGCCTTTCTCCGCCGAGGGTATCGACTCCTTCCAGGCGCTGCAGAATATTATCGGCGAAATCTGCGGTCTGCCCCGGCTGTGCCGCCTGGAATACAGCTGTCGGGTCCAGCTGTTGTTTTCGGCTGGAAGCGGCGACCCGGGTCACCGGCAGTTCCGTGCCATTGTGATTGAGGGTAAACACGCTATCCACGGCATTGCGCAGCAAGGTATCAGCGGGTGAGGAGGCCACGGCCAGGTGAGCCAGTTGCACATTCTGTGCGTCGGCGCCCGTGGTTTTCACCCGGAAGGTGGCCTCCACGGGTAACGCGCTACCGGTCATGGTGCCGCGTAACAGCGAACCTTCCATACCGTAAAGGTTGTCCACCTGCACTTCCAGTGCTTGAATTTCGATCTCCGCCCGCGCTGCGTGGCTAATGAATTCAGACATATAGGAAGCAACCAGCCCGGCGCTGAAAAAGCCCAGCGGGAAGGGTGCCAAACCAAAACGAGAAAGCCTGGATAACGACGCAACAGGCACATCGCCATGGGAACAGCGAGTAGCCATGACTTGGGCCAGGCGCCTAAAACGTGTGTTCAATATTGACATTACTGAATGCGAAAAGTGTCGGGGCCCGGTTAGGATAGTGGCATGTATTGAGGACCCGGTGGTAATTAGGAACATACTGAAGCATCTTGATGAACGGGAAGGAGCAAGCCATCCACAAACAGACCTTCTGCCACCTGGCAGAGCACCGCCCGTGCCGCTTTCCATGTTTGAACAACGGATGCCGAACTAAAACACCAACAACTTCAGGGAAGATGTGACCATAAGGCTTGCAGGGCTGCGCTTGGGCATGTGGGGGTATTTATCAATTCAGGGCGTATTTTTGCTATTCTCTGGCGAGACTTATGGATGTTTCGGGTACGGTTTTGAAAAACACACTAGCAACAGAGGCGAATTGAGGGGAGTGGAATAATCGGATTGCTCGTTTATACTTCCTTGTATCTTGCTTCTCGGAGTTTCTCATCGCCTCCGGTTACGATGGCAGCTGGGATCCGTCTTCGGGTGAGCCGGCGCCGAATCCCAGCCTCAATGATGAAGATTATGCAAACAAGTATCCCGATTACTTGGACACGGGTTTTGAGATAGGCGAGCAGAGTCAGGTAAAGGTAGGCTGAGAGGAGTTGCCCATGAGTGTGACAGCAATCATCAAACTCACCGCCAACCCCGGCAAGCGGGAGGAACTGGAGCTTGCTATGGCAGCGGCGGTTGCCGCCACGGCAGCGCAGCCTGAATGTCTGGCAATCGAGTTACTTCGTTGTGTGGAAGATCAACACCAATTGCTGCTGATTGAACAGTGGACCAGCCAGCAAGCCCACGTGGAATTCATCCAGGGGGTTATAGCCGGGGGTGGGCTTGAGCCATTGCTGGCACTGCTGGCCACCGAGATGGACACTTTCCACTACACCCCGTCAGAATAGGGCAGAGGCAGGTCAGGCTATGGATCGCAGACAGTTTCTTATCGAGTCGGGCCGCGGTATCACCATGGCCAGTATCTTCGGACCCGCCCTGGTGCTGAGCCCGGCACAAGCGCGTGCAAAAAAAGTTCCGCTAAAGGTGCTGACCGAAGAGGAGCTGCTCACCCTGGAAGCGGTGGCGGACATTCTGTTGCCGCGTTCTGCCGAGGCCGGGGTCGGTTACTTTATTGATGAGCAACTCTCGCGGGACCCCAATGAGGCGCTGTTAATCGCACGCTACCTGCAGGTGCCACCGCCCTATGGCGGTTTCTACAAGGGTGCTGTGCAGGCCTTTAATGGCTTTGCGTCTTCCCGTTACGCTAAACCCTTTGTCGAACTTTCCCGGCAGCAGCAGCAAACATTGGTCGGAGAACTGTTCCCGCAACAACCGGATGATTGGCGCGGACCACCTTCGCAGCCGGTGTATCTCTGCTTGCGCAGCGATGCGGTTGATGTGGTGTACGGCACGGTGGAAGGTTTTGCCGAGCTGGACATTCCCTACCTTGCCCATATTCAACCCGCAGAGAAGTGGTAGCCGCCATGAGCGATAAAGTGGATGTAGTGATTGTCGGTGCCGGTGCTGTGGCCATGGTCTATGCGGCGCGCCTGGCAGAGGCGGGCAAAAAAGTACGGGTGCTGGAAAGTGGCCCGGCGCGCCAGGCTGAAGATCTCTACAGTTCGCAAATCTGGGCCCGCCGACTGAAGTGGGCCACCCCCCACGTGGATGAATTTGGCGGCCCCGATCGCATTCATTTCAATATGAATGCCGGCCGCGGTTTTGGCGGTGCAGCCATTCATCACTACGGAGTGTGGCCACGCCTGGATGAAGATGATTTCCGTGTGCACAGCAAATTCAGTCGGGCCCGGGACTGGCCAATGAGCTATCGGGAATTGCAGCCCTACTACGACCGGGTACAGCAATTCGTGGGCATGTCGGGGGATGCCTCGCAAGAGCCCTGGCGTCCGCCCGGCGCAGATTATCCCCTGCCGCCGGTGCCCATGTTCCATCACCAGAAATTGCTGGCGCGGGGCTTCGCCGAGCGCAATATCAAAGTATCGCCGATGCCACTTGCCGTACTGACCCAGCCGTACAACGGCCGGCCGGCCTGTATCTGGGATGGTTGGTGCGATGCCGGATGTCCTATCGGTGCTATCGCCAATCCACTTATGACTTATTATCCGCGTGCGCTGGCGGGCGGGGCTCGATTTCAGGCTGACAGTCATGTCACCCGCGTGCTGACGGATAAATCCGGTAGCCGCGCCACTGGTGTGGAGTATGTTGATGGCAATGGCCAGCGACGGACCCAGCAAGCAGAGCTGGTCATGCTGGCGGCATTTACTGTGGAGAATATTCGTATACTGCTGAATTCTGCACCCAATGGCCTGGCTAATCGCAGCGAGGCCCTCGGCCGTTACCTGATGGTGCATCCCGCGGTAACGCTATTTGGCCTCTATGACGAAGACACTCAATGCCACCTGGGTGCGACCGGCGGCCATCTCTATTCAGCGCAGCCCGATAAGAGCGCCAATGCCGATGGCGTGTTCGGCGCGCACCACTGGGAAATCGGCCTGGTACTCAAACCCAACGATCTGTTGGGGGTGGCTATGACCCGGCCAGATATTCACGGGCCGGCATTGCACGACTTTATGAAAAAAGGCAGCAAGCAGATGGCGGCGATGACGGCTATCTGTGAAGACCAACCCTTGCCGGAGAATCGTATCGTCCTCGGTGAGCAGAAAGACGCATTCGGTATGCCCCAGGCGAGGGCTGTCTATCAGGTGTCGCCCGACGGCAAGGCGCTGGTGCAACAGGTACAGCAACAGGGCCTGGATATAATCCGCGCCTCCGGCGCAGAGCAGGCCTGGTCCGGGCCGATTGCCGGCCAGCACATCATGGGCGGAACGATCATGGGTAAGTCTGCCGACGATTCTGTGTGTGACAGTTATGGTTTGACCCACCAGTTGGGCAACCTGGTCATTGGTGGGCAAAGCACGTATCCAACCGGTTCCCACGCTAATACCACTTTTACTATTCACGCCCTGGCAGAGCGTACCTGCGATCACCTGGTCGGCGATTGGCGAGAAATTATCGCTTAGTGCTTGGCCAGAATTTGCTCAATGGTGGCCGCCAATTGCTCCCGACCCTGCGCACCCTGTACCCGGTACTGGTCGTTGAGGATTAATGTGGGCACGCTGTTAATGCCCAGCTGCCGGGTTTGCTCGACACGCATGAGGATCTTGTCGATATAGGCTTCATCCCGCAGGGTGGACTTCACCTGCTCGGCAACCAGGCCGTGTCGCTCCCCGATCTCTGCCAGTAGTTCAATGTCGTTGAGATTTTGGCCGTGCTGGAAGTGTGCCTGACAGAGGTCTTTATGCAGCTTCCAGCGTTGCTCCGGGGTCTGGCCGAGGGCCCACAGCCCATGGGCGCGACGTGAGTTGGGCCAGACTGTGAGTTTATCCAGGTTAAATTCACAACCGTGCTCGGCTCCCATCGCAGTCACCTGGCGCAGCATGTCCTTAACTGCCGCCATGTTGCCGAAGGTGAGGGTCATGTGTTCGCGCTGGTAACGTTCAAAGGTGTAATCCAGCGGCAAGCCCGGGGTCACCTGGAAAGGCATCAGCTCCAGTTCAAACTCGACCTCTGGAAACTGTGCCATGGCATATTCCACCTGCTGGCAGGCCATCCAGCAGAAGGGGCTGACCACATCGCTGGCCAAGGCGATTTTCATGCAGCTTACTCGAACAGCGATGCCATCTTGGCGGTATCGCTATATTCCTGAAAGGACATGATCCAGCCATTTATCACCTTGAATACCTGGGTTACTTCCAGCTGGATTTCCTTGTCACCACCGTGACGTCGATTGATCTCTTTGGCGCGGATGATGACGTCGTTCTCGTTCCAGATCATCTCCGGCTCGAATTCCACGATCTCAACCGTACTGCCAAATTTCTGCAGGTAGTCTCCGACACCCTCTGGTCCCTTGTACTCTCCAACGAAGGGTATGCTATCGGGACCGCGATAAGTCCACACGCAATCCGGGTGAATCATGCTCAGGGCCTTGGGCAGATCGCCGGCAATTACCGCGTCGAAGAAGTGCAATACTGTTTCCATTTCATTGCGGGGCTGCTTGTACCAGACTTTCTTGTCCGTGGCGTGGTTGCGGCGATACCAGTCGCCAATGGCGTGACCGATGGCCTCCGGCTGGTCTTCCTGCAGGAAGTGATTACCGATACCGACAAACGCAGACTGGTGATTGCTAATGCGCTCGGCACGCCAGGCCACATCCAATTCAGTGCTTACTGCGCCGGGCTTGGCAAATATATCCAGTACTTTTACGTCGCTGGTAAAGAGCCACTCGTTGATCGCGTCCATGACTTTGTCCACGTAGGGACGATCGCCGTCTAAGCCGCATTCTCGTGGCCATTGCAGCATAGGCTGGCGGTGGCTGGGGTCGCGGAAAGGATCACGGTAGACGTCCATCTCGCGCTGCGTCATTTTGCGGGCGGTGTGCAGGTTGAGAATTCGCTCGATGAAAAGGTTCTCATCGGTATTCCACTTTTCCGCTTCGTCTGTGCGCCAGCGGTCGTAGTGGTCCATGGCAATGGACATGGTGGGGTCGTTGCGCGCCGCTTCAGCGTTGCGGACCGGGTAGGCCGGAGCGAGCAGTGCCTCCATCAGTACCACCCCGTTGACCCGGTCTGGATTGCAGGCGCCGTAGTAGGGCCCGATCACTGAGCCCCAGTCCTGGCAGACGATAGTGATGTTGTCCAGCTTCATGGTCTCAATAAAGCTGAAAAAGTACTTCACGTAGTCTTCAATGGTGTAGTCTACATCCAGCTTGTCAGACAGGCCGTGGCCAATGTGGTCCACCGCAATAACGCGCGCGTAGTTCTCCACATAGGGCATGACATTGCGCCAGATATAGCACTGCTCCGGGGCGCCGTGGACAAACAATACCACCTGGTCAGAGTCCAACTGACCGCTTTCAACGTAGGCCATTTCGACATCGTCCACCACTTTGACGAACTTGTATTGGTAGGGGAATTCGTGGGATGGCGGGCGATCCAGCTTGCGGCACAGGTCGCCGGGCTCCATATCGTCGTAGTGGGTAAATAGCTTCTTCATAACAGTTCCTGCCGGGTTTGTATGATTGGATGGCGACAGTATAAGCGGCGGTGATTAGATTAAAAAGAGCCTTTAATAGTAAATACTGTATCAAAAAATAGAACAATATAGCCTTACACGTCCGCGGGCAGTACTTCTCTCAGAAAGTCGAGAAAGACCTGCAGTTTGCGCGGCTTGAGGCGGCGTGAGCTGTAGATAGCGTAGACGTCATGGGCCGCCTCGTAGTTGCCATCAAACAGCTGCAGCAGGTGACCATCAGCTACAAAGGGGTGGGCGTAGAAAACCGGCAGCATGGCCACCCCCAGGCCTTGCCGGGCCAGGGAGCACACGGTGGCGATCGAGTCGCAGCGATAACGGGGTTTGATTGGCACTTGCCTGATTTTTCCTTGCTCCTGGAATATCCAGGGGCGGACCTGGCGACTCTGGCTGAGTTCGGCGATGCAGCTATGATGATGCAACTCACTGGGGTGTTGTGGTTGTCCGTGCGCGGCAAGATACGTGGGGCTGGCGAAATAATCCGTACGCCCACGGCACAGCTTCTGGGCGACAAAAGAGGAGTCCTCCGGTGCGTCCGGATGGATGATCACGTCGAGACGATCGTGTAGCAGGTCTGGGCGCGCGGCGCCGGACAGAAACTCGAGTTCCAGCGCCGGATAGCGTCGGCTGAACTCGCCCAGGTGGACATCCAGCAGCTGGCTCATGAATTCGACCGGCGCAAAAATTGTCAGGCGTCCCTCGATCTTACTTTCGTCACGCACAACCTCGGTGCACAGGGCTTCCAGGTTATCCAATACCGCCAGGCTGCCCTGGTAGAAACGCTCGCCGCTTTCGGTCAGGCGGAGACTGCGAGTAGTGCGCTCCAGCAGCCGCTGACCCAGTTCCTCCTCCAGTTCCTTAAGGTGCCGGCTAACCCGTGACTTGGGGACGTCGAGATTGTCGGCGGCACGGGAGATAGAATTTGCCTCAACAATCGCCACGAAAATTTCGAGATCAGAAAACTTAACGGACATCTGGCTACTATAGCTCATCTCAGATGGGAGCCGGCGGCTGTGCGCGAATGGGTGGCTCATGGTCACGAGGCGCTGGTGGATAGCGATCTCGAACTGGGCGCCTGAAGTGCGCTATCAGTCATGGCATTTGGAACCTGTGGTCAAGCCGCGCGGGTTTGACCGGGAGTATACTTCGCTCGCAGGACGGGATGTGGAAGAGAGAATATGCTTCTGGTGAGATACCTGGCGCAGTTACCCGCCAGTCGAATAATTTTGTGGAGTTATGTGATCTGGTGGGCGGTGATGGTGTATTACTATTTCCGGCTCGATGTCCGGTTGTGGCTGACATCACTGGGCATAGGCGTCATAGTGGGCTTCGCCCTGATGCTTAGCACCGGACCGGTTTCCATAGAGCGATTCCGGGTCCGCTTCTGGGAGTGCCTGCGTTTGTTTATCTGCCCGCTGCTGGTGTCGAGTTTCTCTGCCCTGGTGGCTGGCAACGGTTTTGTATTGGTGTTTTCGTCAAGCGCGACGGAGAACACCGTGGCGCTGGGAAGTATAGGCGTTTTCCTGCTGCTGGCGCAGCTGTCGAAACGAATTTTTTTGCGAGGATAGAGATGAGTTCAAGTACTAAATGGGCGGCGTTTAACTGGGAAGACCCTTTCCTGATAGAGCAACAACTGACAGAAGAAGAGCGCCTGGTGCGCGATACCGCCCGCGCCTACGCCCAGGACAAACTGGCGCCACGGGTGCGCGAAGCCTATCGGAATGAGGAGACCGATCTGGACATCTTCCGCGAGATGGGCGAGTTGGGCCTGCTTGGGCCCACTATCGAAGGTTATGGTTGCTCCGGTGTCAGTTATGTCAGCTATGGCTTGATCGCCCGGGAAGTAGAGCGTGTCGATTCCGGGTATCGCTCCATGCTGAGCGTGCAGTCCAGCCTGGTGATGTATCCCATCTATGCCTACGGCACCGAGGAGCAACGTGAGAAATATCTGCCCAAACTCGCTACCGGTGAATGGATCGGTTGCTTTGGCCTGACCGAACCCGATGCGGGCTCCGATCCCGGCGGTATGAGAACGCGCGCCAAGAGTGTTGATGGCGGTTACAGCCTGTCTGGTTCGAAGATGTGGATTAGCAACTCGCCGATCGCCGACGTATTTGTGGTTTGGGCCAAAAATGATGAAGGCAAGATTCGCGGCTTTGTGCTGGAGAAGGGTATGAAGGGACTGAGTGCCCCCAAAATCAACGGTAAGCTGTCGCTGCGCGCCAGTATCACCGGCGAAATCGTTATGGATGAAGTGTTTGTACCGGAAGCAAACCTGCTGCCCAACGTGGAGGGACTGAAAGGCCCCATGGGCTGTCTCAGCAATGCGCGCTACGGAATTTGCTGGGGTGTACTCGGTGCGGCCGAAGCCTGCTGGCATGCCGCCAGGCAGTACACGCTGGATCGCAAGCAGTTTGGTCGGCCGCTGGCCGCCAACCAGCTAATCCAGAAAAAACTGGCCGACATGCAAACCGAGATTAGCCTGGCCCTGGTGGGCTGCCTGCAAGCGGGTCGTCTCAAAGAGCGCGGCGCACTGGCACCGGAACTGATCTCCTTGCTCAAACGCAACAACTGCGGCAAGGCACTGGATATTGCCCGTATGGCGCGTGACATGCACGGCGGCAACGGTATCTCTGACGAGTTCCCGGTGTTTAGGCATATGTGTAATCTGGAAACGGTTAACACCTACGAGGGTACCCACGATATTCACGCCCTGATTCTGGGTCGTGCCCAGACCGGTATCGCGGCTTTCTAATATGTCTGCGGTTACCAGGCAGTACTGCCAGCGCTACGCTATCGAGCGGATAAACCTGCAGGTGCAAAGTGGTGTAGTCGACACGGCTGATCGCGTTTGTCACCTGGAGCTGCAATTCAAAGCCGGCTACAAAGTGCAGTTCAAACTGCAGGGCGAGCAGGCATTGCTCGGCGACAAGCTGTCTCTGTTGCAAGCAGATGGCAGCGTGACCTGCCTGGCCGGTGTTGATGCAACGGGTCTTGAAAGTGAGCTGGAAGGTTTTTTCAAGTCTATCGAGGGACGTTTGCAGCGTATTCTTCACGAAGAGGACGTGCAAAACATTGAGTACCTGGGCAATACCTTCGAGCTCAATGGCAAAACCATTTTCGATGTGCTGACCGATGACGATGGCCGCCTGACAATCAGTATGCACCGGGGTGAAGAACGGCAAGAGGCCATGTTGCTGGCCAGTTCGCTACTGGATGGCCTCTACGATGGTTCGATTCGGTTGCTTGAATTGTAAAGCCCACATTAGGCAAAGTAGATCAGTCATCCACGGGGCTTATCACGCCCATTGCTCCGCGTCCCAGAACGTGGGTATAAATTTCTGTGGTTGATACATCACTGTGCCTGAGGCCCGAGCCGTATAAGAGTGAAACCATGAGATGATATTTGTTCGAGAGTTTTGCCAGTATCTGCTGCACTTCTCCATGGCTGAGAACCACAGGGAGGCGACGCCGCTGGCGGGCAGTTTCGAAATCAAGCTGCTTGAGTTCAACCCCTAGCATCTTTCTGTACAAATAGACCACGGCGTTTAGCGCGATACGTTGTGTAGCCGGGGAGCAGTTACGTTCGTTACCCAGGTAGCTGAGGAACTGATTGATATCTGTCTCACCCATGTCTTTTGGGTGCCGTTTATCATGAAAAAGTATGAAACGCTTGATCCAGTGTACGTATGTCTTTTCTGTCTGGTAGGCGTAGCCTTTGTTGCGCAAATCCTGCCTGACCTGGTCCAAGAACCGCTGCGGGCATTGCGGAATGCGGTGCCTGATGTCATCCATGATTGAATTGGCCTCGAAAGCTGTATATATATACAGTAGTTTATATTTCAGGGTTTGCAAGCCCGTTTTTCAGGGGACCCAGTCATATTTCGCAAGTACATTTTTATTCTAACGTATTGAATTTATGGGCTTTTTATCCAGATCTGTCGAAGTATAAGTTGACCGAAATTGATGTATTTCTTTTGCCCAATGGGCTATTGATCTATGTTGTAGTAGGCTGCAGAAGCGTAAGCTATTGGTATGCAAGGATAAAATCGATGAAGGGATGGCACACATATCTGACATACTGGGACTCGGTGTTCACAAGACCGGTCTATATACTTAGCTGTTAGGCCGCCCAGGAGATGTGATGAATACTGAATCGGAAAATACTCGATCCCTTGTTGAAAAGAAACTGGAATTAGAAATATTCGAGCTCGAAAGACCGATTTGGATTCGACCAGCATTTATTGCGCACTTAGCCCGACGATACTTGCTGTCGCTGCTTTATTAGCAGGTTGGTTTTCTGGATATTTCGATCAAGAACGATTGAGATTGAAAACCGAAGCACAACAGCTCATCGCGCAAGCTGCCCATGATGAATTGGTAATTTCTTATGTGGTTAGGGACTTAAAAAACGTTTACCAAGAAATACAAGATATTGCTGACATTTCTGGCGATCCCAGGCGTCCGTTGTGGGGTTTCGCTCGTGAAGGAATTAGGGAACTAGAGATATTAGAGAAAAAATATCCAAAATTCAGTTCAGGCAATAAACGTATACAGGGATTGACTGAATTACCATCTCCATTGGAGAAGAACGACAAGTGAAACCAGGCGGCCTAACAAACGCATGCAGCCGGACAAAGTGCCCGCTACGCGCCCATTTTGCCGCTGATGCAAGCGTTAGGTGGCAAATGCGCAACTACCTACTACTTCTGCCTGTAGTGATCCTCTCCGGTTGTGTTCGCGTACCCGACTTGACCCTTGGCTCAGATTGCGAGAATGCTACGCCGTCAGATCTCATCGAGATTGCCAAGACTGTCCTGGAGCCAATTCGTTACTCCACCGTCGCTGAATTTCTGATAGCCCCCGAGCCCACCGGTTAGTGGTAGAGTTACAGGGAAAAGCTAAATCATGCTTAGATGAATCTATGGAAGTTGTTCCTGAGTCATCCGAAGTGTATGCCGTCAACGCATTAATGGGAGCATACCTTGATTTTTACACATGGCTTAACTGGTTGGAATTAGCCTTGTCTTATGGGAGTTCTGACTGGAAGGAACACTATGATGAGCTTGTCAGCCATGAAACTGCCACCTAACAAGTACATGGTGGCGCAGCCTATGGCTGCTGGGACGTCAAACCGCTGCGCGCTTTGCCGCCCCACATGTAAGCGTTATGCGGCAAAGTTTGAAATGGCCATCGCTGTGACTAATCCGGTTAGTCCATTCAGGTAGATTTCATCTTGGCAAACTCTCATCAAAATGAAGCCACATGCCAACTTTGTGGGCAGCAAGTTGAGCGCTTAGTTGACTCACACGTTATCCCAAGAGCGCTGCATATGGACGAACGAGGCAGCCAAGACCATCTTTTGGTTATGAACAATACACCTGGCAGTTACTCTTCTCGTAGTCCTATAGGCGAATATGACCAGATCGTCTGTGATACTTGCGAACAAAAATTCGGCCCATGGGACCAGTACGGTATAGAGTTATTAAGGCGGATAAATGATGGAGAAGGCACACCGATAAAGGACTTAGCTGTAACAGTTCCCGTGGACTATACCGTTTTAAAGCTCTTCATAATGTCTATGCTTTGGAGAGCCAATGCGTCATCAAGGCCGATGTTTACTCGGGTAAGTATTGGTGGTCGTTGGAATGACGCGCTAACTGCGGCGCTAAATCAAAATGATCCTCGTGAAGCAGAAATATTTTCAGTTTCCGTTGCGCGCTTTCGTGAAAATGAAGAGCAACGTGTCACCTTTGACCCACATAGAGAACGGATCTCTGGTGTAAATTTCACCCGATTCTATGTGTATGGAGGCTATACTTTTATCATTAAGGTAGACCAACGACCCACCATAGATAGCTTTACTGAAGTTATGCTTAGACCTGACCGTGATTTATGTGTGCTGCTTCGAAATTGGTCCCCATCAGAACGGAGGGTTGTTCAGTCAATAATGGCGGACAACCGACGGTAATGCCGCATAACCAGTGCAAGCAAGTCGCTCCCTTCGGTCACTGGACGCAGCTTGCGCTGCGCCCCTGTTGCAGGCGTTATATTTTCATCAAGGAGTAATGTAAATGACTCAACCGAAACGAGCATCAGATACACCTTACGCAGTGGAAGTAGAAGTTGGAAAAACCTATTTTTGGTGCGCTTGTGGTCAAAGTAAGTCGCAGCCGTTCTGTGATGGCTCTCATAAAG